>OHHO01000001.1_pt1 | contig 111486 bp, 98 predicted proteins | sample 1568071 | NCBI WGS metagenome assembly OHHO01 (sample SAMEA3879582, study PRJEB24766) | human gut metagenome | biome: human-associated habitat; feature: feces | place: USA | collected 1985/1987
TATTCCTCATACCCTTTTTATTCAATTGTCCAAGATGTATTGTAGTCCTACACACATCCCGCCGGGATTTGCAAGGTTTCCCTTGCCGGTGGGTGGGAAATGTGGTATAATACCTCTGGTTATGCGCCCGTGGCGAAATTGGTATACGCGATGGATTTCGGTGATGTCACCTCAGTGAGGGGTTTTTGTTGTGTGTTGACGCGGGATTTGTGTACCGCCGTTGACAAGCACTTGGAGGGAGGCTCTTATGGCGCAAGCGGCATCAAAAGGAAACTGCTATCTTTGCGGGGGAACGATTTCCAAAACAGCGTTTAAGAAGCATCTGCTGGAAAAGCACAATGATGCTGCCGACGATGCGCAGACGTGCAAGCTGCTGAAGGTGGAGGGCACAGACGAAAAGGCGTATTGGCTGTATCTGGATATGCCGATGAGCGCCACGCTAAAAACGCTCGATCGGTTCCTGCGGGATATCTGGCTGGAATGCTGTGGGCACGAAAGCGCGTTTTTTGTGGGGAACTATGAGCAACTCTCGAAAAACACCATGGTCGGGATGCTGCGCGATGGGAGCAAGCTCCATTATGAGTATGATTTCGGCTCTACAACGGAGCTGACGATCACGGTAGTGGGAACACTGCTGCGCCCGAAGCAGCGCAGATCCGTTCGTCTGCTCGGGAGAAATGAGCCGATCCGCTTCCTGTGCGGAAAATGCGGAAAGGAAGCCGATTGGATCTGCTGTGAATGCGAATGGGAGGATCAGTATCCGTATTTCTGCGAAGACTGCATGGAAAGCCATCCGCACGATTCTGCGCTTCCAATCGTAAATTCTCCGCGCATGGGCGTGTGCGGCTATTGCGGAGAGGACGACGTCTATACCTTTGACCCGGCTCCGTTTTTGAAGTAAAAAATCAGGCGGCCGGCGGACGCTTGCGCCGCCGCTCGCCTGTATATGCGCCCGTGGCGAAATTGGTATACGCGATGGATTTAGGTGATGTCACCTCAGTGAAGATTTTTCTGGCATATAATCACATAACATGATACACTAAAAACAGCTGATGTGGAAATGCAGCTCATATGCGGGCATGATGGAATTGGTAGACATGCGAGATTTAGGTGATGTCACCTCAGTGAAGGTTTTTCGTCCCATCATTCGCCGTGCTCATTCTTTGGTAAAAACAGGTTCATCCTGTTTTATAGATGCGAGTCAAGCGCAACGCTCCGTCTCGGCTCCTCGCCGTGTAAAAACAGAGGGCAATAAAATAGCGGCAGGAAGCCCTGCCGCTCATATATGCGGGTATGGCGGAATTGGCAGACGCGCAGGATTTAGGTTCCTGTGAAGTGATTCGTGTGGGTTCGACCCCCACTACCCGTACCATAATTGGACCAAACATTGATACAATGTGTTGATGTTTGGTCCGTTTCTTTTTGCCTGGAAAGCCGCTTACAGCAAGGCTTTCTGCTGTGATTGGGTGCATTTGTACAGGCGTCCGTCATAATCAAGCTCCTTTCAGAAGGTATTTTCCCGAAACAAGCACGCTGGCCGGAAAAGCAAACGTTTCAAACGGCCATAATCGTTTCAATAAGGAAAGCCCGTGATGAGAATCAATCGGTCCCCATCTCGGTCTCCAATGCGGCACTCTCTGCATCGAGGGACTCCGTGTTCAGGTATTCATCCAGCAACATCTGGCAGGTTTCCATCAGGACTTCCCGTTGCATTGCCAGATCACGCGGCGGTACTTGTCAGTGCTGTGCCATACCTTGGGACCATAGTGTTCCCCGCAATCACCGCAGACGATCTTTGCCGAGAATGGACTCAGGCTGTTATGGTGCCGCCCTTTGGATTTACGGACTGCCCTGCTCCGTCAGGTGCTTTGCGATCAGGTTGATCTTCCCGGCCACGGGAAAGAGGAAAACTTAACCACTTTCCCAAAAAGGATTAGAAAACGTAAAAACTGCCTCCGCAAAAGCTGCGGAAGCAGTAGATTATCCAGCTGGATCGTGATATAATATTATGTCAAAATATAAGTGTGATTTGTTTTTCGTTGTGCTGGGAGGCGACCAACATGACCCCTGAAGAAAGAGCCAGACAACTGATCGATGCCCGTCTTGCGCAATCCGGCTGGGTCGTTCAGGATCTGAAAAAAGTGAATCCCATGGCTTCTCTCGGTGTTGCTGTTCGGGAGTATCCCACCAGTACCGGGCCAGTTGACTATGCTCTTTTTGTTGATGGGAAGCCCGTTGGCGTGATTGAAGCGAAAAAGGACGAGCTGGGCGAGAACATCACTGTGGTCGAGGGCCAGTCCGGGCGCTATGCCAACAGCACCTTCAAATATATAACCACCGAGTATAAAATCCGCTTTGCCTATGAGGCCACCGGGCAGCTTACCCGTTTCACGGATTATGCTGATGTCAAGTATCGCTCCCGGCGTGTATTTTCCTTCCATAGGCCGGAAACGCTGCTGGCCCTGCTTGCAAAGGACGATACGATCCGCAACAACATGAAGCGTTTCCCGGCTTTCGACACCACCGGATTCCGCAAATGCCAGATCACAGCGATCCGGAATCTGGATGCTTCCTTTGCGGATAATCGCCCCAAGGCGCTGGTGCAGATGGCAACCGGCGCAGGCAAGACTTTCACAGCAATCACGGCAGCATACCGTCTGCTGAAGTTTGGCAAGATGAAGCGCATCCTGTTTCTTGTGGACACCAAGTCACTGGGCGAGCAGGCGGAGCGGGAATTCCTTGCCTATACGCCGAATGACGACAACCGCTCCTTTGCCCAACTTTACGGTGTTCGCCGCCTGAACAGCTCCTATATCCCCAATGACATCCAGATCTGCGTCAGCACCATTCAGCGGATGTACTCCATCCTGAAGGGTGAGGAAATGGATGAATCCGCAGAGGAAGAATCCTTCTTCGAGCAGGCCGGAGCCGACACACAGGCCGCAAAAGAGGTCGTCTATAACGAAAAGTATCCCCCGGAGTTTTTCGACTGCATCATCGTCGATGAATGCCATCGGTCGATCTACAACGTGTGGAATCAGGTGCTGGAGTATTTCGACGCCTTCATCATCGGCCTGACCGCCACGCCGGACAAACGCACCTTTGCCTTTTTCAACCAGAACGTGGTCAGCGAGTATTCCCGTGAGCAGGCCATCATCGACGGCGTGAATGTGGGCGAGGACATTTTCCTCATTGAAACCGACGTGACGAAAAACGGCGCGATGATCCTGAAGCAGCAGATCGAGTACCGGGACCGCCTGACTCGCGCCAAGCGCTGGAAACAGATGGACGAGGACCTGATCTATACCACGGCAAAGCTGGATCGGGACGTTGTGAATCCCAGCCAGATCCGCACTGTGATCCGAGCGTTCCGGGACAACCTGTTCACGCAGCTTTTCCCGCATCGCCGCGAAGTACCCAAGACGCTGATTTTTGCCAAGACCGACAGCCATGCGGATGATATCATTCAGATCGTCCGGGAGGAGTTTGGCGAGGGCAATGAATTCTGCCAGAAGATCACCTGTCAGGCGGATCGTCCGGAGACTGTTCTCAGCGCCTTCCGCAACGATTATAATCCCCGTATTGCCGTTACCGTTGACATGATCGCCACCGGGACGGACGTGAAGCCCATCGAGTGTCTAATCTTCATGCGCGATGTTCGCAGCAAGAATTATTTTGAGCAGATGAAGGGTCGAGGCACCCGCACCCTCGGCAAGGACGACCTGCAGAAGGTCACACCGTCCGCCACGGAGAACAAGGATCATTTTGTGATCGTGGACGCCGTAGGCGTCACGAAATCCAAAAAGACCGAGACACGCACGCTGGAGCGCAAGCCCACCGTCAGCATGAAGGAACTGATGCTGACGGTGGCCATGGGCGCAAAGGATGAAGACACCCTCACATCCCTTGCAAACCGTGTGATCCGGCTCAACAGCCAGATGACCGACCGGGAGCGCACCGAATTCAGCAGCACCGTCGGCAGCAGCGCAGGGAACATCGCCCAGCGGCTGTTGGATGCTTTTGACCCAGATGTCGTATCCGCGAAAGCCGGTGTCGATTTATCCGACGATCATGAGCCGACTGAGGACGAGCAGCACCGCATGGATGAGACAAAGAAGGCGCTGATCCAACAGGCCGTGCAGCCCTTCTATAATCCGGATATTCGCGATTACATCGAGAATGTGCGCCGCAGCCATGAGCAGGTCATCGATTCCGTGAATATCGACACGGTGCTCTTTGCCGGGTATGATACCGACAAGCAGGCGAATGCAGACCGCATCCTCAAGACCTTCCATGCGTTTATCGAGGAGAACAAGGATGAGATCCTTGCCCTGCGGATCATTTACGATCAACGGTATAAGGACCGTCCCATGGCGATTACAAAGCTCAAAGCCCTGTATGAAAAACTGAAGGCGCAGAACATCACCATCGAGCGCCTGTGGGAATGCTATGCCATCAGGAAGCCGGAAAAGGTCAAGCGGGGCACCGTGGCGCAGCTTACGGACCTGATCTCCATCATCCGTTTTGAGATGGGCTATGCTGATCACCTCGCGCCGTTCGCGGACAAGGTGAATTATAACTTCATGCAGTGGACGCTGCGCCGGAACGCAGGCCATATCCATTTTACGGATGAGCAGATGGAATGGCTGCGCCTCATCAAGGATCACATCGCTGTTTCCCTCAGTATTGAGCCGGAGGACCTTGATCTCAGTCCTTTTGACCGTAAGGGCGGCCTGGGCAGGTTTTACGATGTGTTCGGAGACAGCTATGAGGCGATTTTGCAGGAAATGAACGTGGAACTGGTGGCATAAGGAGGGCATCTCATTATGGAGTATAAAGAATATGAGCTTGGTGAATTGCTCTATTATGAACAGCCCACCCCATATATCGTTGAATCGACCGATTATAACGATGCTTATGAAACCCCTGTGTTGACTGCTGGGAAATCTTTTATTCTCGGATATACTGACGAAAAAGAAGGAATATACGATCAACTTCCTGTCATCATATTTGATGATTTTACTACGGCAAGCCAGTATGTTAATTTTAAATTCAAAGTCAAATCGTCTGCGATGAAGATATTGACCCCTGTAACCGAGCTGGTTTTGCCAAAGTATATCTATTATCGCATACAGATCATTCAGTTTGATCATAGCACCCATAAGCGGTATTGGATTCAGCAGTATTCAAAAATCCGTGTCAGTATCCCACCCATCCCGGAGCAGGAGTGCATTGTTGCCCGGATTGAGGAGCTGTTCTCCCAACTCGACGCCGGAGTGGAAACGCTGAAGAAAACAAAAGCACAGCTTGCGGTGTATCGGCAGGCTGTGTTGAAAGAGGCGTTTGAGGGAGATTATCCGAGAAAACAACTAAAAGAATTCTCAAAAGCTATTAGTGGGTTCGCTTTCAAAAGCAGCAGGTATTCACCGGACGGAAATTATGTCGTTGTTAAAATTGGAAATGTCAAAGAACGTCATTTCGATTTCTCTCGGGATCTGACAAAAACGTTAGAAGCGGATGATTCGATTCTTGAAAAATACTTATTGCGGCGTGGGGATTGTCTTATCACCTTAACGGGATCTCGAGGGAAACGTGACTACGGATTTGTAGCGATGGTTGGGAATCAAAACAACTATCTTCTCAATCAGCGTGTTGCGGCGTTGCGATTCGATCAGTCTGTTGCCTTGCCTGAGTTTTTCCAGTATTATCTCGCTTCTCCCTCGTACCGAGACATGTTCTTCGGCTATGAGACCGGAAATGTCGGTCAGGGAAATGTTGGAATTAAAGCTCTCTTGGATCCCTATGTTATATTGCCAGATATTGACACGCAGAAGAGAATTATCGAAGACGTTGAGGACAGACTATCTGTCTGCGACAGCATCGAACAGACCGTTGACACCGCTCTGCAACAAGCCGAGGCCATGCGGCAGAGCATTTTGAAAGACGCCTTTGAGGGGAGGCTGTGATAAGTGAAAGACAAAATAAAATACTATCTTTTACTGCTGGCTTTTCTTTTCATAATGGCCCTAATTCTTTGGTTCTTTCATGACTGGATAGAACAATACAGCAATTCCCTTATGGTGTTGATTACCTTCATTTATGTGGTCGCAACTATCGAAATTTGCCGGGCAAATATCAAATCTGCTGAAGCAACTAAAGAACAGCTCGAAGAATCGAAACATCAGTTTGCAGAAAATGAACGGCTCCAAATGATGCCGTATTTTGAAATCATAGTACATGATGATATACGGGATTTTGTTGAGTGCATAGAGCTTACTATTTCGAACAGCAACGCAGAGAACAGTACCGTTATCGATCGAAGGATTTCAATAAAAAATATTGGTCTTGGTGTTGCAAAAGACTTTACATACACATGGTGCAATTTGGACGGATGTTATCCGCGGAACGACCTTGGTTTTACAGCATTTGCTCCGGGAGAAGAAAAAAGCATCTACTTTGATTTTTATGCCGAATGTAACGCAGACTTTAGTGAATATGAGGCTCCTGTATCCATAATTTTTTCATATAGTGATCTGCTTGAAAACAGATATAGCGTTGAATTAAAATTAACTTTTTGGATATCTGACGGTAAAGAAGACAAAGTGCATTGGAATGTCGGCATACCTGACATTATAAAGGGGAATAACCATGCCTGAACAAACATCATCTATCATCTCCAAAGTCTGGGGTATGTGCAACCCGCTCCGTGATGATGGATTATCCTATGGAGATTATCTGGAGCAGCTTACCTATCTCATTTTCCTCAAGATGTCGGACGAGTATGCCAAGCCGCCGTATAAGAAAGAGTCCGGTATTCCTGCCGGCTATACATGGCAGGATATGAACACCCTCACGGGCTCTGAATTGGAAGAACAGTATAAAAAGACGCTGGAAAAGCTGGGGGAGCAGGGCGGAATCCTCGGTCAGATCTTCCAGGGCGCGATCAACAAAGTCAGCAATGCGGCAATCCTTTACCGGATTGTGCAGATGATCGACCGGGAGAAATGGGTCTCCATGTCTTCGGACGTGAAGGGCGAGATCTATGAAGGTTTGCTGCAGAAAAACGCAGAAGACGTAAAATCCGGCGCAGGCCAGTATTTCACACCGCGCGCGCTGATCCAGGCGATGGTCGCCTGCATCCGCCCAGAGCCGATGAAAACGATTGCGGACCCCTGCTGCGGCAGCGGGGGATTTTTCCTCGCGGCGCAGGCATTTCTTGCCGACCCGGAGAACTATACGCTCGATCGGGAGCAGAAGGAATTCCTGAAAAACGGGACTTTCTACGGAAATGAGCTGGTGGCGTCCACCTTCAAGCTGTGCCTGATGAATCTTTACCTGCACAACATCGGGGATATTTATGGCAGTGTTCCTGTCGCCCACGGCGATTCGCTGCTCACCGATCCCGGCTACCGTGTGGACTACGTTCTCACCAATCCGCCCTTCGGCAAAAAATCCTCCCTCACCTTCACCAATGAGGAAGGCGAACAGGAGGAAGAAGACCTCGTATATAACCGTCAGGATTTCTGGACCACCAGCAGCAACAAGCAGCTCAATTTCGTCCAGCACATCAATACCATCCTGAAAGCCACGGGCAAGGCTGCGGTGGTCGTGCCGGACAACGTGCTCTTTGAGGGCGGCGCTGGCGAGATCGTGCGCAAGAAGTTGCTTGCTACCTGTGATCTGCATACAATCCTGCGTCTGCCCACGGGCATCTTCTATAAGCCGGGTGTCAAAGCGAACGTCATTTTCTTCGATAAGCGTCCGGCCAGCGCCGAAACCCAGACGAAGGCCGTCTGGATCTATGATTTCCGCACCAACGTTCACTTTACGCTGAAACAGCATCCGATGCAGTATTCCGATCTGCTGGACTTCATCGCCTGTTATCATCCGGAGAAACGGTACGAACGCGCCGAAACATGGAGCGAAGATGACCCGGATGGCCGCTGGCGCAAATTCGATATTGCCGACATCCTTGCGCGGGACAAGACCAGCCTCGATATCTTCTGGATCAAGGACAAGTCCCTTGCCGATCTGGACAACCTGCCCTCGCCCGACGTGCTGGCCGATGATATCATCGAAAACCTCCAGAGCGCACTGGAGAGCTTTCAGGAACTGAAGGCGCAGTTGAAATAAGGAATGGACTTTATGAGCGAAATCCGTATAGCAATTCCTGACTTGGATTTGAACAATGCATTGCGATTAGATGGCAATCTGCGCAACTATGAGATTGGGCCATTTGATGATGTCGTTTTGGATTTTTCCAGAATGACAAATTTTGACCCACTTCCCATGTTGATGGCAGGGGCGATTATCAAACGTTTTCGGTATCAATACCATGATAACACTTTCTCTATTTCTGGCATCAACGGGAAAAGTTATGCCGGGACGATGGGCTTCTTCAAATATATATCCGAATCCATAAGCGTTGGAAAAAGCCCCGGTGAAGCCACTGGTAGTTCAAATTATATTCCGATTACACCTATTTCGATACGCTCTTTGCAGGAACGCGCATTTCGTGATGGTGGGTCAATAGAAATCGGTGATATGATAGAAAGAGCGTCTGCTCGACTTTCTCATGTCATTGATAGGGGAAATAAGGAATTACATAAGCTGCTTACATATTTAGTCCGCGAAATACTGAGAAATACCCCTGAACACGCTCAAGCAGACGAGATGTGGATATGTGGGCAGTACTGGCCCACTTACCAATTGGCTGAAATTGCAATCATTGACGAAGGAATCGGGGTATTCCAAAGTATAACGCGTAACGCTGCACATGCAAAATATATTCATGATAACCGTTCTGCTTTAAAATGGGCTATTCGTGCAGGTATTTCAGAATCATTCCGACCCGCCTATGAGTTTAAGCCGCATGATTACGATGTATGGAAAAACAGCGGATTTGGGCTTTATATGGTTAGTCAGATATGTCAAAAGCTGAACGGCAGTTTTTGCATAATCAGTTATGGTGACGCGTTGCTCATTGATAACCACGGTGTTGCAGAAAAAAGCACCTCATTTCACGGAACTGCAATTCGCATAAGAGTACCGACGAACAACATCTCAGCTGCGCAAGCCATAATTGATGAAATAGCCGCACAGGGTGAGGTTGAAGCGCGAACGATTAAAAATGCCTTTAAAACCGCCTCTATGCCTTCAAAAGGCTTGATGACGCAGCTAAACATATAATTTGTAAATTATGAGGAATCTCAGTATGAATATTATTCGGTGGTGCAATGAGAATAATGGTTTTCTTACGGCTATCCTGTCTTTGATTGGACTTGTTCTGAGTGTTACAGCCATTGTGGTTTCTATTCGTACAGCAAGATTGCCTTATAAAAAGAAACTGATGTTAGGGTCATATATGTCTGTTGGTGCAAGTATGATTCCGGGAGTTGGTGCGGAAACACAGATTCTGGGTATGTCTGCTTCGGCAACGAACGTCGGAAATCGGACAATAAATATTACATATTTGGGATATGCGATCAAAAAAGATGGTCGGTATAATATGATATATCCTGTCAATCGAGACTTTGATGGAAAGGCATCCCTTAACCCTTCAGAAATGGCAGAAACCCAGTTTTATAAGGATGAGTTATTGAAGTGCTTTTCGAAGGAAAACCGTAAAACAAAGCTGTTTGTTTACGCTAAGGATAACGAAGGTGCAGAGCACAAAAGGAAAGCTGGTACAGTCGGCAAGTTGATTGACAACCTGTCGAAATAAAAATGCACCCAGTAAAACCGGGCGTATTCTATCAAAATGGTGGTACTTTTCCAACGTAAGTTGACGAGCTGCCAGAAACGGCGGCTCGTCGTTTTTGTTAATCATTCAACTAATAATAAGTTTGGAGGTGTTAAAATGTTAGATACGATAGGTGCTTTCGGGAGTGGTATTGGAACCAACCTTTTATCTGATTCTTTGAGCAAGAAACTTGAGGCTTTCAAAGACAAAAAAGCAATTGCCTCTTTCACCCAAAGTCTGCGAGATTGGGAAATTGAATTTGAAAAACAGAATGACGGCACTATCATCACAAACGGCGCATTTTATTCACATGTGAAGTATCATAATGTAATTGAAAATATTGTGGCTTATGTCCTTGAGCCGAGTATGAATGCCGTGACTGAGGATGAATTTCTAAATTGTCTCCATGAAAAAATGGTAAACAGGATCGAAGAAACGACCGAAAAGAAATTATCTTGGAACGACTCAAGACTTATTCGGAATTTCCTTACACACTTACTTACAACAACAAGAGCCTTTCTTTTTCAAAAAATATCTTTGGAAGATCGCGGCCTATTCTATTTGGTTTGCCAAAATAATGCCAAACTTGAGCACTTAGAACGGATTGTAAAAGAGAAATTCCAAATGCAGGATCAGAATGTCCAGCAAATTGTAGAACAACTTTCGATGGCTATCCAGAAGTCCGAAACTGAGGAACGCATCAAAGCAAAAATGGCTTCATGGAATTCCAGACAAATAAAGAACCTTGGTAACCGGTATACGCCAGATTTGAACATCCCTGTTGAAATAATGGACTCTCTCCACGGAGCATCTGTCGATCAACAATTTCAGAATATATTCTATGACAAAGTAGATAAATTTTTGATTGCGATGAGACACACAGAGCTTAGTGAAATCAACGCATTGTGTGATGCCATAGAGAAATATGCAATAGAATTGAATTTCTTCAATATTACATCAAGCGACATCGATGTAATAATTTCTACAGTTAACGCTATCAAAGATTTTCTAACCAGCAAAATAGAAGAATATTACGAAAACCCCGAAGGGAAGAAAAACTTTGACAGTAAGGCATACCGGTTATACGAGAAACTGGGTATTGCCAACGAATTTAACGACTATCTAACTAATACAACTGTTAGGGTAGCCGTTTCCCCGTACATTATTTTGGCCGGAGATGGTGGTGTTGGAAAATCACATCTTATTGCCGATTACATTGATAACTGTGATTCTTTGGGGCAGACATCTTTACTTCTGTTAGGCCAGCAGTTTTCTGCGGGAATGGATGTTTTGGCTATTCTCCCAACTCTACTCGGTTGTGATATTACTTATCACGAACTTTTTGATATATTCGAAGCAATTGCCTGTACTCAGAAAAGTCGTGTCCTGATCTGTATTGATGCTCTTAATGAAGGTGCTGGGGTAACTTTTTGGAACAGTGTTCTTGGTGGACTCGTTGATTTCCTGAAAGAGTTTCCTCACATTGGCCTCCTCGTGTCTGTGCGTACACAATATGAGGATTCTCTTTTCGACGGACAAGATACGCTTAGAGCACAAATGCAACGAATTGAACACTTCGGTTTCACTACAGTTGAACACGATGCCATGCATCAGTACTTCTCTTTCTATGGAATAACCATTGACCCTGTAGTATTCCCAATTTCAGAATTCAGAAATCCGCTGTTTTTGCGGCTGTTTTGCACCGCAAATAGAAATACGCACATTAGTCTGGGCGATATTTCATTGCCGCTTGTTTATTCGCAGTACATTAGTGTGATGGAGCAGAAAGTCGCTAAAAGATGTAACTATAACAAATCTTATAAATTAATTTCAAAAATTATTGACGAAATGGTTTCCAAACGTATCAATGAACATAGTGGAACCGTTTCACTTTCGCTTGATGATACCCTTGCACTAATAGTTGATATCTGTAAGAAATGGAATGTTAACACCGATGTGTATAGTGCACTTCTTGCGGAAGGAGTTCTTACACAAGGCATTACATATAACGGTGATGAGTATGTTTATATTACCTACGAACGACTGGAAGACTACTTTTTAGCACAGAAAATAGTTTCGGCGTATGCACAGTTAAGTGAGGAGCAGTTTTTTGAGAAGTATTCTTGGATGTTAAACAAGCCGGATCTCCTTCAATTCTTTGGTATTGTCCTTGCTGAAGACTGGGAATATGAACTGAGTGATGTATTTTCCTCTGAAAACGCGAAGAATACATATCGTGTTCGCAATGCATTTCTTTATGGCTTATTATGGCGAAAAACAACCAGTATTACGGAACATACTATAGATTACATTAACTCGGAAATCCTGCAATATGAGTATAGTTTCAACCAGTTTGTAGATGTTCTCTTCGCATTATCAGCACGCCCAAACCATCCTTTGAATGCCAAAAATGCATTTAACTTTTTTTATGGGGTAAAAATGTCAGACAGAGATGCTACATTTATTCCTATATTTGACGAATTATATAGTAATCACGATTCAGCGCTTTATCGACTCGTTGAGTGGGGACTTGTTCACGCCTCAAAGCAAGCTATTACCGACGACATTGCGGAAAGTTGTGCAATCATCCTTTCTTGGCTCCTAATTTCGCCTAACAACGAACTTCGGGACAAGGCAACAAAAGCTATCATTTACATCCTGAACTCACACATGCCGGCATTGTTATTCTTGATGCGGATATTTGAAGAAATTGACGACCCATACATTTCTGAAAGAATATATGCTGTCGCATTTGGCTGTGTGGTAAATGAAGATTCACCGCAACAGGTCAGGGCACTGGCAGAGCATGTTTACAAAAACATATTTGATAAGGATGTTGTATATCCAAATATACTGTTGAGAACCTACGCCAAAAACATTATCGATTATGCACGCCACATAGGCTGTGTTGAGGACGGGTATTTCGACGCAGAAAAAATCACACCTCCATATAACAGCAGATTCCCAGAAATTCCTTCGGATGAAGAGATTAAAACATATAAGTTGGACTATAACAGCGAATCATTTAGAGATTATCATTGGTCACAATTAGCCATTTTGAATTCAATGAAGGTTGAATACAGTCGAAGTGGTCAACCTGGTGGCTATGGTGATTTTGGAAGGTATACCTTTCAATCGTATTTTTACGCTTGGAAACAACTACATCCTATAGATTTAAAAAACATAGCCATTAAGCGTATCTTTGAACTGGGTTATGATGTCGAAAAGCACGGAAAATATGATCGAAATTGTACTGATCGTGTTGGTTTAAGGTTTCAGCTTGGAAGGAAGGAGCGTATTGGGAAAAAGTATCAATGGATAGCACTTTATGAATTGGCGGCTCAAGTCTGTGACAATTATCAGATGACAGTATACGACAATGACATAGGGGAACCACATCAGGAATACTGCAAGGGTTCTTTTGAGCCGGATATTCGGAACATCGATCCAACGGTACTTGTTACTCCTGGTTTTGATAATTTGCATATCGATATCGCAGCATTTTCATATGACATCCCAAACAATTCCTATGAGGAATGGCTTGCTGATTTTTCTAACACACCAGCTTTTGAGCAATGCGTAAAGCTACAGTCCGGAGCACATCAATATCTCTTACTTACGGGTGAATATGATTGGAAAGAAGCTAAGCGTTTAGGTTTCCGTTCATATGACCTTCCTCGCAAAGATATGTGGCATCAAATCAGAGGATATGTTGTAAAGAATGAATATGCTGAATCACTCATTTGCGCTCTTTCTGGTGTTGACTTTATGGGGCGTTGGATGCCTGAAGCTCAAAGTAACTCAGCAATGTACAACAAAGAATATTACTGGTCTGATGCGCATACTTTCTTTAATAACCCATATTATTGTGGTTTGGAATGGGTAAATATCGATTCTGACCACCTTAATTGTGTCTTCCCTGAAAAAGTATTAATTCCTGTTAAACAGTATTATAGCGAACGAAAAGGCGAACTGAATAGTTTGAATTCAGAAATAGCTTCTATCTACTGGCACAAACCATGCGAGGAAATGTATACAAAATTGCAATTAAAGTATTTAAAAGGCAGTAATAGCGCGTTTGTTGATGGTGCTGGGGAATTAGTATGTTTTGAGAGTTCAGAGCTAATAGGTAATGATACAGGTTTCTATATCCGGTACGACAAGCTTCTTGAGTTTTTGAAAAGTAGCAGTTACACATTAGTGTGGACATCTTTGTGCGAGAAGCGCATATTGACTCCCTCGTTCGGAAAGTGGGATTTACCACCCAAGGCAATACACATGTCTTCTGTTTATTATTTGAAAGACGGTAAAATAGCAAAAGCCAGTGAAACACTATTCGAAGACAGACTATATTATTAACAAGGTCTTGGATTGGAAACGCCTCCTTTCAATTTCTCCATCACAATCTCATCTATTTCCTGTTCCAGCTCCTGTACTTTCTCCTGTAACGACAAAATGTGGGCGTCGAGGATCGGTTTCCTCAACGCCCACATTTTTTGCAGATGTGCCAGCTTCTTCAGTTCCGCGGCACACTGCTCTCGCACAGTTTCGGTATACTCCTGCACCGCAGCATCCAGTACCTCCTCATGAATACGGTGGGAGGCGCAATAGGTTTTAGTCTGTCCAAGCTGGAGCATAACAGCCCGGAGGACTATGCCGCAGCACTCTACGGCTTCTACAATGATGAACGCATTGCGGAAAAGCTCATCGTTAATCCCATCCGCAACAACGGCGACTGCTATACGACCCACGATGCCTACGAGCTTTCCTATGTGCCGCGGCCGCTGCCGGACGGCTCTGTCGCTATCTGTCAGGAGCATGTGACCGACAGCTTGCAGGCACTGATGAAAGCGGATTATATGCTGGCGCTGAACAGTGGGCACAACATCCGCCGCTGCATCATCTGCGGACGGTATTTTCTGCTCAAGAGCGGTGTCCACGCTTTGTACTGCGAAGGGGCGTGTCCCCATGCGCCCGGCTACACCTGCCGGCAGTTCGGCACGGTGGAGTTGCAGAAGGAACTGGCGAAGGACATTCCCAAGGTCAAAGTCAAGGTGACCGCTTTTGCCCGCTTCACAAAGGATATGCAGCGGGGTGCGATCTCACAGGAGGATGCAAGAAAAGCCAAGGACTATGTGCGGGATCTGCTCTATGATGCCCTGCGCGACGCGAATATCTCCGTAGAGGCTTTCGAGCAGCGTATTTCCTCTGAGCGTGTTTACCAGCACTGCGGGATCACCAGAACGGCTAATCCGAGGGGCCGTCCGCCGAAGGCAAAGGCGGGTGAGATCTCATGACCAATGAGGAACTGGTTCGTCGGTATTATGACGGTGCCGAAGCCGCGCTGGAAAAGCTGTACCATAAAAACATCGGTCTGATCCGTGGCATCGCCAAGGAAACCGCGGCGGAGTTCAACTGCCTGATAATGGAGCAGCATCATACGAATCAGTTTTCCGCGTATACGAAAACGATTCTGGACGATCTCTGCGGCGAGGGCGCCGTGGAGCTTCTGACACGGATTCAGAGCAGAGAATATGACAAGAGCCGCGCCGCACTCACCACCTATCTCTACCCGCATTTGAAGGGGCGCATGACCCGCTGGCTGGAGCAGAATATTGGCTGCATGGCGTTGAGCAAGGATGAGATGGCTGCCGTCCGACAGGCGCAGAGGCTGTATCATGTTGCATGGAAGGATACCGGTGAGATCACGGAGGAGTTGGGCATCCCCGAGGCTCGTGTCAGCCGATATGTTCGCTACAATACCCATTTCCTCGGTGTGCACGACCTTATCCGAGAGGACTATGACGGCGATCCCTACGAGCGGCTGATGCCGGGTGCGCTCTCCGTTTCGGCGGAGCAGGCCGTGTACCGCAAGGTCTGCATCGAGCTCCTCCGGGAGCTGTTCGACATCCTGCCGAAGAAGGACAGGGACATTCTCGGCAAGACCTGCGGCGTGTTCGGATACCCGGAGGCGACCTTGAAAGAGATCGGGATGTATCACATGATGAAGGAGTCCGCCGTGGAGAAGGCGAAGAGCCGCGCGGTCAAGAAGCTGAGAAAATCCTATCCCGGCAGCAGGCTCCAAGTGTGGAGGGCTGTTCATCGTATGTTGCGGAGACCGATTCTGCCGCCGGGGGAGGACAGTGAGCTGCGGCGCAATTTTCCGCAGTATGTCCGCGCCTTGACGGAGGTCTATGGCGTGCTGAGCGAAGCCGCCTCAGATTTAAATAACATCTCTGTATAGTCAGAACAGCAATACAGACTTTTGTACACCCTCTTATGGTAGTATCTATGCAAGCGTCACAACTGATGCTATACTTTGAGAGGAGATGTCTTTATGCATTATTCCAAAACAAACAAGGTCTGTGCCACTTGCGCCTATTGGACCGGAAGCCGAAATCTGGTGAATTCCGGAAACTCTTCGGAGCCGACCACCAATAGCGCCAAGTGCCAAATTCCAAACGGTTCCAATCGGGGCAGTACAAAGTTTTGCAGTTCTTCCTGCTCTAATTGGGCTAAGTGGCCGGTACTGAAGTAAAACGACACGGAGGGACTGCATTACGCTGACGGAAAAAGCCAATGCCATCTGCCTTTTGGAGGTTCTAAAGGAGTATTCCGATGCGGAACACATTCTGCCCATGCGGGAGATCATTGCAAAGATGCAGTCCCTCTACGGTATCAAAATCGACCGCCGCACCGTATATGGGGCCATTGCACTTTTGATCGAGCTCGGTTACGACATCTCCCTTTACGAGAACAACGGTGTCGGCTATTACCTCCGCAGTCGGGAATTGGAGCAGTCGGAGGTGCTGCTGCTGACCGATGCGGTATATTCTTTCCCGTTCATCCCGGCAAGGCAGACCGAGCAGCTTGTCCAGAAGCTGCAAAAGCAGCTCAGTATCTATCAGCGCAAGAAATACCGCCATCTGACCGTCGCCCGGCAGGGACATAAGACCGGCAACCGGCAGATATTTTGGAATATTGAGCAGTTGGATGAGGCCATTACACGCAAGAAAAAAGTGACCTTGGATTACCTGCACTACGGATATGACAAACGGCAGCATCCTACGGTGACCTACACTCTCAGCCCCTATGAGATGGTGTACACCAACGAACACTATTACCTTATCTGCGTCCCCGACCACGATCCGCACACGCGGTTGTACCGCATAGACCGCATGGCGGATATTCGGATACTGGACGAGCCCCGCAGCGAAACGCCGGCGCAGAAGCAAGAGGCACAAGATGCCGTTTACGCCTTTGTAGGTGCTCCGGAGCGGGTGGTGCTGCACTGCGACCGCGCCGTGCTGGACGATGTGCTGGACCGCTTTGGTACGGACATACAAATTTTTGAGCGGGACGAGCAGACCTTTACCGCCGTATTGACTACCCCGCCGCGCGGTGTGCGCTTTTGGGCACTGCAATACCTCTCCTTTGTGGAGGTGGCAGAGCCCGCTTGGCTGCGGCAGGAGATCATAGAAGTGCTAAAGGTCAATCACTATTTGACATGAGGTGATACTATATGCCACGGAATGAATTAGACTATTTCTTGAATCGGGTGCATCAAGCATATGTCGATGCACGAAAGCCATTGTGCGCTGACGAGCTCTGCGAATTGACCATCGAACGTGGACGAAGCAGGACGATTTCAGGCATTGCAGAGGACTATTTTGCCGAGTTGCTCTATAAAGAAATAGGTAAAGGCTACCTTCATTTCTTTGTGGATCAACCCTTGGTTGGGGGGACACATAAAGTTTATCCTGATGTAATCGTCGCACGGCCTTGTGAGGCAAAGAACGAATACTTTGAAATCCTCTATATGCTGGATCTTAAAATGGATGTCGGTTATCATCGTGATATCGCCGTAGGAAGGACACCAACACAAACTTATGTCGCAAAGGCCGAAAGTTTGTTAGAGGACCTTGCCATGTTGAAGGATTCCCCAGAGCTTAGTACAAAAAGCGGCAACAAGAAAAAATCAAAGACGGACCGTTTTGCCCCCCGATACTTTTTTTCTATGCATCCACAGTCCAGTTATGATGAGGTCATCATAACTTCCAAAAACGCTGGAAATAAAACGAAAGAGCAGGAACTGATTGAACGCGCAAAAGATCCGGACTGCAATATCTGGGTTCTTAGCACAGGTGACCACCCAAACGAATACGGAGATGATGTTAAAATGTGCCCCTTGGACGAGAGTTGGGAAATTCTTTTGAAAAAAATTGGAAACATATTAGAATGATATTTAGACACAACACGGCATCCTGTACGGACATTTGTACAGGGTACTGTGCTATTCTATCAGCAGAACAGAAATCGTACGAATGGTGCCGGGACGCGGCGCAAAGAAAGGATGAGCAACTATGAAATACACTTCTGCACAGGCAAATAAGCTGCTGAAAAAGCTGAATGACGAATATTCCGCCCTACTGCATAAAGAACAGCGCAGCCGGGATTTCCGCGCGGCGATGGGCGAGGACATTGAATCTGTGCGTCCCGCCTATGATTACGCAAAAACACAGGCGCGTCTTGAGGAACTGGAGGGAACGATCCGCAGACTTAAACACGCCATCAACTGCTTCAACACGACGCAGGTCGTGGATGGCTTCGGGATTACGATCGACGAGATGCTGGTCTATATTCCGCAGCTGACCAAGCGGAAGAGCAAGCTGCTTGAAATGAAAAGCAGGCTGCCCAAAGAGCGCGTTGAAGAGCAGTACGGCCAGCAGTCGAACATTATCGACTACACCTACACGAACTACGATCTGGCGGCTGTGGAGGCGGACTACGAAAAGACCGCTGATGAACTGTCTCGTGCGCAGCTTGCGCTGGATACTGTAAATCAGCGGGATTCCTTTGAATTTTGTGAATGAACTCTTTCCGTCGCATCGAGCGGCCTGCCAGAAAGACCGACAGTTCCGTTTCCCACCTGCGTTTAAGGTCATAGACAGGAAACCGTTATTCTTTTTGTTATCTGTTATGCCCACTTGAGTTTAAGGATGGGCCACCAACATTGATCTGGCACGGTTCTCGACGTGAAAAAACTTTTCGGGGAACTGAAGTACGGTTATAGGTTCCCACACAGAATATGTTCTGCACAAAGTTACGAGTTACTTTCTAAAATCGCAGAGCACCTTGACAGTTTCTACTTTATGGACTTATCATATTAATAAAATCAGCCCTTTGCAGTAGCGTACAACCTAAAGCCAATTTCTTTAGGAGGGACAGCGAGTCGCTGTTCTGGATTTCAAGGTTATCCGCATCGCACAGCGATGCCCCGGTCAGATACGTTCCGGCGAATTGGAAATCACTGCGTGATTCAGGATTCGCCTCCACTTTATCCGACCATTTTGTACTGCAAAGGGCTGATTTTTGGGAGGACGCTACACATGAAAATAGAAGGAAGCTGTGTGACCTTCGAGCCGTGCGATGCGGCTTTTGTGAAAAAGTTCGGACCGTTAGAAGCAGCAAATATGGTTTTGGATTACCATTCTGTCCACCCCAATATGCCATTTCTTTATGATGCCGAGCAGCTGGCCGGTTTCTTTGGCATAAGCTGTGGTGAATTAAACCATATTGTCAATCACATTCAAAAAGAGTATACAAAGGCATTTCTCCCCAAAAAAGATGGTACTTATCGCAGCCTATACATACCAAGTATCAGACTTCAATTTTGTTTGGGCCCAATCAAGGATAGAATTCTTTCACAGCTCCCTGTTTCAAAATTTGCAACTGCTTATCAAAAAGGAAGCTCTACTCGCAAAAATGCAGAGCCACACATTGGGAAAAAGAACCTTCTAAAACTGGATATTACCGATTTTTTCGGAAGCATCTCTTTTGAACAAGTCCTCTGCGCAGCTTTCAACACTCGCTATGTATCAAAGCAGGTCGGCTTTCTGCTGACTTCCCTGTGTTGTAAAAATGATGCTCTTCCACAAGGCTCACCAACATCTCCCGTGCTCTCCAATATCGTCATGCGTCGTTTTGATGACCAGATCGGTCGCTGGTGTAACCAACGCCAAATCACCTATACTCGCTATTGCGATGATATGACCTTTTCGGCAGACCGTCCGCTCTATGGCGTCTACAAAAAGGTGAAAACTATGCTTCGTGAGATGGGATTCGAATTGAACGAGTCGAAAACACATTTCATCAGCAATGCTGACCGGCAGACAGTAACAGGCTTGGTCGTCAATGAAAAGCTCTCCATCCCCAGCAGCTATAAACGAAGCCTGCGGCAGGAAATTTACTATACTTTGAAGTTTGGCATAGAGGACAGCATCGTACACGGTAATCGGTTGAATTTTCTCGAAGACGGTCAACCAATTCGCTGCCCTACATATATGACACACCTAATAGGAAGTGTGCAGTATGTCTTGCAAATCGAACCGGAAAATCGTTGGTTTCTAAATGCCAAGCAAAAGCTGCTGGACTATGCTCGTGCATATTTTAGAGCCGAAGGATTAGGGGAAGAATACTATTTGCATCGCAGTCGCTTACGCGAAAAAGATGAATGAAATGCAGGGCAGCGACCTCGGACTTTAGGATCACATTCAGATTTATAATGCATCATACTCACATTACCAACCGTGTCATGCAGCAGCAGAAATTTCCTCCCGTAAAGCTATAATCATGCTATACTTTTCCGACAGAGTGTGCTATGATATAGCAGATGTTCGGCCGGCCACGACCGAACATCTTTTGAAGCGTTGGAAAGATGCCCTTCCCTTACGATATGGAGGGCTCTGAAAATCTTTCACTAAGGTGACATACCCCTTAGGTTCCATTCCGCAAGGGTAGGGGTTCGAGTCCCCTCGGGCGTACCATGCTGAGAACTCCAAGAAAAATCTTGGAGTTCTCTTTTTATCTCTGAAAGCCCTTGTGCCACAACGGCTCTGCGGATTTACGCCCACAAATCCGATTTCTAATTTTTACAAAAATCCTATACTTCTGGAAAAGAGGATGTCAGAAAATAGAGAAAAATATGACATAAATTCTGACGCCGCCAACTGCCTCCGGGCCTTCTGGGGACAGTCCCGGTAATTTCCCCCAAAGCATAAAAAATCCGAGGGCGGTCCGCCTTCGGATTTTTTGCATTTTTTGCGGGCCTGCGTATAAATCCGCCGCCGCCCGGCCATACTGAGGGCAGAAACGTTCCCCAGGATTTCGGCCCGCCGCAGGCCGGTATATGCGGCTCCGGCCCCAGGCCGGACGGGAAAGGCACCTATGAGCAGATTCGACGGAAAAAAGGTCAAGGCCGTGTTCGGCGGCAAGGGCTTCTACATAGCCCTTGCCCTCTGCCTGCTGGCAGCCGGTATTGTCGGCTATTACACCCTGCTGCGGCCCCAGGCCCCGGCAGAGCCCGCATCCAACCCCGCCTCCAACGTCCCCGATGACCGGGACAACGCCTGGGTGGCCCCGGCGGTGCAGCCGGAGGAGAATGTCCCCACCGCCCCTCCGGCGGAGGAGACGCCCATCTCCGACCCCCAGGACCTGCTGCCCCAGGTCATGTCCCCGCTGGACGGCACCACGGTAACGGTGTTCAGCGTCACGGAGCTGATGTATGACGAGACCATGGCGGACTGGCGCACCCACAACGGCATCGACATCCAGGCCTCGGAGGGGGACTCCGTCCGCACCGCCGCCGGCGGCACGGTGCTGTCGGTGAAGGACGACGAGCTGATGGGCACCACCGTGGTGATCCAGCACGGCGGCGGCTATACCACCCAGTACAGCTGTCTGCAGAAGGATCCGCCGGTGCAGGAGGGGGACCAGGTGGCCGCCGGTGACGTCATCGGCCTGGTGGGGAGCACCGCCTCCGCCGAGGGCAGCATGGGCCCGCACCTGCACTTCTCTGTGTCCAAGGACGGCCAGGTCATCGACCCGGCGGACTATGTGAATTGACCCAAGCGGCCCGGCAGGGAGTTTTCTCCCCGCCGGGCCGCCTTTCATATCCCGGCTTGAAAAATTCCGCCGGAGCCGCTATACTATAGAAAATACCTTAAAGGCAGGTGCCTCTTTATGTACGATCCCGCGCATCCCTTCGGACGCAAGCGCTATAGCCGCGCCGTTATCGACCCCGTCAGCTGCACCGGCTGCGGCTACTGCACCATGTTCTGCGTGATGGACTGCATCGTGCTGCGGCCTGACGGCCTGTATACCGTGGACCTGGAGCGGTGCATCGGCTGCCGGTCCTGCAAGGTCAACTGTCCGTTTGACGCGGTGACCATCCTGCCGCCCAAGGAGAACTGATATGAAAAAGCCTGTGATCGACCGCAACCGCCCCCTGGGCCTGTATCTGCACATTCCCTTCTGCAAGGCCAAGTGCGCCTATTGCGATTTTTACTCCCTGCCCCATAGCGAGGAGAAGATGGACGCCTATGCCGCGGCCCTGGCCCGGCACATCACCGAGGTGGCCCCCCAGATGCAGAACCACCGGGTGGACACCGTCTATTTCGGCGGCGGCACCCCCAGCTATCTGGGCCACAAGCGGCTTATTGCCCTGCTGAAAACCGTGAAGAAGCAGTGCCGGGTCTGGGACCGGGCGGAGATCACCCTGGAGGCCAACCCCGACAGCGCCGGGGACTGGCGGGCTCTGCGGGCCCTGCGCCGGGCGGGCTTCAACCGCATCTCCCTGGGGGTGCAGTCCTCGGATGACGAGACCCTGCGGCGGCTGGGCCGGGTCCACACCTGGCAGCAGGTGAAGGACGCCGTGGCCGCCTGCCGGAAGGCGGGGCTGGACAACATCAGCCTGGACCTGATCTACGGTCTGCCGGACCAGACCCTGGAGCAGTGGGAAAACACCCTGGCCGACGCCTTGGTGCTGGCCCCCCGGCACATCTCCTGCTACGGGCTGAAGCTGGAGGAGGGGACGCCTCTGTATGACCGGCGGGAGAGCCTGAACCTGCCGGACGGGGACTTGCAGGCGGATATGTACCTCTACGCCGTGGAGCTGCTGACCCAGAACGGCTATCAGCAGTACGAGATTTCCAACTTCGCCCAGCCGGGCTATGAGTCCCGGCACAATCTGAAATACTGGATGCTGGAGGAGTACGCGGGCTTCGGCCCCGGGGCTTACTCCGACTTCGGCGGCGTGCGGTATGGGTACACCCGGGACCTGGACGGGTACATAGCCGGCCGGCTGGACCTGGCGGAAAGCGAGCGTATTTCCCCCCAGGAGCGGGAGATGGAGTATATCATGCTGCGGCTGCGGACCGCCCGGGGCATTGACATCCGGGAGTTCGAAAACCGGTTCCGCCAGCGCTTTGCCCCTCTGGCGGCCATTCTGGAGAGCTGCGCCGCCCACGGCCTGGCCCGGCAGACGGAAACCGGCTGGTGCCTGACGCCCCGGGGCTTCCTGGTGTCCAACCGCATCATCGGGGACCTGCAGGAGGAGCTGAACCGGGAGAAGGTCCAGCGCCTGGCCCGTGCCGCCCAGGGGGATTACCGGGTAGTGGAATAAAGAAAACTGTCCAAAAAGGGCTTCGCCCTTTTTGGACAAGCCAAAGGCCCCGGGGCTTCCCCCGGGGCCTTGGTGCGTTATCAGTCTATGTTGATCTCACCGATATCCTCCGCCGGGATGCCCAGGTCCAGCAGGGCCTGGGTCAGCTCCTTGTAAGAGGACTTGGTGCTGCTGATGGTGTACCTGTCGCCGTCACGGAACAGGGTGATCTCGACTCCCAGCCAGGCATAGTCGCCATCCACCGGAAGAACGTTCTCCGCCCGGATATCCCGCCAGGCGGCGTCATACAGGGCCTGGGCCTCCTCCGCCGTCAGCTCCCGGGTTTCGATGGTGTTCTTCAGCCACAGGTCGCCGCCGGTGGGCTGCCAGCCGGACGGGGGAACGTTGCCGTTGAACATAACATAGGTCTGCACCTCCTCCAGCCGGGCCACCTGCTCCAGAGCCGCCTTGACCGGCTCCGTCATCGCCAGCCGGTAGCACCGGGCCATGGAGGTGCCGTCCTTCAGAACATAGTGCACCTCAAAGGTCATCCGGTAGTTCGCATCTGCGGCGCGATTCTCCGCCAGCTCCGCCTGGGCCTTTACCAGGGTCTCCAGGGACCGGGGATCCTCCAGGGTAAAGCTGGTGTCCAGGCAATATACCCGGGCCCGGGCCACATCCTCCGCCTGGGGCGTCCGGTCGGCGTAGCCGAACACGTCCGCCCGCAGCACCACGCACAGCAGCACCAGCACCAGCGCCGTCACCGCCGCGCCGGGCAGGCGCTTGGGCAGCACCCGCAGGGTCTTGCCCACCAGCATGGCCGCCGCCAGATAGCACACGATGCCCATCACGGCCATGCATACGCACAGCCGGGCGGGGCTGAAGTCGCCGCTGCGGCCCACGGACACCAGGACATACAGCAGCATGCCCAGGGGCAGGCCGCCTACCAGTCCCACGCCCAGCCGGAACACCGGCCGCATCCAGGAAAAGGCCGCCGCATCGCCGGACAGCTCGCTTTTTCGCCGGCCGTACAGCAGCCGGGACAGGACCGTCAGCACCAGGGCCACGGCGGTGAAGATCAGCAGGGTGCGCCAGCCCTGGGGGGTCAGGCCGCTGGCGCAGTCGGCGTTCTGTATGTAGTTCTCGGGCAGCTTGCCGGTGAGAAACGGCGAATATTTAGGGCCGCTTTGGCCCAGGTCGCAGATCAGCTGATACACCGGCGTCAGCCACCGGGTAATGACGGGCTGGACGTCCGGCATGGTGAAGCCGTCCAGCAGAAGCTCCGCCAGCTGCTGGCCCAGCCAGGTCAGCGCCACCGCCAGGCAGTTGACGGCGGCGTACAGCACCGGCACCGCCAGCAGCCACCCGGTGACCATGGCGCACAGGGTCCCCAGGGCCAGGAAGATCAGGTCCAGCAGGGTGGCCACCACGAACCACGTCAGCAGGGCCGGCGTCAAAGCCAGGCCGCCCAGCAGGGCCGTAAGGGCCGTCACCGCCAGCACCAGCAGGTTCCCCGCCGCCAGCATGGCCCAGCCGGTGAGAAAGTGGGTCCAGAACAGGGTTCCCCGCCGCTGGGGCAGGGCGTGCATGGCCCCCACGGACCGGGTCTGCATCAGATAGGAGAACACCGCCGTGGCCATGATGCCGCCGAAGATCAGCGCCAGCACCACGGCGGTGGCGTAGGTATCGGCGCACAGCTCGGTCAGGTTCACCAGGGCGGGATTCCGCTCCGCGGCCCGGTTCCACACCGGGATGGGCAGGAAGATCAGCCACAGCCCCACATACAGGAACAGCACCGGCCAGTAGCGCCGCAGGTCGCTGCGGGCGATGGCCCCGTTAAAGAATGATTTCGCGGACCGCATAGTCAGCACCTCCCAGCTCATAGATGAAAATTTCCTCCAGGGTCAGGGGAATGGCCTCCAGCAGCAGGGGCGACAGGGCCTGCATCCGGTGCAGGATGTCCTCCCGCTTGCCCCGGATGATGTAGGTATACACCCTTCCCACGGCGGACCGGTGCAGCACCTCCAGTTCCGGGGGCAGGGCCGGTTCCTCCGCCGCGGCATAGGCCGCCTGGATTTTCACGGTGTTGTCCTGCAAGTCGGACAGACTCCGCTCCAGCAGCACCTTTCCCTTGTTCAGAATCCCCACATGGTCGCACACGTCCTCCAGCTCCCGGAGGTTGTGGCTGGACACCAGCACCGTGGTGCCCCGGTCGGCCACATCCCCCAGCAGCAGGGACCACACCTGCCGCCGCATCACCGGGTCCAGACCGTCCACCGGCTCATCCAGCACCAGCACCTCCGGCATGCAGCTCATGGTCAGCCAGAAAGCCGCCTGCTTCTGCATGCCCTTGCTCATCCGCCGCAGGGGCTGCTTTTCCGACAGGGGGAACACCTCCCGCAGCTTGTGATACCGGTCCCAGCTGAAGAAGGGGTGGGTCCCGGCATACAGCCGGGCCATCTCCCGGATGCTCGCCTGGGGGAAGAAGTACCAGTCGTCGGGTATCGCCGCCATGCGGCCCTTCACCGCGGGATTTTCGTATATCGGCTGGCCGTCCAGGGTGATTTCGCCGCTGTCGGGCCGGTATATGCCGGTGAAGTGCCGGATGATGGTGGATTTTCCCGCGCCGTTGGGGCCCACCAGGCCGTATACCGCCCCCTGGGGCACGGTCATGCTGACGCCGTCCAGAGCCCGGAAGCCGTCAAAGGTTTTCACCACGTTTTTTGCCTCAAGCATCGCTGTCCCCTCCTTTCCAAAGGTCCGTCCATTCCTCCCGGGTCATGCCCAGGTCCCGCAGCTCCTCCATCAGGGGCTGCACCCGGGCGGTGACCTCCGCCCGCCGCTGCCGGTTCTGTTCCCGGACCTCGCAGACGAAGGTGCCCCGGCCTGACACGGTGTATACATACCCCTCCGTCTCCAGCTGGGAATAGGCCCGCTGGATGGTATTGGGGTTGATGGCCAGCTCCGTGGCCAGGCTCCGCACTGACGGCAGTTTTTCTCCCGCCGCCAGGACCCCTGTCACCATCAGACTGCGCAGGCCGTCCCGCACCTGCTCATAAATGGGTCGGGCGTCCCGGTAATCCAAGCGTATCACCTGCTATGCCTCCTTTCATGTGTATTAGCTGTATTCATACGCTTATTATAGCGATATGTCCCGCCTGTGTCAAGCAAAATCCCGCCTGTGTCCCGCAAAAATTGCAGTAGATATTTTGGCCGGACCGGTGTACAATATGGGCAGGAACCTGAACTGGCGGCCGAATCCTGACGAAAACTTTACAGAAATTTTCAAATTGTTCATATACTTTTCTGCCGCCGTGCTACAATAGGTTGCAGTTTGTAACCGAATCTTAAACTTTGCCGGGAGGGTGCTGCAATGAAGCACATCTTTATCATCAACCCCACCGCGGGGAAATATGACAGCCGCCAGCGGATCTATGAAATGGCTGAGCACCTGCGCTCGGCTCACGGTCTGGACGTGCAGTGCATCCTCACCAAAAAACAGGGCCACGCCACCGAGATCGCCCAAAAGCTCTGTCAGACCGGGGAGTCCCTGCGGTTTTACGCCTGCGGCGGCGACGGCACCGTCAACGAGGTGGCAAACGGCATCATCGGCTATGACAACGCCGCCATGAGCGTGATCCCCGTGGGCACCGGCAACGACTTCCTGAAGAACTTCGGCGGCGATATGGACAAGTTCCGGGACGCCGAGAACCTGTGGAACGGCCCCCAGTTCCCCATGGACGCCATCGACGTCAACGGTCGGGTGGCCCTGACCATCGCCTGCTCCGGCATCGACGCCCGGGTGGCCCGGGACGTACATAAATACAGCGAAAGCCCCATTCTGGACGGCAAAAGCAGCTATATCGCCTCCCTGCTGGTGAACTTCCTGTTCAAGGGCATCGGCTCCCACTGGACCGTGGAGCTGGACGGCGAGACCATCGAGGACGACTTCTCCCTGGTGTCCGTGTGCAACGGGCGGTATTACGGCGGTGGGTTCATGCCGGTGGCCGAGGCCCGGATGGACGACGGCGTGCTGAACACCCTGGTGGTGAAAAAGGTCAGCCGGGGCGCCTTCATCAAGTTCGTTGGCCCCTATTCCAAGGGGCAGTACTATAAATTCCCCCATGTGGCCCGGTGTGTTGCCCCCAAGGTTGTCCGCATCCGGTCTGAAAAGCCGGATATCGTCACCTGTCTCGACGGCGAGTGCATCACCTCCGACGATGTGACCATCCGCCTCAGTGACAAGCGGCTGAACTTCTTCGGCCCCACCGGCTGCGACTGCAACCGCACGGCCCGGGACATCTGATCCCTTTCCGCAAAAAAAACAATTTGGAGCCGTATCCGCCGTTTTGGAGTGGATACGGCTCCTGCTTCTGCATATAATAAGACCATACAAGGCGTCCTGGCGACGCTGTTTTTACAATACGACGGTTAAAGAACCTTAACCATAGAAAGGAGACCGCTATGAGCGTTGTGATATTGGGAGGAAACGAGTGCATGGAGCGCCGGTACAAGGAGCTCTGTCAGACGTACCGGTGCCAGGCCAAGGTGTTCACCAAGCCTGCCGGGGGCCTGCGGAACAAGCTGGGCAATCCCGACCTGATGATCTTTTTCACCGGCACCATGTCCCACAAAATGGTGCAGGGGGCCCTGAGCCAGCTGAAGGGCCAGGACACCATCATCGAGCGCTGCCACACCAGCTCCCTGTCCGCTCTGCGGGGGATCCTGGAAAAGCACGCCGGATGAGGCCCGCGGAGGAGACGGTGGTGCGCCAGTGCGCGCCCACCCTGGCCGGGATCAAAACCGGCAGCCTGTTTCCCTGCCCCTACCAGTCCCGCCAGCAGCTGCTGGCGGACATCCGGCGGATGAACCGGGTGCTGGTGCCCCGGGGGCTGTGTCTGCTGCCCATGCGGATGGACGACGGCCGGGCGCTGCTGTATCTGTACCGGCCCCAGGCCCTGTGCCGGGACCTGGGGGACGATCTGGCCTGCCGTCTGCTGCGGCAGGCGGGGTATCCCTGCGGCAGCTGCGGCCGGTGCGTGGCCCGGCTGGTGCAGCGCCTGCGGACGGAGGAGGACTTTCCCCATGAGGTGGGGCTGTTCCTCAGCTACCCGCCGGAGGACGTGCAGGGGTTCATCGACCACCGGGCCATGGACTTCAAGTGCGCGGGCCTGTGGAAGGTGTATGGCGACCAGCAGCGGGCCCAGGCCCTGTTTGACCGGTTCCGCCGCTGCACCCAGCGCTACTGCGCCCTGTGGCAGACCGGCCTGCGGCTGGAGCAGCTGGCAGTGGCGGTCTGACGAAATATTCTGTTGTTATATCAAGAAAGGAAGTACAACTATGAAAAAGACTCTCGTGATCTATTGGAGCGGCACCGGCAACACCGAGGCCATGGCGGGCGCGGTGCTGGAGGGCATGAAGGCCGCCGGAGCCGACGCCGCCCTGCTGACCCCGGACCAGGTGACTCCCGCCAGCCTGTCCGGCGTGTCCTCCGTGGCCATGGGCTGCCCCGCCATGGGCAGCGAGGTGCTGGAGGAGATGGAGTTCCAGCCCATGTTCGACAGCATCAAGAACCAGATGGGCGGCAAGGCCGTGGGCCTGTTCGGCTCCTTCGGCTGGGGCGATGGCGAGTGGATGCGCAGCTGGGAGAAGGACTGCGACGACGCGGGCATCAACCGGGTGTGCGACAGCATCACCTGCTGCGAGGCCCCGGACGACGATGTGCTGGCGGCCTGCCAGGCCATGGGCCGCAAGCTGGCGGAGTAAAAGCTCCATGAAGCTCCGGCGGATGCTGCGCAGGAAGCTCCTGTTCTGGGCCGCCGTGGCCGCCCTGACCCTACTGGCCGCCGTTTTATCCCTTTGACTGTCAAAAAAGGGTAAACCCTTTTTTGACAGTCAAAGGCTTGCAGTCTGCCGCGCGCATAATTTGTTCGCTGAAAGCGAACAAATTCCACACTTGCAGACTGAGAAGTGTTTTTTGCGACGTACACGCCGCCGCAAAAAACGGATTGCACTTGATTTGCCGCCTGCGGGCGGCAAACTCTGCGAGGCTTTTTCGACAAGCTGAGCCCCCGGCTTTCGCCGGGGGCTGTTCTGCTTGCCGAAAGGGCGGTTGATGCTTTTCCCTCTCAGCCGGCTGCGCCGACAGCTCTCCCAGAGGGAGAGCCAGGACTGACGAAGAATGCAGAAATCCCCCGCTCCGGCCCGCTGAGGGCAGCGGGCCCTACGAAATGTCTGCCGATGATGGCAACACCGTCGTGCCTGTTCGGCTGGCGGCTTTTCTGAAAAGCAAAAAAACTCCCCTCCGGTGTGAGCCGGAGGGGAGTTTTTTGCTTACAGATGGTTGACGAAGCTGCTGTTGACGCTGACGGTGCGGCCAATCTCGGAGGACTTGATGCTGCCGAAGATGGCCCGCATGGTGGACAGGGCCTCCTTGCCGGAGACCTCCGGCTCCCGGTCATGCTCCAGGGCGTCCACAAACTCGTCGATGACGCCGGAATTGGTCTCCGGCGGGATGTTGTAGGTGGTACTGGTGCCGTCCAGGTTCCGGACCTCGATGGGGGCGGCGGGATTGTTGTTGTTATAGATCAGCATGATGCCCTTGGTGCCGTACAGGCAGGTGGACTGGCACTCGTGGCCGTACACCGTCCAGCTGGCGGCCAGGGTGCCCACTGCGCCGCCGCTCATGCGCAGGATACACAGGGCATTGTCGTCCACGGTGATGGGCGCGCCGGTGGCGGTGTGCTTGTTCAGGGTCATGACCTTGGCGGTGGTCTCGATGACCTTCTGACCGGTAAGGTATTGCAGCAGGTCCACCTTGTGGATGCCCAGGTCCGACAGAGCGCCCATGGCGGCCTTCTTCTTGTCGAAGAACCAGGTGCTCCCGGCCTCCATGGACCAGTTCTCCGGGCCGGCGTTGCCCATGGTAGCCCGGAAGGTGATGATGTCGCCGATGATGCCCGCGTCCAGCAGCTCCTTGGCCTTCCGGTGGACGGGGTCGAAGCGCATGTTGTGGCCGATCATCAGGTGCTTGCCGTTGCGCTCGGCGGCGGCCACCATGGACTCGCACTCCGCCAGGGTCACGGCCATGGGCTTTTCGCACAGGACGTGCTTCCCGGCGTACAGGGCGTAGGTGGTGATCTCCGCATGGCTGCGGTTCTCCACGCAGATGGACACGGCGTCGATGCTGGGGTCGTTGAGCAGGTCAAAATAGGAATCGTAGACCTTGCCGCCGTATTGGGCGGCCATCTCCTGGGCCCGCTGGGTGTTCAAATCGTAGTAGCCCGCCAGCTCCACATGGGGGTTGGCGGCATATTCCGGCAGATGGCGCACCTGCGCGATCTTGCCGCAGCCGATGATACCGATTCTGATCATAATGATTCCTCCTATTCCGTCATAAGCCGGTTTTCGCCAACCGGCGGGTGTTCAAGAACATTATAGCAAATTTTTTCACAATATGGAACACTTTTTTTATCCCGCCGCCGGGATTTTTTCCGAAATTCCCGGTCGGGACGGATAACGGGTTGCAATCGGCGGCAAAAGGCGGTAAACTGTTAGGTGCTCCGAAAGAAGGGAGGAGACATCATATGGTATCCATTGTTGAGGTGACCACCAAGGCGCAGCTGCGCCGGTTTGTGGAATATCCCATGGAATTATACAAGGACGTGCCCCAGTACATCCCGGGCACCTATGACGACGACCTGGAGGACTGGGACAGGAAAAAGAACCCCGCCTTTGAATATTGCCAGGCCCGGTGCTGGCTGGCCATGCGGGACGGGGAGATCGTGGGCCGCATCGGCGCCATCCTCAGCCGCAAGGCCAACGAGAAGTGGCACACCAACCGCCTGCGCTTTACCCAGGTGGACTTCATCGACGACTACCAGGTGTCCCGGGCGCTGTTTGCCACGGTGGAGGACTGGGCCCGGCAGCTGGGCTGCACCCAGATCCACGGCCCCCTGGGCTTCACGGACCTGGACCGGGAGGGCCTGCTGGTGGAGGGCTTCGACCGCCGCAGCTGTTTCTTTACTTACTATAACCACCCCTATTACAAGGATCATCTGGAGGCCCTGGGCTATGCCAAGGACGTGGACTGGATCGAGGAGCTGATCACCGCTCCCGCCGACGAGGCGGTGCTGCAGCGGTGGGAAAAGCTCAGCAACTATGTGCTCAAGCGGCAGAAGCTCCATGTGAAGAAGGCCCGGACCCGGCTGGACTATCCCGGCCTGGTGCGGCAGGTGTTCCAGCTGGTGAACACGGCCTATTCCCCGCTGTATGGCACGGTGGAGCTGTCCGAGGCGCAGATCAAGCGCTATGCCGGGAAGTTCGCCCCGCTGATCAACCCACAGCTCACCTGCTTCGTTATGAATGAGGAAAACGAGATGGTGGCCTTCGGCGTGGCGGCCCCCAGCATCGCCGAGGCCCTGCGCAAGCACAAGGGCAGGCTCTTCCCCACCGGATGGGTGGACCTGCTGAAGGCCTTCCGGAAGAACGACACCGTGGACCTGCTGCTGATCGCCGTGCGGCCGGACCTGCAGAGCAAGGGCGTCAACGCCGTGGTCATCAGCCAGGTGATGCGGGGGGCCTTTGACATGGGCATCCGCTGGGCCGAGACCGGCCCCATGCTGGAGATGAATCAGAAGGTCCAGACCCAGTGGCAGGGCTTCCCCCTGGAGCAGCACAAGCGCCGCCGGTGCTTCATCAAGGACCTGGTCCCGGCGGCCCAGCAGGCCGCCCCCAAGGAAATGGCCGGGGTATAACACATCACCTGGGATGGGAGGAACATCATATGATTCGCATTGGAATTGATCTGGGCGGCACCAACATCGCCGTGGGCGCGGTGGACGACGGCCACGCCATCGTCTCCCGGGTCAGCGTGCCCACCCTGGCCCGCCGTCCGGCGGCGGAGGTGGTGGGGGATATGGGCGACGCCGTGGAGGCGGCCCTGGCCAAGGCCGGGCTGTCCATCGGCGACTGCCGCAGCATCGGCATCGGCTCGCCGGGTACCTGCAACTCCGCCGCAGGGGTGGTGGAGCGGGCCTATAACCTGGGCTGGGACCACGTTCCCGTGTGCCGGATGCTGGAGGAGCGGTTCCATGTGCCCTGCCGCCTCAGCAACGACGCCAACTGCGCCGCTCTTGCCGAGCAGGTGGCCGGGGCGGCGGTGGGCCACGACAACGTGGTGCTCATCACCCTGGGCACCGGCGTAGGCGGCGGCATCATCATCGGCGGGAAAATTTATGACGGTATGCGGGGGGCCGGGGCCGAGCTGGGCCACACCCTGCTGGTGCTGGACGGCGAGCCCTGCACCTGCGGCCGCCGGGGCTGCTGGGAGGCGTATTCTTCCGCCACGGCCCTGATCCGTCAGGCCCGGCAGGCGGCGGCGGAGCATCCGGAGTCCCTGCTGGCGGGGGCGGAGGAGATCACCGGAAAGACCGTGTTTGATGCGGCGGACCGGGGGGATGAAACCGCTAACGCCGTGGTGGACCGCTTCTGCGACTATCTGGGGGCGGGAGTGACCAACATCGTCAACGCCCTGGCTCCGGAGGTGATCCTCATCGGCGGCGGCATCAGCCGACAGGGGGAGCGCCTGCTGGCCCCGGTGCGCCGGTATGTGGAGAAAAACTGCTTCGGCGGTAAGGATGGGGCCATCCCCATCATCGCCGCAGCCCGGCTGGGCAACGATGCCGGTATCATCGGCGCTGCCGCCCTGTAAAGTATGAAAAAAGACAGACAGCGAGGCTGTGAGGCCCGCTGCCTGTCTTTTTTATCGGATTTTTTCCAGGCGCTGCTGGCGGTCCATGTCCCGCAGGACCCCCAGCACCAGGGGCACCGTCAGGGCGAAGGCGCACACGTCCGACACCGGCTGGGCCAGCTGCACCCCCAGCTCCCCCCAGATATGGGGCAGGGCCAGCACCGCCGGGATGAAGAACAGCCCCTGCCGGGCTACCGCCAGCACCGAGGCCTGCCAAACCTTGTTGATGGTCTGGGTCAGCATGCTGGAGATGACGATGACGCCGCACAGCGGGAAGGCCAGGCACTGCAGGCGCAGGGCCCGGGCTCCGAAGGCGATGACCTCCGGGTCGTTGCGGAACACGGCGATGATCTGGGGAGCCAGGACCAGGCCCAGAACCGAAACCGCCGTCAGGAACACCGTGGACCACTTGACGCAGAAGCGGAAGCCCTCCTTCACCCGGTGATACAGCCCCGCGCCATAGTTGAAGCCGCACACCGGCTGGAATCCCTGGCCGAAGCCGATCAGGGCGGACTGGGCCAGCATCATGGCCCGGCTTACCACGCTCATGGCGGCAATGGCCGCGTCGCCGTACAGTCCGGCGCTGCGGTTGAGGCAGATGGTGGCGATGCTGGCCAGCCCCTGGCGGCACAGGGAGGGCAGACCGCCCTTGCCGATCTCCAGGAACAGGTCCCGGCGGAAGCACACGTTTTTCAGCCGGATCCGCAGGTTGCCGCCCCGGGCGCAGCCCAGAAGCAGCATGCAGAAGGAGGCCAGCTGGCTGAGGATGGTGGCCAGAGCCGCTCCGGCCACCCCCATGTTCAGCCCGAAGATCAAGAGCGGGTCCAGCCCCACGTTCAGCACCGCCCCGGCGGCGATGCCCACCATGCCGTAGGCGGCGCTGCCCTGAAAGCGCAGCTGGTTGTTCAGCACGAAGGACGCCGTCATATACGGGGCCCCCAGCAGGATGATCCGCAGATAGCTGCGGGCGTAGGGGAGGATGGTGTCCGTGGAGCCCAGCAGCCGGGCCAGAGGCGTCAGGAAGATCTGGCCCAGCACCAGGATGACGCACCCGGCCAGAAAGGCCAGGGTCACGCCGGTGGCGGCCATTTTTTCGGCGTCGGCGGTTTCATGGCGGCCCAGCTGGCGGGAGATATAGTTGCCGGAGCCGTGGCCGAAGAAGAAGCCCACCGCCTGGATCACCGCCATCAGGGAGAACACCACGCCCACCGCGCCGGTGGCGCTGTTGCTGTGGAGCTGGCCCACGAAATAGGTGTCCACCATGTTATAGCAGGCGGTGACCATCATGCTGATGATGGTGGGGACCGCCATTTTGCACACCAGATGGCCCACCGGCCGGCCGGTAAGCTCCTGGAATTTTGCTTCCTGTTTGTCGTTCACGTTTTACCTCCGCAGGCGGATGCCGCATCCGCCCGAAAATTTCAGTCGGGGCGGGGCACAGCGGCCCCGCCCCGTTGGTCAGATCAAATGGGCGATTATTCCACCACGGGCAGCGCCTTCACCACGGCGGCGCACCGGGGGCACAGGGTGTCGTGCCCGGCCACGGTGCCCACGCTGGTGAGCACCTTCCAGCAGCGGGCGCACTTGACGCCCTGGGCGGGGGCCACGGTGACGGACAGGGCGTCGCCCACAGTGACCCGTACCTGGGACACGATCAGCAGATCCGCCAGGGTATCCGCGTCCATGTCCGCCAGGAAAGCGTCCTCGGCGGGAACGGTGACATCCACCTCCGCCTCCAGGCTCTTGCCGATGGTCTTGTCGGCCCGGGCCTGCTCCAGCGCACCGTTGACGGCGGTGCGGACGGCGGCGATCCTTGCCCAGCGGTCCATGGCGTCCTGGGGCAGGGCGTAGTCCTCGTAGGGCTGCACCATGCAGTTAAACAGCACGCTGCGGCTGTCGTCGGCACTGCGGTGGGGCATAGCCAGCCAGATCTCCTCGCAGGTGAAGGCCAGGATGGGGGCGAACATCCGGGTCATGGCGTCCAGGATCAGGAACAGGGCGGTCTGGGCGCTGCGGCGGCTGGCGCTGTGCTCACCGTCGCAGTACAGGCGGTCCTTGATGATGTCGAAATAGAAGGAGCTCAGGTCCACCACGCAGAAGTCGTTGATGGCGTGGGACACGGCGTGGAACTCGTAGGCGTCGTAGCTGTCGAACACCCGGCGGATCAGGCTGTTGAGCCGGGTGACGGCCCAGCGGTCCAGCTCCTGCATATCGGCGGCGGCCACCAGCTGCTCCGGATCGAAGCCCGTCAGGTTGTCCAGGCAGAACTTGGCGGTGTTGCGGAACTTCAGATAATTCTGGCTCAGCTGCTTGAAGATGTCGTCGGAGCAGCGGACGTCCACATGATAGTCGGAGGAGCCGGCCCACAGGCGCAGCAGGTCCGCGCCGTACTTGTTGAAGATCTCGGCGGGGTCCATGCCGTTGCCCAGGGACTTGTGCATGGCGCGGCCCTGGCCGTCCACGGTCCAGCCGTGGGTCAGGCACTCCTTGAAGGGCGCGCCCCGGCCCAGAGCGCCCACGGCCACCAGCAGGGAGCTCTGGAACCAGCCGCGATACTGGTCCAGACCCTCGATATACATGGTGGCAGGCCAGAAGCCCTGGTCCCGCTCCATGGCGGCGTAGTGGGTGGAGCCGGAGTCGAACCAGCCGTCCAGGGTGTCGGTCTCCTTCTCGAAGCCGGCGTTCTTGCCGCAGTGGGGGCAGGTGAAGCCCTCCGGCAGCATATCCTCCGCCTCCATCTCGAACCAGGCGTTGGAGCCCTTCTTTTCAAAGATATTGGCGATGGCGTCGATGGTCTTGTCGGTGCAGATGGGCTTGCCGCAGTCCTTGCAGTAGAACACCGGGATGGGCAGGCCCCAGCGGCGCTGGCGGCTGATGCACCAGTCGGTGCGCTCCAGGACCATGGAGCGCAGGCGGTCCTTGCCCCAGGAGGGGACCCAGCGGACGTCCTCGCAGGCGGCGATGGCGTCGTCCTTGAAGGACTCCACGGAGCAGAACCACTGGGGGGTGGCCCGGAAGATGATGGGCTTCTTGCAGCGCCAGCAGTGGGGATAGCTGTGGACGATCTCCTCACTGGCAAACAGGGAACCGGCCTCCTTCATATCCTGAAGGATCACGGGGTTGGATTCCTCGGTCTTCATACCGGCATACTTGCCGGCGTAGTCGGTGTGGCGGCCCTGGTCGTCCACGGGCACCACCATGTCCATGCCGTAGCGCAGGCAGGTCTGATAGTCGTCGGCGCCGAAGCCGGGGGCGGTGTGGACGCAGCCGGTACCGGAGTCCATGGTGACATAGTCCGCCAGCACCAGGCGGCTGGTCTTGGGCAGGAAGGGATGGCTGGCCAGCATATTCTCATAGAAGGAGCCGGGGTGGGTCTCCACGATCTCATAGCTGTCGAAGCCGCCGATGCCCATGACCTTCCCCGTCAGAGCCTCGGCCATGATATACAGCTCGCCGTTGGGGGCCTTCACCACGGCGTAGCTCTCGTCGGGGTGCAGGGCGATGGCCAGGTTGCCGGGCAGGGTCCAGATGGTGGTGGTCCAGATGACGAAGCTCAGCTTGCTCTTGTCCAGGTGGGAGAGCTTGCCCAGGTCATCGTTCATGGGGAACTTCACATACACCGTGGTGCAGGGGTCGTCCTGATACTCGATCTCGGCCTCGGCCAGGGCGGTCTCGTCGTGGGGGCACCAGTACACGGGCTTGAGGCCCTTGTAGATGTGGCCGTTTTTATACATCTGACCGAACACACGGACCTCCCGGGCCTCGAAGCCGGGGTCCATGGTCTTGTAGGGGTGCTCCCAGTCGGCCACCACGCCCATGCGCTTGAAGCCCTCCCGCTGGACGTCGATATAGTGGTCGGCGAACTGGTGGCAGGCGGTGCGGAAATCCGCCACACTCATGGCCTTGTGGTTGAGCTTGTTCTGCTTGATGATGGCGGACTCAATGGGCATGCCGTGGTTATCCCAGCCGGGGATATAGGGGGTGTAATAGCCCCGCATGGCATAGCTGCGGTTGATGAAGTCCTTCAGGGCCTTGTTCAGGGCGTGGCCCATGTGCAGGGCGCCATTGGAGAAGGGAGGGCCGTCGTGGAGGGAGAACAGAGGCTTGCCCTCGTTCTTCTTCAGCAGCTCGTTGTAAAGGTCCAGCTCTTCCCAGTAGCGCAGCATCTCCGGCTCCCGCTTGGGCAGGCCCGCCCGCATGGGAAAGCCGGACTTGGGCATATTCAGCGTCTTTTTGTACTCCATGTGTTACCTCCATTATAAACATGACATTTTATATTGCAAAAAATAAAAGGCCCTTGTCTCCCATAAGAGACAAAGGCCGGAAAACCTCTGCGGTACCACTCTTGTTGCCGCGCCGGGGCGCAGCCGCTCTGCCCCACCATCCGTGGGCGAGGGATGATAACGGCCCTCCGCCGTCCGCACCTAATCCGAAAAGTCGTTTCAGCCGGATGCTCCGGGGTGATATTCGCGGCTTCCCCCGTGGCCGCCTTGCACCAAACGGCGGCTCTCTTGGCATCGGGAGGGAGCGCTACTGGTCCCCATCACTGCATTTGCACTCGATATGACATAATATAGCCACTTTTCCCGGTTTTGTCAACGGGAAAATAAGGGAAATTTTACTTTTCCCGGAGGACCCGGAAAAATTCCCGCAGGACCCGGGCGCATTCCTCCTCCAGCACGCCGCCCACCAGGGCGGGGGGATGGGGGAAGTCCTCCATGAACAGGTTCATCACCCCGCCGCAGGCTCCCATCTCCCGGTCCCGGGCCCCGAAATACACCCGGCTGACCCGGGCGTTGAGAATGGCCCCGGCGCACATGGGGCAGGGCTCCAGGGTCACATACAGGGTGCAGCCGTCCAGCCGCCAGGTGCCCAGAGCGCGGTTGGCCTGGGCCATGGCCTCCATCTCCGCATGGGACCAGGCGGCCTGGCGCTCCTCACGGCGGTTGCGGCCCCGGCCCACCACCGCGCCGTCCTTGACGATGACGCAGCCCACTGGCACCTCGCCGCAGGCGGCGGCCTGCCGGGCCAGGTCCAGGGCCTGGCGCATGTATTCCTCGTGCATTCTCCGCACCTCCCGGAAATTTTTGCTTGTCCCCCGGGTTAAAGCCTGTCATATCTGTCCAAAATAACCGTACAAATAGGTTACAGGCATATGCCAGGAGGGATCACCATGGAAAAGAAGAAAAATCAGGCCGTTTCCCCCACGCTGGAGGAGCTGCGGCAGGAGCTGCACCAGACCAACCAGGCTCTGCGCAACGCCTATGACAAGTTCAACTTTGTCACGGCCCCGGAGCTGGTGGAGGCCAGCATCTATGAGATCAACGCCCTGAAGGCCCGCAGCGACTATCTGCTGCGGTGCATCAAGGCCCAGCTGGGTCAGGAGCCCTGCGCGGCGGCAGCCGCCATGAAGGGAGGCACCGCGTGTCCGTCTTAGAAAAGCTCGCCCTGGGCGTGGGGGGACTGTTTATGCTGCTGGGGGTGCAGAAGCCCCCTGAAGCTGGTCTTCCGGGTGGCAGGCAACGCGGCCCTGGGCTTCGGGGCCCTGTGGCTGCTGGGCCGCCTGGCCCCGGGGCTTCAGCTGGGGCTCAACTTGTTCAACGGACTGCTGATCGGCGTGCTGGGCCTGCCGGGCTTCGGCCTGCTGCTGCTTTTGCAGTGGGTGCTTTGAGTTTTGTTCAAAAAGTGGTGGAACCACTTTTTGAACAAAGGGGTTGCAGTCTGCCGCGGGCGGCAAGCTCTGCGAGGCTTTTGCTACATAGGGGGGGCGCGATTTTCGGCAATATATTGCGCTAAAAGCGCAGTTTACTGTTGATTTTCCGCATGCGGGCGGGGTCCATTTTGCACAGGCGGCGGTCGTAGGTCACCAGGCCGTTGACCTCGTCCTCCACGTCGGACAGTTGGGTATACACCGCCGCCGACAGGCCCTGGCTTTCGATCAGGGGCAGGACCTCCGTTTCATACAGGCGCTCCACCGCGTCCATCCAGGCTGCCGCATGGTCATACATGCGGTAGCCGAATTTTTTGTCCGAGGCCAGGTGTCCCGGGCATTGCAGGCTGTAGCCCCCGAATTCCGTCAGGGCCAGCACCCGCCGTCCGTCCCCCCGCAGGCGCACGGGGCGGTAGTACACATGGCGGCTTTTCAGGTCGCCGCCGCCCTGGTCGTGCCAGCCGGAGGCGTGGTCGATGGGCCGGGTGGGGTCCAGGGCCCGCAGCCGGTCCGTGACGGCCAGGGCATCGAACTGGCCCCAGCCCTCGTTGAAGGGCACCCACAGGCCCAGGCACACGCAGTTATACAGCAGGTCCACCGTGTCGGCCATGTCCCGCAGGAACTGCCGGCGTCCAGGCTCCCCGGCCCGGCCCAGCCGCCCGGAGGGGCGGTCCTTCAGGTGGACGCCCAGAAAGGGCAGCACCTGCATGGTCAGGGTCTGCCAGCGCTCAAAGCAGGACACCAGGTCCTGCCACACGATGATCCCCAGGCGGTCGCAGTGATAGTACCACCGCAGCGGCTCGATCTTGATGTGCTTGCGCAGCATATTGAAGCCCATGTCCCGGGCGGTCTGAATGTCCCAGACCATGGCCTCGTCCGCCGGAGGGGTGTACAGCCCGTCGGACCAGTAGCCCTGGTCCAGCAGGCCCGACTGGAAGTAGGGTTGGCCGTTCAGGGCCAGCACCCGGCGGCCTTGATGCTCCATAACGGAGAATTTCCGCATACCGAAGTAGCTTTCCACCCGGTCGCCGGAGGGCAGCGTCACCTCCAGATCGTACAGATACGGGTCCTCCGGGCTCCAGGGGCGGAAGTGCTCCGCCGGAATGGGGCACACGCCCAGGCCCTTTTCATCGGCCCAGCTGCGGGCAATGACCTGACCGCCGCACAGCACCGTGATCCGGGCTCCGGCGGGGTCATCGGCCCGGACGGCATAGCGCAGGGCTTTTTCGTCATAGTCCGGGGTCAGCCGCAGGGAGTGAATGTAGTTCTCCGCCACGCTCTCCAGCCATACCGTCTGCCAGATGCCGCTCTGGGCGGTGTACCAGATGCCGCCCCGGTTCCGGCGCTGCTTGCCGAAGGCGTGGACCCCGCCGTCGGGGTCGTCGGTGACGGCCGCGGTCAGGCGGTTCTCCCCGGGAACCAGAGCGCCGGTGACGTCCAGGGTGAAGGGCAGATAGCCCCCCTGATGGCCCCCCACGGGGCGGTCGTTTACCAGCACCCGGCAGCACTGATCCACCGCGCCGAAGTGCAGCAGCACCCGGTCCCGGCGGAAGCCCTCCGGCAGGGTAAAGGTCCGCTCATACCACAGGGTCTCGCCGCTTTCCAGCCGGAAATCACAGCCGGACAGCAGGCTCTCCGGCGAGAAGGGCACCAATATCTTTCCGCTGCGGCGGCGGGAATACTCGTCGCCGTCCTCCACGGTGTAGTCCCACAGGCCGTTGAGGCAGAGATAGCTGTCCCGCCGCAGCTGGGGCCGGGGGTACTCCGGCAGCGGGCAGGTTTTGTCCGGATGCTCCCCCCAGGGGGTGTAAAGCGCCGTCATTTTACCGTCTCCTTCCGCTTCAGCAGAGCCGCCGGAATGGCCAGCAGTACCAGGGCGGCGGCTGCCGCCAGGAAAATTTCCGCCGTGGGCACCTGCTTCACGGTGCCCAGGTCCTCATAGGTCATGCCGGTGCCCCGGATCACCGCCGCGCCGATATACGGCCCCGTGACCATGGGCAGCAGCACCTGGAACACGATGCGGATGCCCTGGAACAGGCCGGCCTTTCCGGCGGGGGTATAGTCCCGGATCAGACCGCTGCAGCAGGCGGAGACCACCATGCCGCCGCCCAGCATCACGATGCCCGCCGCCAGGACGAACCACTGGCTCCGGGCGAAGTACATCAGCACCAGCCCCGCAAAGCCCAGGATCCCCGCCGGGACCAGGCAGCGGAGCTTCCCGAAGCGGTCGATGGGCCGCCCGGCCAGCACCGACAGCACGGAGCTGACGATCAGCACCCCCGCCAGCAGGAGGGTATAGTCCGTGATGCCCAGGAACCGCTGGATATAGATAATGAGGTAGGGCATATACACCTGCTGGCTCATGCAGTATACGCCCAGAGCCGCCAGGGACAGATACAGCTGCGGGTTGTCCCGGACAACGGCGGGACGGAAGCCGTACAGAATGTTGGCAAAATAGCTGCCCTGGCCCCGGGGCAGGTCCGGTTCCCGGATGAAGAAGCAGCCCAGCACGCCGCCCAGGCAGGTGATGCCGCCCACGATCAGGAAAAACAGCCGCCAGTTCCCGGCCTGGGTCAGGCCGTCCAGAGCTCCGAACACCACCAGCATGGCCACCAGCGGCATAATGGCCAGCACCGTCTCCACCCGGCCCCGGTTTTCCGGCACGGTGACGTCCGTGACCCAGGCGTTGAAGGCGGCGTCGTTGGCGGTGGAGCCGAAGAAGGTCATGACGCAGTCCATCACCACCACCAGCACCGCCGCGCTGTGGGCCGCACCGGCCAGGGGGCTTCTTTTGATGAAGGCGAAGGCCCCGATGCTGACGCCCCACAGCAGATAGCCGATGACGATCAGGGCCTTCCGCCGCCCCAGCCGGTCGCTGAGGGCCCCCATCACCAGGGTGGTGACGGTGGCGGTGACGGCGCTCCAGGCCACCATGGCGGCGATCATGGACGTGTCCCCGGAGATGGTGTTGTACAGGAACACGTTGAAATACATATTCTCGATGACCCAGGCGATCTGTCCGAACAGGCCGAAGGTCAGCAGGGCCGCCCAGGTGCGGCCGCCCAGTCTGGTTTTCATGTTACCGCTCCTCCTCGTGAAGATTCCAGCCGTACAGGGGGTAGCGTTGGAGGCTGCCGAACAGCTTCTGCTTGATATCCGGATACCGGCCCTCCAGCCCGGCGATGAGTTCCTTTACCTCCTGGCGGCGGCTGTGTCCGTTGGCGGGACAGGGGTTCTCCACCACCGGCAGCTCCAGCCGCCGGGCCACCCGGCGGATCTCCTCCTCCCGGCAGTACAGCAGGGGGCGGATCTGGGTGATGCCGGTGCGGTCCAGGTAAGTCACCGGCTGGAAGCAGCCGATGCGCCCCTCGAACAGCAGGTTCATCAGCAGAGTCTCGATGGCGTCGTCATAGTGGTGGCCCAGGGCGATCTTCCGGATGCCCAGGTCCGTAAGGGCCGTGTTCAGGCTGCCCCGCCGCAGCTTGGCGCACAGGGAGCAGGGGTTTTTCTCCTTCCGCTGGTTGAACACGATGTCGTATACCGGCACCTGGATGCGGGTATAGGGCACCTCCAGCTGCCGGCACAGGTCCGCCACGGCGTCGAAGCTCATGCCGGGGGCGCCGGTCTCTAAAGTGATGGCGCGGACGGTGAAGGGGATGGGATAAAAGGCCCGCAGCCGGGCCAGAGCGGTCAGCGTCACCAGGCTGTCCTTGCCGCCGGACACGCCCACGGCCACCACGTCTCCGGCGTCGATCATGTGATAATCCTCCACGCAGCGGCGCACCTGTCCCAAAATCTTCTGCATATACAAAGCCCTCCAAGGAAAAATGAAATTGCCATTTGAGAAAATGGGAGATATCGGGAGAAAACGAGAGGAAATACCAGATGTTGCTATCGTAAATTAAAATGGTGTTGACAATTTTCCCGGGATATGCTATAAATATTCTTGCGCGTTCGGCGCATTTCTCCCTCCCAATCATAGCAAGGGAGCCCGGAAAAGTAAAGCAATACATTCTATAAATTGGAGGAAAACACCATGTCCACTTATATGGCAAACAAGGCCACCATTGAGCGCAAGTGGTACGTCGTTGATGCCGCCGGCAAGCCCCTGGGCAAGACCGCCGTCATCGTGGCCGACCTGCTGCGCGGCAAGGGCAAGCCCACCTACACCCCCCATGCCGACTGCGGCGATAACGTCATCGTCATCAACGCCGGCAAGGCCACTCTGTCCGGCAACAAGATGGAGCAGAAGTATTACCGCACCCACTCCGGCTGGATCGGCGGCCTGAAGGAGACCAAGTATCGCCTGCTGATGCAGGAGAAGCCCGAGCTGGCCATGCGCGTGGCCGTCCGCGGTATGATGCCCCGCAACACCGTTACCAAGGATTCCCTGAAGCGCCTGCACATCTATGCCGGTGAGCAGCACATCCACGAGGCCCAGAAGCCCGAGCTGGTCAAGTAAGGAGGAGAAGAAACATGTATCAGTCCAAGAATCCCTATCTGTACGGCACCGGCCGCAGAAAGTCCTCCGTGGCCCGGGTGCACCTGTTCCCCAACGGCACCGGCTCCATCACCATCAACGGCCGCGACATCGACGATTACTTCGGCCTGGAGACCCTGAAGATGGTGGTCCGCCAGCCCCTGAACGCCACCGATACCCTGGGTAAGGTGGACATCGTTGCCACCGTGGAAGGCGGCGGCGTTTCCGGCCAGGCCGGCGCCCTGCGTCACGGCATCAGCCGCGCCCTGCTGCTGGTGAACCCCGAGTTCCGTCCCGTCCTGAAGAAGGCCGGTTTCCTGACCCGCGATCCTCGTATGAAGGAGCGTAAGAAGTACGGTCTGAAGGCCGCCCGTCGCGCGCCTCAGTTCAGCAAGCGCTGATTTCGATCGATTTCGCAATTTCAAAGCAATCAAAATCCCGGAAAACGAGAGTTTTCCGGGATTTTTCTATATCCGCAGCATTTGTTCCGTTTTCGAAAAATCTGATAGAATTTGACAAGGTTTGACGTGATTTTTACATGTTAACGATGGGCTAAATGCCGTTTTTGACCCCGAAACTGTTAACGGATGGGTTAATTTTCGAGGGCGCTCATGCGGTCATCCGGAGCAGGTCGCCTCTGCATAAAAAATGAATGCTGTGCCCCGCCTTTTCGGAAATAATGGCTTTGGCACGGTTTGAAACGGTTTGACCAAGCCGAATGAACTTTATCGTTTTTCTCCTTTCAAACGCTATTTGCAGAATGGATGAACTCATCGCAGTTTGCTATACTGATGCCACAAGGAGGGCTGACACATGAAACGAAAATACTGCACGCTCTATCTCAGCGAGGACGAATACAGCTTAACCCTGGATGCGCTCATCCGTCTCAAGAACAAGCTCATCCGCCAAGGGCGTTATGCCGACATCGTGGACGAGGTGATTTTGCTTCTGGTGGATGCGAAGACCAAACGGGTCCGTGTCTGAAAACTACATAGGAGAGGCCACACAGTTTTTACGTTCAAAACTGTGTGGCTTTTTTCGTACCCAAACACATTACATAGCCGTCCAATTTCTTCGGGCGGCTAAATTTACGAAAAGGAGGAACCTCAAATGGCAAATTGCAAAGTGATTGCCGTTGCCAACCAAAAGGGCGGCGTCGGCAAGAGCACCAGTGTCTATTGCATCGGTGCGGGGCTGGCTATGGATGGCAGGAAGGTCCTGCTGGTGGATGTGGACCCGCAGGGAGATCTCACAAAGATGCTGGGCCAGCGCAGGCCCCACGACCTGCCCTATACCCTGTCCGAGCAGATGAACGCCGTCGTGCAAAACCAGAGCGGGTCGGAGCATCCGGAAATTCTGCACCACCCAGAGGGCTTTGACTTCGTTCCCGCCAACCGCAGATTATCGGCGGTGGAGGTGGGACTGGTCAATGTTATGAGCCGGGAAACCGTGCTCAAGCGCTATCTGGAGGGCATCAAGGGAAATTACGACTATGTGCTGCTGGACTGCCGCCCGTCGCTGGGGATGCTGGTCATCAATGCCCTGTCGGCTTCGGACTATGTGCTCATCCCCGTGCAGGCGGACTATCTGGCCGCCGAGGATATGACGGAGCTTGTGGGCACGGTGCAGAGCATCCGTCAGCAGATCAACCCCAAGCTGAAAATCGGCGGCGTATTCCTGACGATGGCCAATGACACGAACTTCCGCAGAGATATTGTGGCCGGGGTCAAGGAGAATTTCGGCAAATACCTGCCCGTGCTGGAAGCCGTCATCCCGTCCACTGTGCGTCTGGCGGAGATCAGCACGGCGGACAAGAGCATTTTCCGGCATGAGCCGAACGGGCGTGCCGCCAGAGCCTACGGCACGCTGGTGAAGGAGGTGGAAGGCATTGGCGAAAAGCAACGCATCCGGCCTGCTGACATCGCTCGATAGCCTGTTCACCACGCAGGAGCAGCGGGACGCAGCCAAACGGGATGTGGTGCTGGACCTTCCGTTGGACCAGATCGGCGACTTTCCGAACCACCCCTTCAAGGTGCGGCAGGACGATGCCATGATGGAAATGATGGAGAGCGTGCAGCTGCACGGCGTTCTGGTGCCGGGGCTTGTGCGCCAGCTGGCGGACGGCAGCTATCAGATGGTGTCGGGACACCGGCGCAAGCTGGCCAGCAGGCTGGCGGGGCTGGATACCCTCCCCTGCATCGTGCGGGACCTGACGGATGATGAAGCGATCATCGTCATGGTGGACAGCAACCTCCAGCGGGAAAAGGTCCTGCCGTCAGAAAAGGCGTTTGCGTATAGAATGAAGCTGGAAGCCATGCGGAGACAAGGGAAACGGACAGACTTAACTTCTACACCAGTGGTGGAGAAGTTAAAGGGAAAAGATGCCTTGTCGTCTGCGATCATCGGTAAAGCAGCAGGTGATAGTTATGAGCAAGTTCGTCGCTACATCCGTCTCACCTACCTGCTCCCGGAGATTCTGGCAATGGTGGATGACAGCAAAATTGCCTTCCGGCCCGCCGTAGAGCTATCCTACCTTGCCGAAAAGGAACAGCGCATCCTCTATGATGCAATGGGTCACGCAGACTGCACCCCATCGCTGGCGCAGGCCATCAAGATGAAGTCCTTCAGCCGGGAGGGCAAGCTGTCAGAGGCGGTGATCCGCTCCATCATGGCGGAGGAAAAGCCCAATCAAAAGGAACAATTTCGGATACCCAAAGAGCGTATCAGCAAGTATTTCAAGCCGGGGACGCCCGCACGGACTATGGAGGATACGATCATCAAGGCACTGGACTATTACAGAAAGCGGCAAAGAGAGATCGAACGCTGAATCTTCCGCCCAGGGGAAAGTCTGCCCATTGGACGGGCCGTGTGCCGGAGCCGGTTTTGCCGCTCCCCCCTCTCCACACCTCACCCCCTTCCTACCGGCTGTACCGGCTGAAAAAAGAACATCTCACAAGTCAACACCGTACAGAAAGCAGCATCCTTTTTCGGATGGTGCTTTTTATTTTTACTCTCAGGAGGTCAAACAAATGAAAAAACTCTATCGCAGAAGCATTTCCGGGCTGTTGGCCCTGCTGATCTGCTTCACCGCCATTCTCGGCAGTGGCGTGACAGCTTTTGCCGCTGCACCCACCGGAGAAATAGCGGATTCGTACTCGGTGGCGTTCCCCAGAGATGGAGACGCCAATCTGGATTACAGCGGCACTTGGGGCCACGACGAGCTGCACTACATGAACGGCTGGACATCCGGCGAGGCAACATGGATGACCACGCTGCACACCATCGGCTCCTTCGACGGTCCGGCCTGCTACTGCATCGAACCGGGCGTTCCCCGCAACCTGTACCGTTCCTACGAAAGCTATGGGGAGGACTATTGGGATTCTTTCCCTGCCGAGTATAACCGCACCATTGATGGCCGAACTATGAAAACGCTCCTCGGCCGCATCATGCAGTACGGCTATCAGGGAAACCTCTCCCTCGACTGGCGCTCTCAGAATGATGCCGACGCCGACAAGCTGGCCCACATGATGGCCACGCAGGTGCTGGTGTGGGAAACGGTGGTCGGGGAGCGGGATGCGGACTTCAATCACGTTGACCCCGGCAGCGCCGATGCCGTGAAGTCCGTCTACCGCACCTCCCATCCGCTCTATAGTCGGTTCTCTGCCTACTACGCCAGCATCGAGGCCAGCGTGAAAAACCACACCGTCGTCCCCAGCTTCATGGACCGCAGTGAGGAAGCTGCACAGACGGTTGAACTGAGTTGGGACGGCGGCCGCTACACAGCTACCCTGACGGACACCAACGGCGTTCTGGGCGAATATGCCTTCTCTTCGGCCCAGTCGGATATGACCTTTGCAGTCGATGGGAACGACCTGACTATCTCTGCCGAGACGGCTTCCGCAGATGGTGTGACCATTACTGCCGTCAGAAACAACACCCGGCAGGGCGTGCTGGTCTGGAGCGACGGCCACTATGGCCCAGACGGCGCCATGCAGGATGTTGTCACCTTCCGGGATACCGTCAGCGACCCCATGTACGCCTACCTGCACCTGAAGGTCGGCTATGGCAGCGTCAAGATCATCAAAACCAGCGAGGACGGCGAGGTGTCCGGCATCTCCTTCACCGTTTCCGGCAACGGTACGGAGCAGACCGTGACGACCAATGCAGACGGCGAAATGCAGCTCGATGATCTCCGCCCCGGCGCTTACACCGTGACGGAGCAGAGCAGTGACCGGTATGAACCCCAAGAGGTGCGCCAAGTGACCGTGATCTCCGGTCAGGTCGCCACCGTGACCTTCCACAACAGGCTGAAACGGGGCAGTCTGGAGGTAGTCAAGACCGCCGAGGACGGCCTGAACGAGGGCGTGAAGTTCCATCTGACCGGCACATCCCTTGCTGGGCTTCCGGTGGACGAATACGCTGTAACCGGCAGCAACGGAAAAGCAATGTTCTCCGACGTACTCATTGGCACGGACTACATCCTCTCCGAGGTGGATACGGGCATCCGTTATGTTGTCCCGGAGGACCAGACGACGGCGGTGGAGTGGAACACGGTCACACAGGCAGAGGTCCGCAATGTCCTGAAAAAGTGGAGAGCTACCATCACCAAGCGGGACGCCGAAACGGGTCTGCCGCAGGGAGACGCTACTCTTTCCGGTGCCGTCTACGGTGTTTTCAGAGGCGAGGAGCTGGTAGACACCTACACCACCAACGAAAGCGGCCAGTTTACCACTACGGATTATGTCTGCGGCAATGATTGGACCATCCGGGAACTCTCCCCCAGCGAAGGTTATCTGCTGGATGATACCGTGTACCCGGTCGGCGCAGAGCCGCAGCACTATACGGAAGAATATAATCCCATTGCACTGGATGTGACCGAACAGGTCATCCAGGGCAGCGTGGCCCTCACGAAGGTGGACAAGGACTACCCGGAAAACAAGCTGGAGGGAGCTGTATTTGAGGTCTACCGTGACAGCAACCGCAATCAGGAGTTGAACGACGAGGACGAACTGCTGGGCACGATGGAGGACCTGGGCGGCGGCGAGTATGCACTGACTGGCCTCTGCTACGGCGGTTATTTTGCAAAGGAAACCAAGGCCCCGGAGGGCTTTTATCTGGACGAGAGCGCCTACTACTTTGCCATCACCACGGACGGCGAAACCGTGACCGTGGAAAATGAAGCCGGAAAGGGCTTTCTCAATGCGGCGCAGGTGGGGTCTCTTCGGATCGTCAAGACCTCCTCGGATGGGAAGCTGGCGGGCTTTTCCTTCCGTGTTACCGGGGCCAACGGCTATGACCAGGTGTTCCAGACTGATGCGGAGGGCTTCATTCTCGTCGAGGGCCTGCGTATCGGGGACTACACCGTATCCGAGGTGCGGGACGGCAGTTCGGACGGGTATCTCCTTCCGGCTGACAAGACGGCATCCATTTTTGAGGGAGCCGTGACGGAGGTGGAGATGCACAACGAAAAGAAACCCACGCCGAAGGTGCCGCAGACAGGAGATAGCAGCCATGCGGCGCTGTGGCTGGCCCTGCTGGGCCTTTCCGGCATCGGCGCTGTGACTGTGCTGCTGATGCGCAAGCGTAAAAAATAAGCGCCAAGGGGCGGCCAGATCGGCCGCCCTTTTTTCTATGGGAAAGAAAAGTTTTTCGGCGTGAACCAACAATAACAGGATGGTATTTGTGAATAAATGGCTATACTGTTTGTGTGCCATCTACTCAATTGTTTCGTATTCACTTGACAAGTTTCAGTTTTAACGGTACAATTAAGAAAAAGTGAAACAAAAGGCGGAAGCGAAGGAGTCTTTCTGATATGCTATCTTTCCTTAAATTAGTATTCGGCCCCGATATTACAGTGAAGGGATTCGACTACACGGATGACACGCCCTACTATATCAAGGACGGATATACCCCCCAATTGTTAAGTTGGGGAGACCATGCGTGTGTTCTTTTGAAGCCAAATGGCTCTTCTTGGCGATTGCCTACATTAAAAAAGCAGTTGAAGAAGTTTCAGGAACTTTGTTCTCTTCCCTGTGCACTGTGCTTAGACAACCTGTCTGCGTTACAACGACGGAGTATGCTGGAAGAACACATCCCGTTTGTGTCTCTTTCGCAGCAGGTGTACCTTCCGTTTTGGGGGTGCGCTTTTCATGAGCAATTCAAGGCGGACGCTGCCATTATGGCAAAAATGGCACCCGGTACACAGCTTGTATTTCTATATTTATACTATGCAGAGAATACTGGGTCCGTAAATCTGACACAGATTGCAAAGGCACTTTCGCTCTCAAAGGCGACCTGTACAAGGGCAATCAATGACCTCTCTGCTTCGGGTCTGATCTCGCAAACAGCAGAAGGCACGAATAAATGGATCACAACGGCATACACCAAATCAGAACTTTTGGAAAAAGCATACGGGCGACTGAAAACGCCTGTTGATCGAATTCTTTACGTAAAAGGAACCGCCCAAATCGAGCATCCAATTGCAAGTGGAATACGGGCGCTGGCACGGCAATCCATGATTGGGGTAAACGATCAGGATGGTGCTATTGCGATTTCCAAAAAGGAGGCGGCAAAAATCCCAGCAGAAGATATCTGCACAAAACAGTATTTTGAAGACTTTGGCGGTGCTGTTATTGAAGTGTGGTCCTATGACCCGATCATTTTGGAGAGAGACGGCTGTGTAGATGACATTTCATTGCTGCTCAGCATGGACAACGACCCAAACGAACGAGTTCAGACGTGCTTGGATGAAATTCGGCAAAAGCACGGACTACCAATCAAAGAGGAAGAATAAAGGAGAACGAAATGGTAAATGGCATAGATATATTCCGAGAGCACTTCAATCATTTTAAGGAGCAATATACTGTAATTGGAGGCTTTGCCTGTGATCTTCTGATGAACGATGCAGGACTTGATTTCAGGCAAACCGTTGACATCGACATGGTGCTGATCGTCGAGGCTTTAACGACAGACTTTGCAAAAGCCTTTTGGGCTTTTATTGAAGCTGGTGGCTATCAGGCCAGGCAACGCAGTAACGGTCAACCGGAGTTCTATCGTTTTGTGGACCCAACGAACCCTGCTTACCCCAAGATGATTGAATTATTTTCAAGGCCACAAAGCAATGTGGTCTTGCAGCCAGATACACACTTGATGCCGCTGCATATTGATGATGAAGTTTCCAGCTTGTCAGCGATTTTGCTCAATGATGATTATTACCACTTTCTTCTGGATGGACGAACAGTTACAGATGGTATCTCCATATTAGATGCTGAACATATTATTCCGCTGAAAATGAGAGCTTGGCTGGATTTGAAAAGCAAGAAAGCAGAAGGAATCCATGTAAACGCACGTGACATCAAGAAACACCGTCTGGATGTGTTTCGCCTGTTCCAACTTGTACGGGAAAATCAGAGAATACCTGTCCCGCAGTCTATAATGGAGGATATTACTCGGTTTATAGCACAAATGCGGCAGGAGGACATTCGTTTAACGGATATAGGTATTCGCCGCTCGAAAGACTCTATTCTGGATATTTATAGTCAAATGTACATTACAGAATAAAAGCGCCGCCCCCATGCTGAACATTCAGTGTGGGGGCAGTTTCATGGAGTGGAACAGATCGTCGCAGTGTCGGTCTTGTGTTTGCACTCCTGCATTTTCAAAGAACGAATCCCAAGGGGGCGGCCGGATTGGCCGTCCCTTTTTACATACCGAGGTGAAAGGAGACGGAATGGGTATGAGCAATCAAACGGAAGAAAAGGAGCTGTTCCATGCGGTATCCCTGTCCGGCGGTAAGGACAGCACCGCTATGCTGCTGCTCATGATTGAGCGGGGACTGCCGATCCAAGCGGTCCTGACGGCAGATACAGGCATGGAATTCCCGGAAATGTATGAGCATCTGCAAAAGTTGAACGACTATCTGTTTGCAGAGCGAGGCCTGCATCTGACGTGGCTGCGCCATCCCAAAGGCTTTGAGTGGCTGATGTTTGAGGAAAAGAAGCAGCGACCGGCCAGCATTAAAAACCGGCAGTGGCTGGGTGTTTCTCTATACGGAAACGGCTGGCCCGGTCCCCGTGTGCGCTGGTGTACGGGGCAGCTGAAAACGCATCTCATCCATAAGGAGATCAACCGGCTGAAAGGACAATACCGGGCCGTGAGTTATGTGGGTATCGCCGCAGATGAGCCGAAGCGCATCAAAAGCGAGCACTATCCGCTGGTGGATTGGGGAATCACGGAGAAGGAAGCCCTGCAAATCTGCTATGACCGGGGCTACGACTTTGGCGGACTGTATCAGATCTACCACCGCTGTTCCTGCTGGTGCTGCCCGTTGCAGGGCATTGGGGAGCTGCGAAAGCTCCGGCAGCATCACCCAGAGTTATGGGAGCGGCTGCAGGAAATGGACAAACGGGCGTTGGCACAGTTCGGTCCCGGCCCGCTGGGGCAATTCAAGAAGGATTGGAGCGTGGAACGGTTGGAGCAGCGATTTGCAGCGGAAACACAGCAGCTTTCTATTTCATCCTTACAGAAGGAGCGTGAACGATGATGTATCGAGAACCAAGTGATTCCCCTTGGGGCGTTGTTGTGCGGTGCGATACCCTTTGCACCGGTGTGTATAGCGTGTCCACGGCAGGCCACGGCGGCATTATGGTCCAAACCGACGCAGCTCGGCGGCTGCTGTCCCCGGAGGCCCAGGCCGTCGGCTTTCAGGCAGGCAGGTATCTGAATTTTGAAGAGGACTGCGATGCGCCGGTGGTCCTACGGGAACTGGTGGACAGCGGCATTATCGCACCCCGGACGGATAACTACTTCCGCCCCGGCGAGTATGAAGCCTGCATTGACAGGAGCCTGCAGCGCTGGAACCCGGCTTATTGGCGTGCACGGCAGAAACGGCTCTCTGTACAGGCGGCAAAAGCGACAAAGGAGCGTGAACGGTAATGGACTTTGAGATCAAGATCATGACCCCGGCAGAGCGCAGCTACTGTTATACCGGCAGCCAGCAGCTCGACAAGCAGACCGGCTGCATCGGTCATTTGCGCGGGGACATGGACAGAAGCGGCAGCGGCTTTTTCACCTCATGGGAGGATCATTGCGGGGAGCTGAAAACACAGGCGTTCAAGGATGAGTTTGATGATTTTATCAATGCCCTGCGTTTTGACGAGCGCTATGACGGCATTTTCAAAAACCGCAGCAGCCTTTCCCGATACTGCTATGAACACAAAGAAAGTGTGTTTGCCGAGGATTTTATTCCGCAGTACGGATTCCGGGTGGATACGCCGGAATATGCCTATCTGCTGCGGCTGAATCCCATGCAGGGCGATTATAACCTGTATATCTACTGCTATCGCCGGGAGATGCTGGATCAGCACATGGAAAAGGCGGCCCGCGGCATTTGCTTTCTTGATACAAGCGGCAAGGAACGGTTCCGCATTCCCGATGGGGACAGTATCCGTGTGACCCGTCCGGATGGCAGCCATAGTGACCACACCTGCCGCTACATTGACGAGAACCGCGCCGAGATCGGCTACGGGGTCGATAACCTGTATCACATGGCGCAGTTTGCCGAATGGATGGCGCGAAACGGCAACACTTATGTGCCGCTGCGCTCCTCCCTGCCAAAGCAGTGCTACTCTCTCCTGCTGGACACCGGAAATGTGGTGATTTTGAAACGGGGCGAAACCGGCTATTACAAGACGGACATTCCCCACACCTCAAAGGAAGAAGCCCGTGCGCTTGTGGAGGAATATAACCGCAAGCTGGGCGTGACCCGCGCCCAGGAGGAGGCCATGAAAGGCGGCTCCATGTTCGGCTTTGACAAGCCCATTGCCGATCCCGCCAACTACGATGCACAGGGGCAGCCGTTAAAGCGCCGGGAGAAAGACCGAGGTGACGCACGATGACCGAGCAGAAACATATTATCTGGAGCAGCGATCCGGACTACGAGGATTGGAGGGGCGATCTGGAGGAACAGTACCCCGAGCTTTCTGAGCAGGAACGGATGGAATTGATGGTCGAGCAGAACAACGACTATCTCGATGACGAGCGGTGCAATCTGAACATTCAGCTCTCCCGCCCCATTCTGCTGATCGCAGACATCGGCCGATGGGATGGGCGGTATCCCGGTTATGCCGAGATCAAAAGCGGCAATATCCGCGATTGCCTGTATTCCAAGATGGACTATTCCACATGGTATGTAGACCGGCTGGGCGATCTGCGCTGCGATGCCGTACATCACGACGGCACGAACCATTATCTCTACCGTGCCTACAAGGAGAATGTGAGCGAAGCACAGATCGACCGGCTGAAAGAAAAGCTATACAGCGGCACCGCCACCCGCGCCGATGTGACCCGTGTGACAAAGCGCCTGGGCGATGAGATCGGGCGGGTCTACGGCTGGCGGTTTCCGCCCGTCCGGGAAGCGGCGCGAGAAAGATAGGAGGAAAACGGTATGTCTGTTGATGCAAGAAAAGAACGCTTTGAGCTGGTGGAGGTGTTTGACCGTCCCATGCTCTTTACCTGCCTGCGGGTAGACCGAAACACGGTGCCCAAGGGGCTGTATCTCTATGAGGTACGCAATGACGACGATCAGTGCGGGATCCCCGTGGAGATCGGCCGCTGGATCATGGTTAACCACTGGGGAACGCTGCTGTCTGCGACACCCATCAAGCTGGAGCCGAACCGGTACAATAACAACGCCTACCGCCATATCGACCCGGAAAACGACTGGAACTACACCGGCGAGCTGTGTTCGGCCAGGGAATATATGGATAAATACCTGCTGAAAAAGGACAGGGAAAAACCAAAGGAAAGATAGGAGGTGCTGCCCATGGCACGCAGATTTCAGGAGATCACGGAGGTTTACCGGCAGGAGATCGCCGCACTGGCCCGCTCAGACCGGTGGACGGCATTTCTGCGCTCTGCCTGCCGGAATTATAAGCTGCCCTTTGAGGAGCAGGTGCTGGTACACGCACAGCGTCCGGACGCAACGGCTGTGTTAGAGATAGAGCGCTGGAACCGTCAATTCGGCCGATGGGTCAATAAGGGCGCTACCGGCATTGCCGTATTTGATCGGGACTATCCGGGACGCACGCGCCTCAAGTATTATTTTGATATATCCGACACCCACGAAAGCCGTTTGTCCCGCCCCGTGCCGCTCTGGCAGGTGCCTGCCGAGCAGGAGCCGGATGTGATCGAAGCGTTGGAAAACCGATTCGGTGCGCTGGACGATAAAGGTACATTGGAGGAAGCCATAGTATCCGCCATGGAAAACGCTGCGGCGGACAATATGACGGACTATCTTGATGATCTGCAGAACTGCCGGGACAACAGCCTGCTGGAAGAACTGGACGAGCTGAATTTGTCGGTTCTCTATCGCCGTCTGCTGGAGAACAGTACGGCGTATATGTTGATGTGCCGCTGCGGGCTGGAACCGGATGAATATTTTGATCCGGAGGATTTCTCTGAGGTGTTCAATTTCAATACCCCGGAAACGCTAAATGCCCTGGGCGTGGCCACACGGGATATTGCCGAAAGCGGTTTGAGCGCCATCGCATTGACCGTCCGAAGCCGTCAAAAGCAAATTCGCACAATTGCGCAGGCACCGGGAAATGAGTATCCTATAGACAAGCAAACAGAAACACAGACCGAAAGGAGCGAAAACCATGGAACTGACATACACGATGAAGGACGGCTACCGGCTGCCGGATCTGCTGCCGCCGCAGGAGCCGGAAACAGCCCTTGGGAAATACGGCCTGCTACGCCGGAGGTATCTGAAGGAGCACCGGAAGGTGCTGTTCACGAACCTGCTGACATCGGGCAGGCTGAACGAGCATCTGGCGGAGATCGACCGGACGGCGCGGCAGCGCGTGGAACAGACGGTGACGGCGATGGCTCAGGCCGAGGGCGTGACGGAGGAGCTGAAAGCCGCCGACCCGATGAAGTGGGTGGGGCTGATGAACAACCTGAGAAACGCCGCCGAGGGGACAGTGCTGGCGGAGCTGATCTACAGCTGAACACCGAACCCGAAGAAGCGGACAGTGCGGAGGAAGCAACCTCTGAGCTGCCCGCTTTTTTGGATGAAAAGAAAATTTTCGCCATCATTGAAAACCGCAATGATGATCTGATCCACAAGAAGGCGCAGATCGAACTGTTTTTCCGGTCACATCCGGACGAGGCCGAGCGTGCCGAATATCTCCGCTCGGCATATCAAGACCGTTTCACCGAGATCCTTGCAGACGGAGCACGGCTGGGGTATCGTCCACAGAAAAACGGTCTGCTCATGTGGGAGGGCGCATATCTTTCCCGTACCAGCGAGAGCGTTTTTTCATGGAAGCTGGTGGCAGGCTTTACGGCACAGCTCATTGACAAACGGGAATACTATGTCAACACCGAGATCAAACCGTTTGTGCCGATGGAATCACAGCAGCTTACGCTGTTTGATATGCCTGCGTTCGACCAACCGGAGGATACACCGGTCGCACCACTACTCTCCCATCCCAAGCTGCCGCAGCAGATCATGGATGAAGCCCTGTGCGTAGGATCCAACGATGAGCATAGCCGGCTGATCATCTGCGCTTACTTTATGAAGGATAAGCCGGACAACGCCGCATTCCTGCAAAAACACTACGGCGAGAACGGTGCAGGCTTCTATTTTGGCGGAGAGAAAGTTTCGCTTTGGTATGACGCCGAGGGGATGCGTATTGCCCGCGGCAGCACGGCGCAGCGGAGCAATGCCACACTGATCTCCTGGGAGGAAGCGGCAAAGCGTATCCGGGAGCTGTTGGAGCTGGGGCGGTATATGCCGCAAAGTGAATTGGATGAGGTCGATCACTACGAGCGGATGCGGCTTGCTGACAGCATTGCCTACACCAGCCGGGACATGACAACGGAAGCGAGAAACGCGGGATTTCTGCCGCTGGCCATGCTGGCGCAATCCGTCAAGGGCGGCTATCCGGAAACGCAGAAGCAAATTTATGAGCTTCTCTGTGCGCCGGATACGCTGCAAAAGTGCGTGGACGAATGGACGGCGTTCAACGCCGCGCTGGATGCAGGGCAAGACCTTTTGCGTTTTCGCTTTTACCGTCCGAAAGAGATACTGGAGCGGCTCCGTGATCTACAACGGGAGCCGCTTCATTTTACCGTTGCCGATGGGTTTGCTCCCGACCGGCAATTTTTTATTTCCGCCGATGAGATCGACAAGGTGCTGCGTGGATGGGACGGCAGCACCGACTATCGCCTTGGCGTGTACGCTTTTTACGCCACGCACAAGGATAAGACCGAGCGTGAAAAATACCTCAAGGATTATCACGGCGAGTACAGCGGTCATAGCGGCGGGAATGACAATCTCACCCACACCCGTGGCAAGGGCATTGAGTTCAGCCACGGCAGTATCACGGCCCCCTATGCCAAGGTCACGCTGAAATGGCCGGAGGCGGCCAAACGCATCGGGGAGCTGATCTCCCAGAACAAATTTCTCTCAGATGCCGACTGGGCGGCCATGCCGGAGTATGAGCGGAAACAGCTGGCCCGGAAGATCGTCAACTTTTTCATGGATACACCGGACGATGTGGTGCGGCCTTTTTCGCAAAACGCCATTGCGGACTATTGGGAGTGCGTAAAGGCTGTGACCGTTCAGCTCTCCGACGCCGACCGCGTGCAGGAAATTTATCAGAATATGCTCCCTGCCTGGGAAGCCACGAAAGAGGAGGATCGGCACTATACCCTGCGAAAGCAGGGCATAGAAGCCATGCGTGCCTATCTGGACGGCACCTATTCCGTGTTTGGCCTTGGGAAAACCCTGCAAACGCCAACGACCGAGGCCGTTTCCGAACGGCCGGCAGCAGAACCGGAGGTATCGGAGCCGGAACCGCCCATAGCGGAAGCGGAAACCTCAGAGATAGAACCGGCATTACCTGCCGAAGAAAAAGTTGTGCTCACAGCGCCGCAGCCCAAACGGGAGCGTATGCGGTTTGCACCGCTCTATCCGGAAATACCGACCGGGCAGCGGCACGACTTTCACATCACGGATCGGGAGCTGGGCGTGGGCAGCAAGGCGGAAAAGTATGCGTCCAATGTGGCGGCGATCCGCACTCTGCAAGCAGTGGAAAGCGAAAACCGGCTGGCGACGCCGGAGGAACAGGAAACCCTTTCCTGCTATGTGGGCTGGGGCGACCTTGCCGACTGCTTCGATGAAAAGCACAGCCGGTACGCCGAGCTGAAAGCGCTGCTCACCGAGGAGGAATATGCCGCCGCCCGTGCCAGCAGCCTGACCGCTTTTTATACCCCGCCCGTTCTCATCGACGCCATCTACCAGGCGCTGGCACAGATGGGCTTGGAAAGCGGCAACCTGTTGGAGCCTGCCTGCGGCATTGGCAACTTTATGGGAATGCTGCCGGACAGCATGAGGGATTGCAAGGTCTACGGCGTGGAGCTGGACAGTATTTCCGGCCGCATCGCCCGACAGCTTTATCAGAACAGCCGGATCGCTGTCACCGGCTATGAAAAGGCGGAGATACCGGACAGCTTTTTTGACGCAGCAGTGGGCAATGTGCCGTTTGGAAATATCAAGGTCGTTGACCGGCGCTACGACAAGCATCACTGGCTCATTCACGACTATTTTCTCGGAAAGACGCTGGACAAGATACGTCCGGGCGGCGTGATCGCCTTCATCACCTCAAAGGGCACGATGGACAAGGAAAGCCCTGCCGTGCGGAAATATCTGGCCCAGCGGGCCGACCTCATCGGGGCGATCCGCCTGCCCAATACGGCCTTCAAGGCCAGCGCCGGAACAGATGTGACCAGCGACATTCTCTTCCTCCAGAAGCGTGACCGCATTGTGGACATCGAACCGGATTGGGTGCATCTGGACACGGATGAAAACGGCATCCGCATGAACAGCTATTTCGTCCGGCATCCGGAAATGGTGCTGGGCGAGATGGCCATGGAGAGCACTCAATACGGCATGGACAGCGTGTGCAAGCCCTATGAAAATGCCGATCTCGCCGATCTTCTGAGCGAAGCGGTATCGGGGCTTCATGCACAGATCCCCACCTATGAGCAGGACGGGCCGGAGGAGGAAGATTTATCCATTCCCGCCGACCCGAATGTGCGTAATTACAGCTTTACCAGCGTAGACGGCAAGCTGTATTTCCGCATTGACAGCCGCATGGAGCCGGTCGAACTGCCGCTGACCACCGAGAACCGAGTGCGCGGCATGATCGCCCTGCGGGACTGCACCCGTCAGCTCATCGAGTACCAGGCGGAGAACCATCCCGATGAGATCATCCGGCGCGAGCAGGAGAAGCTGAACGGGCTGTACGATGCCTATGTCAAAAAATACGGGCGGCTTTACACCCGCGGCAACAACCTTGCCTTTTCGGATGACAGCAGCTATCCGCTGCTGTGCTCGTTGGAGGTGCTGGACAACGAAGGCAATTTCGCCCGCAAGGCGGATATGTTCACCAAGCGCACCATTCGCCCGCATGAGCCGGTCACGCAGGTGGATACGGCATCGGAGGCGCTGGCGGTATCTCTCTCCGAAAAAGCGCAGGTGGATCTCGGCTTTATGTCGGAGCTGTCCGGTAAAAGTGAGGACGAGCTGGTGCAGGAGCTTTCCGGGGTCATTTACCGGAATGTCCGTTGCGGTCTTACGCCGGAGGAGATCAGTCCGGTGCAGCTTGATCTGGCGGCATATCCCTATGTCACCGCCGAAGAATTTCTGTCCGGCAATGTGCGGAAAAAGCTGCGTATGCTGCAGGCGCTGCAAGCAGCGCTACCGGCTGAAAAGAAGCAGGAGCTTGCCGGGTATCTCTCCGCCATGGAAGCTGTGCAGCCGACAGAGCTGACCGCTGCGGAGATCGGTGTGCGGATCGGTGCATCATGGGTGCCTACCGATGTCTATCAGCAGTTTATGTTCGAGCTGTTCGGTACCAGCGTATACGCCAGGCAGAGAATGCGGGTCGTTCGCTCCGAATACAGCGGAGAATGGAACATCAGCAACAAAAGCATGGACGGCGGCAACATCAAAGCCGTCACCACCTACGGCACCAAGCGTATCACGGCATACCACATCCTGGAGCAGACACTGAATCAGCGGGTAGTCAAGGTGTTCGATACCGTTGTGGAGGACGGCAAGGAGCGGCCGGTGCTGAATGTGAAGGAAACTGCCATCGCCCAGGATCGGCAGGAGCTGATCAAGTCCAAATTTGCCGATTGGCTGTGGCAGGACATTGACCGGCGCGAACGGCTGTGCCGCATCTATAACGACACCTTCAATTCCATCCGACCGCGGGAGTACGATGGCAGCCACATCCGCTTTGTGGGGATGAACCCGGAGATCAGCCTGCGAAAGCATCAGGTGAACGCCATCGCCCATGTATTGTACGGCGGCAATGCGCTGTTGGCACACGAAGTGGGTGCAGGGAAAACCTTTGAAATTGTTGCCGCCGCTATGGAAATGAAGCGTCTGGGGCTATGCACCAAGTCGCTGATCGTGGTGCCCAACCACATCACGGAACAGTGGGCGGCAGAATGGCTTCAGCTCTACCCAGCCGCTAACATTTTGGTAGCTACCGAACGCGATTTTGAAAAGCGCAACCGCCGCAGGCTGTGTGCCCGTATTGCCACCGGAGATTATGATGCAATCATCATCGGCCACAGTCAGCTCATGAAGATCCCCCTGTCCCGTGAACGGCAACAGGACATTTTGCAGCGGCAGATCGACGAGGTGCTGCTGGCCATCAGCGACGCTAAGCGGCAGAAAGCAGAAAACTTCACCATCAAGCAGATGGAGCGAACCCGTAAGTCATTGGAGGCGCGGCTGGAGAAGCTCAACGATCAGAGCACCAAGGACGACACCGTGACCTTTGAGGAGCTGGGCATCGACCGGCTGTTCATTGATGAGAGCCACAGTTTCAAAAATCTCTTTTTGATGACGAAAATGCGCAATGTCGGCGGTATCGCGCAGACGGAAGCGCAGAAGTCCTCGGATCTCTTTGCCAAGTGTCAGTATCTGGACGAGCTGACCGACAGCCACGGTGTTATCTTCGCCACCGGCACCCCGATCTCCAACAGTATGGTGGAATTGTATACGGTGCAGAGGTACTTGCAATATCAAACCTTGCAGGAGATGGGTCTTATCCACTTCGACGATTGGGCCAGCGACTACGGTGAAACCGTTACCGCCATCGAGCTTTCCCCGGAGGGCAGCGGCTATCGCCCGAAAACCCGTTTTGCAAAATTCTTCAATCTGCCGGAGTTGATGGCGACCTTCAAAATGGTGGCGGATGTGCAAACGGCGGATATGCTGAAGCTGCCCGTCCCAAAGGCCAACTTCCACACCGAGGTCATCCACCCCAGCGAGCTGCAAAAGAAAGCTGTTGCAGGACTGGCGGAGCGTGCCGAGCGCGTCCGCGCCCGTGTGGTCGATCCCAGCACCGACAATATGCTGCGCATCACCAACGACGGACGCAAGCTGGCGTTGGATATGCGGCTGCTAAGCTCTCTGGCACCGGACGATGAAAACAGCAAGGTTTCCGTATGCGCCCGGAATGTCTATCGGATATGGGCAGAGAGTACCGCACAGCGCAGCACGCAGCTGATTTTCTGCGACCTGTCTACTCCCAAGGCGGACGGCAGCTTCAATGTGTATGACGATCTGCGGCGGAAGCTGCTTGAGATAGGCATTCCGGAAAACGAGATCGCTTATATCCACACCGCCAACACCGAGCAAAAGAAAAAGGAGCTATTTGCCAAGGTGCGCGGCGGCGAGGTGCGTATCCTCATGGGCAGCACCGCAAAAATGGGAGCCGGAACCAATGTGCAGGACAGGCTCATCGCCTTGCATGATCTCGATTGCCCATGGCGGCCCAGCGACTTGCAGCAGCGCCTTGGGCGCATCGTGCGGCAGGGCAACCAAAATCCGGAGGTGGAGATCTTCCGCTATGTTACCGAGGGCACATTCGATGCCTACCTCTATCAGCTGGTGGAATCCAAGCAGCGGTTTATTGCCCAGATCATGACCTCCAAAGCACCGGCCCGTGCGGCGGAGGATGTGGACGAGACGGCACTGTCCTATGCCGAGATCAAGGCACTGGCCACAGGAAACCCGCAGATCATCGAAAAATGCAATTTAGATATGGAGGTCAGCAAGCTGAATATGCTCCGTGCCAGCCATCTGAGCCAGCGGTATGCGCTGGAGGAGCTGGTGTTGCGGAAGTATCCGGCAGAGATCAAGGAACTAAGCGAACGCATCGCCGGATATGAGCAGGACAGCGCACGGCTGGCCGAGCATCCGAAGCCCGCTGAGGGCATTGCACCGATGGTATTAAACGATGTCACCTACGCCGAGCGTGAGAACGCCGGTAAGGCGATCATTGAAGCCTGCACGCACATGAATGGCGCGGAGACCGTTTCTATCGGCAGCTACCGCGGATTTTCCATGCTGCTTTCCTACGACGGTGCTGCCAACGAGTTTCGCATGGTACTCAAAGGCAAGCTGTCCCATACGGCTGTACTGGGAGCGGATGCAGGCGGCAATGTCACCCGTATCGACAACGCACTGGAAAAGATCACGGAGCACTTGGCCAACGCCCGGTCGCAGCTTGCCCATACCACCGAGCAGCTTGAAAATGCCCGCACAGAGATGACCGCACCCTTTCCGAAGGAGGCAGAACTGGCCGAAAAGACGCGGCGGCTGAACGAGCTGAATGTGCTGCTGAATCTTAACGAGCAGGATCGCCCCGTCATGGCGGATGAGCCGGACGAAGGCGACCGGATCCGACCAAAAAACGCAGAACGGGAGCGATAATTTGCACCTTTGCGCAACCTCAAAAAGCAAGCCTGCGGAGCGAGTTCCGCAGGCTTTGCTCTTGCTTCGATTTGTTTTGAGGGGATCACTTCAGGCAGTGACGGAGACCGCTGAGAACACGTACCCGCCCCGGACCGTGCGGATATAGGTCTGGCTGCCGCCCATCTTCCGACGGAGATTGGAGACGGTATTCGCCACGACCTTCAGGGTGTCCGCGCTGTCCCGGCCCCACACGGCGGAAAACAGGTCCTCCTTGGAAAGCGTGACTCCCGGATTGCTGGCGAGAAGCAGCAGCATATTGAACTCGATCCGGGTCAGCGCCAGCGCGGTTCCGTTTTGAAACGCCTGCTGGGATCGTCCGTCAATGGTTAGTTCCGGGAAGGTAAGCGTGTGCCGGGAACTGAGGGAGACCCGCTCTGCGGCGATGTCCTCCCGCCGCAGAAGGGCCAGGATCTTTTCCTCCAGATCCCCCTCGGCCCCGTTTGCTTGAATGATGATCATAGTGTGTCTGTGTGTTACTCCGTGTCCAGTTCGTGGAGCAAGTTGACCATCTCGATAGCGCTGACTGCACAATCGTAGCCCTTGTTGCCTGCCTTGGTGCCGGCCCGTTCGATGGCCTGCTCGATATTCTCCGTGGTCAATACTCCAAAGAGAACGGGTACGCCGCTTTCCAGAGACACGGCGGCGATCCCCTTGGAGACCTCGTTGCAGACGTAGTCATAATGGCTGGTGGAACCGCGGATCACCGCGCCGAGGCAGATGACGGCGTCATACCTGCCGCTCTTTGCCATCTTGGACGCCACCAGCGGGATCTCAAAGGCTCCGGGAACCCACGCCACATGAACGTCATCCTCCCGAACCTCGTGGCGCAGCAGGCCGTCCAGCGCACCGCTGAGGAGCTTGGAGGTAATGAATTCGTTGAACCGGGCGGCTACGATGCCCACCTTGATGCTTTTGGAGACCAGCTTTCCCTCGAAGGTTTTCATAACTAAGTACCTCTTTCTTTGTTAATATTCCAAAATGTGTCCCATTCGTGCCTGCTTGGTTTTCAGGTAGAACAAATCATGTGCCGTTGCCGCCATCTGGATCGGAACCCGTTCGGAGATTTCCAGGCCGAACTCGGAGAGCTGATACACCTTGTCCGGATTGTTGGTCAACAGGCGCAGGCTCTTGACGCCAAGCTCCCGCAGGATCTGCGCGCCGAGGAAATACTCCCGCTCGTCTCCGTGGAAGCCCAGAGCCAGATTGGCCTCCAGCGTGTCCATGCCCTGCTCCTGCAATTCATAGGCCCGCAGCTTGTTGATGAGGCCGATGCCCCGGCCCTCCTGCCGCATATAGAGCAGGATGCCCCGGCCCTCGTTTTCAATCTGGGTCATGGCGGCGGCCAGCTGCTGTCCGCAGTCACAGCGGAGAGAGCCGAAGGTGTCTCCGGTCAGACATTCGGAGTGGACGCGGCAGAGGATGTCCTTCCCGTCACCGATGTCGCCCTTCACCAGCGCGACATGGTGCTCACCATTCAGACGGCTCACAAAGCCGTAGGCTTTGAAATCGCCGTATTTCGTGGGCATATTCACCGCCGTGACCTGATCCACCAGCTTTTCGTGGCACTTGCGGTACGCCTGCAAGTCCCGGATGGTGATGAACTTGATACCGAACCGCTCCGCCAGCGTCATCAGCTCAGCAGTGCGCATCATGGTGCCGTCCTCCCGCATGATCTCGCAGCACAGGCCACATTCCTTCAGTCCCGCCAGACGGCACAGGTCAACGGTGGCCTCCGTATGACCCTCCCGCTCCAGCACGCCGTTTTTCTTCGACAGAAGCGGGAACATATGGCCCGGTCGGCGGAAATCCTCCGCCCTCGCGCCCTCCTCCACGCAGGCCATCGCCGTCACGGAGCGCTCGGCGGCGGAGATGCCCGTGGAGGTGGATATGTGGTCGATGGACACCGTGAAGGCCGTTTCGTGGTTGTCGGTGTTGTTCTGCACCATCTGGGGGAATTGCAGCTTGCGGACAAAGGCCTCCGACATGGGCATACAGATCAGGCCCTTGCCGTGGGTGGCCATGAAGTTGATGTTCTCCGTGGTGGCAAACTCGGCGGCGCAGATGAAATCGCCCTCGTTTTCACGGTCAGGGTCGTCTGTGACCAGAATGATCTTCCCCTGTCTCAGATCTTCCAGTGCCTCGGGAATGGTATTGAAATTCATAGTAAAAACTCCTTGTTAAAAGCCGCAGCGCAGCAGCATTTCTTTTGTGAGGGTGCTTTCGTTCGTTGTGGTATGCGGTTTCGGTTCTTCCGGACGCAGCAGCTTTTCAATGTACTTGCCCACCACGTCGGTCTCCAGATTCACAGGGTCGCCTCGGCGGCGCTGGTTTAGATTGGTCTGGGCCACCGTATGAGGGATGGTGGACACGGAAAAGCCCTCGCCGTCCACGGCGGCCACTGTCAGGCTGATGCCGTCGATGGTGATGGAGCCTTTTTCCACCACATAGCGCAATATCTCCGGCCCCGCGAGGACGGTGTACCAGACGGCGGTATCGTCTTTTCGGATGTTGGCAATGTGTCCCACGCCGTCCACATGGCCCGCCACGATATGCCCGCCGAAACGGCCGTTGGCAGGCATGGCCCGCTCCAGATTGACCACGCTCCCCGCCGTGAGTCCCGCAAGGGACGAGCGGTTCAGCGTCTCGTGCATCACGTCCGCCGAAAAGCCATCGGGAAAAAGCCGGGTCACTGTCAGGCAGATGCCGTTCACAGCGATGCTGTCTCCGATCCGGGTCTCCTCTAAAACAGTTTTCGCATGGATCGTCAGGACGGCGGAGTGCTGCCCGCGCTTGATGTTCTTGATCGCTCCGACTTCTTCTACGATTCCTGTGAACACGGATATTCCACCTCGCTTTCTATCAGAAGATCCTCGCCCAGCTGTTCCAAACGGCTGTTTTTCAATCGGAAGGCATTGGTCGGAGCGGGGACGCCCACGCCCTCCACGGGGGTTTTCGCATCCCTTCCGCCGAATAGCTTTGGGGCGATATATGCCTGCACCTGCTGCACGATGCCGCATTCCAGCGCGGCCCAGTTCAGCGTTCCACCGCCCTCCAGCAGGATGCTGTCGATCTGTTCCCGCCCCAGCCGCTCCATGAGCTGCCGGAGATCTACATGGCCGTTTTCCTCATTCAGGCAGAGCACCTGGCACCCGGCCATCCGGTAAACCGCCTGTCTTTCTGGGTCGGTGCAGCAGGTGGCGAGGATGGTCGGGATCTGGTCTGCGGTAGTGACCACCTGCGCCTGCGGCGGCGTCCGCAGATGGGTGTCGCAGATGATGCGAACGGGGTTTCGCCCGTTCTCCATACGGCAGGTCAGGAGGGGATCATCCGCCAAAACGGTACCCACGCCTACCATGATGCCCCGGAACCGGTGGCGCTGCTGCTGGACATGGCGCCGGGCCGTTTCACCTGTGACCCATTTGGATGCACCCGTATAGGCCGCGATCTTGCCATCCATCGTCATGGCGTATTTCATGGAAACGAAGGGCCGCCCGGTGGTGATGTAGTGGAAGAAGATCTTGTTCAGTGCGTCACATTCCTGGCGCAGAACGTTTTTCGTCACCTCCACGCCGTGAGACCGCAGGATCGCCACGCCCTTTCCCGCCACCAGCGGATTTGGGTCGGCGGAGCCGATCACCACCCGGCGGATGCCGGATGCCAGGATCGCATCCACGCAGGGCGGCTGCTTTCCGTGGTGGCAGCAAGGCTCCAGCGTCACATACATGGTGGCTCCGGCGGGGTCGGCGGTGCAGGATGCCAGCGCGTTCCGCTCCGCGTGGGGTTCACCGTACCGCTCATGCCAGCCCTGTCCGATAACTGCGCCGTCCTTTACGATCACGGCGCCCACCATGGGATTAGGCGCCGTCCAACCCCGGCCCTGTTCCGCCAGCGCCAAGGCCAGACGCATATATTCTGCATCGTTCATACCGTTACCTCCAAAAGAAAAAGCCCTGAACGAATCGTTCAGGGCAAGGTAGAAAGACACAAGTATCCTTGTGTAAAAGCAAAGCTCCGGAATGTAAACACATCCCAGAGCAACTTCCATAGACGCAAAGCAGTCCCCCTGCGTTGTCATCTTCTTTCATCCAGACTATACTGTCGGCTTCGGAGTTTCACCGAATCATGCCTTGCGGCTCGTGGGCTGTACCACCGGTAGGGAATCACACCCTGCCCTGAAGACTTTCTATTCAATTACGATGGAAGTATAGCACGGCGACAGGTGGATTGCAAGACCATTTTGCAAACCGGGACAAAACCGGGACGGTCAGACTTTCTGGGCGGGAGGTTCTCATGGTGGGATGGCTGGTATACCTTGGCAAACGGGAATTTCCCGTTGACCCACGCCGTGACCCACGAACAGAAAAACCGGGGCGGAAACAGTGGAACAGAGCGTATCTACGGGTATGGAAATCCCGCGGCAAACCCGCTTAACACCACTGAAAGCCCACGGAAGGCGTCCCTATCGAATCTTAGAAGAAATCGGCACAATGTCTACCAGGCAGTTACGAGAACGGAAATGCTTAAAATACTTGGTTTCCGTTTCCTTGCCCTCGCAGATGATATAAATGATAGGTCTACGCTTACGGCGACTGCCTTTATTGGGGTCGTATTCCTTTCTCATTCCTGCCATAAGCCGTCACCTCCGATAAACGGAATCGCACCAAAGCGTCCTTGCAAATACCCCTTGCGGATGTTCTCACCCTTTCTCGGAGAGAAGGACGCCAGCGAATACAACTCAGTCGCACAGGACTTCTCATCCTTTTCCGCAAACCATATCTGATCTCTGCGGAAGAAGGTAAGATCAAGCAGCATAGCATCATGCGTCGTAAACAGAAGCTGTGCTCCCTCAGTGTTGATCGTATTGTCCTGAACCATCTCGATCAGCCGCTTTGTCAGGAGCGGATGCAGACTGTCCTCGATCTCGTCAACGACAAGCAGTGCGCCGTTCTCCAGCGCTTGCAGCCAGCCGCCGATACGGGAGAAAAATCGTTGTGTTCCGGACGACTCCTGATCCATAAGGAGCTGAAAGTGTTCCACACTGCCATCCGCACCAATGACTCGGTGCGTGGTTGTAATGACCGGGGCCTTGCCGGAGATGTTCTTGACGGTCACATCGGAAATACCGAGGTCTGCAAGCAACAGTTCCTTCAGGATACGAGCCTTCTTCTCATCGCCGCTGACGATCTGCGCGACCGTTTCCGAAGTAGCCGGTGCTTCCTCCATCAAGAATGTCAGCTTTTCCAAGAACCACTTGTAGGCGTTTTCCGTTTGCGGCAAGTTCCAGTCATTTGAGGAAACAAGATACAGCTTATTATCCGGCGTGCGGTTACTGAGTGTGATTTGCTCATTAACATTCTCACGGAATTCGTATGCGCCGTTTTCTCTTGAGAAAATCAGTGCCTCGCGCCCGTTCGGCCAATGGTATAGATACTCCGTATAGATCTTCTTGGCATCAAAAGAAAAGCCGTAAGCATACCGAACACCTTGATAAATGAACACGACCTCAAAGGATGTAGGCACTGTGGTGTCACCAAACGGTTCCCATGGCAATTTTTGTCCCTTGGATATTTTGGCCGCTTCTCCGACGACCATATCCTTCATCGTCATCAGTGCGTGCAGCACATTACTCTTGCCGGCGGCATTCGCTCCGTAAATAGCAATAGCCGGTAAAAGTGTTCTCTTTTCGTCCGGGTGCAGCAGATAAGACTCCAAAGACTTATCCTTTGAAGCGGCAAAACTGATCACCGCGCTATCCTTGATAGACCGGTGGTTTTCAATCGAAAACTGTATAAGCATAAGCGGATACCTCCATCCACAGTATAGTTTCTCCATTCTTCGCCCATATTATAGCAGTTAAAATCGCCTGTGTCAATATTTATATCTTATTTTTGCAGAAATAATGCAAAATCAGATGATAAAATTATTTCAAGCGGCAGCGGATATAATTTAGCCATAGGAAAATTGATGGGAAAAATATCTGATAATGGATCGGCTCCTCTGCGCCCTTGTCTTATACTATAAACGAGATTATCATAAGTTGATTTATCATATGAGGACGCCACAACCGAATAACCACGATCTGCATAGAGTATGCAGATCCCCTACATAGCCGGACGGCTTTCACTAATGTGAAACCTGTCCGGCTTATTCTATTTCAAGGAGTTGATGAACCGATGGGCTATGTCACAAAAGAGATGATCGATCGGGCAAAGGAAATGGACTTGCTGACCTACCTCCAGACTTATGAGCCGCAGGAGCTGGTGCATTTCGGCGGCAGCACTTACTGCACCCGCGAGCATGACAGCCTTAAAATCTCCAATGGAAAGTGGTGCTGGTTCTCACGCGGGATCGGCGGAAAAACAGCACTGGATTATCTGATCAAGGTCAAAGAGCTTCCTTTTACCGAGGCGGTAGAGCGGATCGTGGGACGGGTGGCGGAAAGGTCGCCCGTTTTTCATGCCCGTGCTCAGCCGGAGAAGCCGAAAACACTGCTCTTGCCGCCCAAAAGCAACAGCAGCACCCGTGTTATTGCCTATCTGAAAAGTCGCGGCATTGACGGTGGATTGATCGAGCAGTGTATCCGTTCCGGCCAGCTGTATGAAAGCCTCCCCTACCATAATGCCGTATTCGTCGGCATGGATAGGAACGGAACGCCGCGCTATGCGTGCCTGCGAGGCATCGGAACGGATTTTAAGGGCGAGGCGACCGGCAGCGACAAGAGATTTTCCTTTGCCCTCCCGGCTACGGGCGAAAGTCGGATGCTCTGCGTATTCGAGTCGGCCATCGACCTGTTATCCTATGCCACCATGGCGCAGGCTGGCGGGCTGTCGTGGCGGTCACAGCATCTGTTATCCTTGGCCGGAGTCTATAAGCCGCAAAAGGAAACACAGGAGCACCGTCTGCCGTTGGCGCTGACACAGTATCTGAAAGACCATGCGGAGATCAAAACCATTTGCCTGTGCCTGGATAATGACATGACCGGACGCAGCGCCACCGAGGCGATCCGACAGCAGTTGGCCGAGCGTTATAAAGTAGCAAGTGCCTTCCCCCGGCAAGGCAAGGATTATAACGATTGGCTTTGTATACGGATGGGATTGCAACCGGCGAAAGAAAATCCGATGACGGAAAGGAGCTTTGCACGATGAGCGAATACAGGGTCATCATTACCGAAACATTGAAACGGGCCGTTACGGTGGAAGCCGAAAGTCGCGAAGAAGCCGAAGAAGCGGTGCGCCGTCAGTATCAAAACAGCGAGCACATTCTTGTGGCCGAGGATTTTGACGGCGTGTCTTTTTCGGCGCAGTATCCCGAACAGCAGGTCGAATTACCCTATGGGAAAATGAAAGAGCTGTTTCGTAAAGCCGAGCGTGCCGGCACTCATGTATGCGGCTATATCACCTTTATGCAGGACTGTTTTACCGTACAATACAGCGAACGCTCCCGCACCTACGCCGTGTCCAGCGGCAATAAAGCGTTTCAGCCGAACATGGGTGGATATTCCGTCTATGGAAGCTGTCTGGACGGAACGGATCCCTGTGTCCGGCTGGAGCAGTATATGGCGGTCGAACGCGGTGGTGAAAAGGGCTGGAGCGTAGAGCGCTGTTATATGCTCCGTGAGGACTATGACCGTGTGATGGCGCTTCCGGAGCGCGGACGGGATCGGGAGCGATGATCGTTTGTCGGCAGGTCGGCTCCGACGCACGACCGCAGGGAGCGTGAGAATGTGCTATACCAGCAAGCAACGCCTTTTGGGGACAAAAGGCAGCTTGACAGGGGCATCCCCCTGTAACCCCTGCGCCGCCGAGCGCGGCAATATCGCTATATGGAGGAATGAACATGACCAAACGAAACATTGAGATCAAGGTGCGGCTAAGTCGCAAGGAAGCGGAAAATCTGAATAAACAGGTAAAAAAATGCCGTCTGTCCCGCGAAGCCTACCTTCGCCATCTGATCACCGGAGAGGTACCCCGTGAAGCACCGCCGCCGGAATACTTTGCCTTTATGCGTGAGATGCACTATGTAGGGCACAACCTTAACCAGATCGCACAGAAAGCCCATGTACTGAATGTGGTGGATGCAAAGCGTTATGACGAGGACAGCAAGCGGCTGGACAAGCTCATCCGGGAGGTTACAGCGGCGGTCGTGCTTCCGGCAAAGCGGGAGTAATGCCATGGCTACCACATCCATCTGGGCGGTCAAGGGCTGGCTGGGCAAGGTGGTGCTGTATATCGAAAACCCGGACAAGACGGATAATCCGAAATTCTATCGCCAAGAGGAACTGACCGATGTGCAGACACAAAGCCTTTCGGATGTGATCGATTATGCTGTCCGTGCGGAGAAAACAACGGTCACACCGGACGATGAGAGTGCAATGGTGGTACGGCAATTTATCAGCGGCATCAACTGCCTGCCGTCCACGGCACGGGACGAGATGCTGGCAGTAAAAAAGCGTTTTGGCAAGGAGGACGGTGTGATCGCCTACCATGGGTATCAGTCCTTCGCGCCCGGCGAGGCCACGCCGGAGTTGGCGCATGAGATCGGCGTGAAGCTGGCGCAGCGGCTTTGGGGCGAACGGTATCAGGTACTGGTGGCGACCCATCTGGATAAGGAAAATCATCTGCACAATCATTTTGTGCTGAATACGGTATCCTTTGTGGACGGTATCAAATACCACCGCACCGAAAAAGATTATCATGATATGCGCACCGTGTCCGACACCCTTTGCCGGGAATATAACTTGTCGGTCATCCAACGGCCGCAAGCCGGGAAGTCAAAGCACTATGGGGAATGGCGTGCAGAGCAGGAGCAGCGTCCCACCTGGCGCGGACTGATCCTCAGCGAGATCGATGAGCTGATCCGGCAGAGCGTCACCGAAAAGCAGTTTTACTATCTGCTTCGCCAAAAGGGCTATGAGGTGAAATTCGGCAAGGATATTTCGGTGCGCCCTCCCGGTAAGGAGCGCTTTGTCCGTCTGACCCGGAATTTCGGAGAGGCTTACACCGCCGAGGCCATCCGGCAGCGTATTTTGCAACAGCCCCTGCCGCAGCCGGAGCGGCAAATGACCGATAAACCAAGGCCAAAAACCTACCGCGTCCAAGGCAGCCGGCAAGCTGCGTGCAAGATCACCGGCTTTCGCGCACTGTATTTCTATTACTGCTACAAGCTTGGTATCTTCCCCAAAGGCCGTCCGCAAAACCGGACGCGGCTCCATTTTCTGCTGCGGGAAGATCTGCTCAAACTGAATAACATCTCACAGGAAGTACGGCTGCTCGCACGGCATCAAATTGATACCGCCGAGCAGCTTGCTTTATATAAAAAGGAACAGGAGGTGAATATCCGAGAATTGTCCGCCAAACGCCGGGTACTGCAAAATGCGCTGCGCACAAAGGCAGTCCGGGACAGTCCCAAACAGGCCGACGCACATCGGGCGCAGATCCGGGAGTTGTCCGAAAGGCTCAAAGCGCTGCGCCGGGAAGTGCATCTGTGCGACGATATTGCCGAGCGCTCCGGCGTGATGGCGGAGAAACTGAAAGCTGTCCGGGAGGACGCACAAAAACAACGACAAAAGGAGGAACAACAGCATGAACACATCCGGAGACGCAGCTGAACAGGTCGTCCGACTGAGCTTGGAGGGCATGGAGGTTGCGGCAAAAATCACCGGCAGTGCGGCAAAGGAGGTGGCGGCGCTTCTGTACGCAGCACTGAAAAACCGGGACAAGAACAAAATCAAAGGACGCCAGCGACTTACCTCCATGCTGCGCAGCGGCAAGGAGCTGACTATTTTCACCGTCAAAAATAAGGACATGGCCCGCTTTGTGGCTGATGCCAAGCGCTACGGCGTAGTCTACTGCGTTCTGCGGGAGGCAAAGGACAACCCACACGGCGTCAGTGAAATCATGGTACGCGCCGAAGATGCCGCCAAGATCAACCGCATTGTGGAGAACATCAAAATCGCCACGGTATCCGACCCCGAAGTCATCCGTGAAAACGCGGAAACAGGACGGGATAAGAATAAGGATGCCGCCGGGCAGACGGCTCCCGAACAGGAGCGCCCGCAAAAGAGTGAAGACGACCGGCTGCTGGATGAAATGATGGCAGCTCCTGCGCAGAAGCAGGAGGCTGCCCAAGAAAACCCCACGGCGGCTCGGACGGAGAAATCCCGTCCGTCCGAGCCTTCCTCAAAATCCAGAAAGAGATCCGCCGAGGGTACTGCTAAGGAAGATCGTCCATCTGTCCGCGAGGAGCTGAAGGAGATCCGCCGTGAGCAGCAGGAGACGGAGGAGCGCAAGCCGACCGAACGCAGCAGACCCGCCAAGAGTACACGACCGCAAAATGAACACCGACAGACTCCGCCGAAAAAGCGGGTCAGAAAAAGTAAGGAGAGATAAGCTATGGCAAACTTCGATGATCTTTTTACCGCCCCCACTGCCACGGAAACGCAGAGCGACCGTCCGCAGCTGACCAAGGAGGAATATGCCGCCAAGAAGAAGGCGGAACGCGACAGCCTGTATGCACTGGCGGATGAAATGGCACAGGAGGTCATGCGGGACGGAGAAGCCTTTCGGGGCTTTTTGGATGTGCAGGCACGATTTGACCGCTATTCGGCCACAAACGCGCTGCTGATCTATGCACAGAACGATGAGGCCACCCGCCTGCGGGACTTTGACGGCTGGAAAGAACGCGGCATCTATGTCCGCAAAAACGAAACAGGCATTTCCATTCTGGAAGCCGGGGACAGCTATGTGACCGAGGATGGCCGCACCGGCTACTACTATAATGTGAAAAAGGTCTTTGACATCAGCCAAACGGATGCCAAACGCCAGCGGCAGCCGCAGGTGCATTATGATGACCGCCTGCTGCTTTCTGCACTGATCGCCAAGCGCCCGGTGCCCATTGAAATGGCCGACAGCGTGCAAAACGGTGCAGTGTATGACTATGAGCGCAAAACCATCTTCGTCCAGCGCGGTATGGACGGGCAAGACCTGTTTCGCAGCGTATCGCTGGCACTGGCTCGTGCCGAGATGGCGCAGCAGGAAAACAGTACCCCGCAGGCTGACGCCTTCAAAAGCTACTGCGTTTCCTATATGCTGTGCCGCAAGTACGGTGTGGACACACAGGGGTATGATTTCAGCCGCTTGCCCGATGAGCTGAAAAATGCGGAGCCGCAGACCATTCGCGGTGAGTTGACCGACATTCGTGACACGCTGCAGACCATGACCGGCAAAATGGTGCGGACGCTGGAGCAAAGCCGAACGGCAGCGCAAAAGGAAACCGGAAAGGAGCGATGAGCCATGGAAAAACAGGATATGCGGGTATTGACCCTTGATCCGTATCAGCACGGCGTCGTGATCAATGCACTCAACAACCTGCGTAACGATTTGATCGAGGACAAACGCCCCACCGATATTGTCGATGAAGTTCTCATTAAAACCGTTGACGCACCGAGCAAATCCAAAAGAGTCAAGCAGAAAGATGAACGGTAAACAAAAATGGCTGTGGTATGCGACGGGGCTGATCCCTGCGGTGTGGCTGGGGCTTCTGATCGCCCCGGCTGCTTCCGGTGGCCTTCCCGAGATCCTTCGGCAATTTCCATCGGCAATGAATGAGCCGTTTCATATCGAGTGGTGCGAGGACAGCCTGAAAACTGTCCTCGTTTTCATTGCCCTGTATGCCATGGTGATCGGGGTCTATCTTTCCACCCGCCGTCATTACCGGCGCGGCGAGGAACACGGCTCTGCCAAATGGGGCAATGTGGAAACCGTGAACCGAAAGTATCGGGCACGCCCGCCAAAGCCAAACAAGGTGTTCACGCAGCACATCCGTATGGGGCTAAACGGCCGCAAGCACAAGCGCAACCTGAATACCGTTATCATCGGCGGCAGCGGCGCGGGCAAGACCCGTTCGTATGCCAAGCCCTGCCTGTATGAGGCTTGCCTGTCACCGCAGGGTTCGTCCTTTGTCTGCCTTGACCCCAAAGGCGAGCTGCTTCGCGATTCCGGACGGCTGCTGGAGGAAACCGGATATGAGATCCGGGTGCTGGATCTGCTGCACATGGAGAAAAGTCACTGCTATAATCCCTTCGTCTATCTGACCGATGACAACGAGGTGCAGATGCTGGTGACGAATCTATTCAAGGCGACCACACCCAAGGGCAGCCAGACCAATGACCCGTTTTGGGACACGACGGCCGCTATGCTGTTGTCGGCGTTGGTCTACTATCTCTACCACGAAGCGCCGCCCGATGAGCAAAACTTTCCGATGGTCATGGAAATGCTGCGCGCCGGTGAGGTGCGGGAGGAGGATGATTCCTACCAGTCGCCGCTGGATGTGTTGTTTGAGCGGCTGGAAATGCGCGACCCAGAGCATATCGCGGTCAAGTATTATAAGGACTATCACTCCGGCAGCGCCAAAACACTGAAAAGCATCCAGATCACGCTGGCGGCAAGGCTCGAAAAATTCAATCTCTCGTCTGTGGCGGCGCTGACCGCCACGGACGAACTGAATTTGCAGGATATGGGCGAAAAGCGTGTGGCACTGTTTGCGCTGATCTCAGACAGTGATACGAGCTTCAACTTTTTAGTATCCGTTTTGTATCAGCAGCTCTTTCAGCAGCTTTTTGACAGTGCCGACCATAAGCACGGCGGCAGCCTGCCCGTCCCCGTACACTTTTTAATGGACGAATTTGCGAACATCTCACTGCCGGAGGATTTTGACAAAAAGCTCTCCACCATGCGTTCCCGCAATGTGTTCGTGTCCATCATCCTGCAAAACATTGCGCAGTTAAAGGCGCTGTTTGAAAAGCAGTGGGAGAGCATTTTGGGCAACTGCGACGAGCTGCTGTATCTCGGCGGCAACGAGCAGGGATCCCACAAGTACATCTCGGAACTGCTCGGCAAGGCCACGATCGACACGAACACCTACGGAAGATCGTCCGGGAGAAACGGCAATTACAGCACCAATTATCAGATCACCGGGCGTGAATTGATGACACCGGATGAGGTTCGAATGCTGGACAACGGCAAGGCGCTGCTGTTCATTCGCGGCGAATTACCGGTCTGCGACGACAAGTTTGACATCATGACCCATCCGCTGGTGTCGCACACCCCGGACGGCGGCGCACCGCCTTATATCCACGGAAGCGCCGAGTACGCCATTGCAGCGATCACCATTCACGACCGGCTTCTGCCAACGGATCCCGTGGCAGTTCCGAGCGAAAACGAAACCCAATACGAGCTCCTTTCCAACGAGGAATTGGAGGCAATTTATGAGCTGGAGGAAAAACCCAATGAAGCATCTCAAAAGCACTAAGAAAAGCAAACACACCCACACCCGTCCTCTGCCTATAGGGAAAAAGAGCAGGGGTGTCCTGGCGGTCTATGCCGCTGTTGTGTTCACCGTATGTTGTCTGCCCATGACAGCCTTTGCCGCAGGAAATGACCCGTTGGCGGTCATCAACAATCTGTCTGATTTTATCTTCGGCGTGATCCGCGCGGTCGGTCTGATTCTGCTGGGCTGGGGTATTGTACAGATCGGTCTGTCCTTTCAGAGCCACGATCCCAGCCAGCGCAGCAACGGATTTCTGACACTTGCCGGCGGTGTCGTCGTGACCTTTGCTAAGGAAATCCTGACGCTGATCACGGGTTAATGGAGGAAAGGGTCATGGAAAAGTGCCAATGCTATATCCATTCGCTGAAGCAGGGTGAAAATCATGTGCTCGGAGAGGCGACGATTTTGAAACGCCTCGGAGACAATGACTATCTGGCAGAGTATAACGGCGTAAAATGCCACGCCATATTCAATCCCTTTGCCGGGCGCTACTTTGTGGATGATGTGTATGGAGTAATCCGCAGCACACCCAACCGGGGCGAGCGATAATCAAAATACGGCAGCGAGGGGCAGGCTTCGCGCCTGCCCCCTTATGCTGTCGGGAAAGGAGGAAGCTATATGAGTGATAATTGGGTCGTACAGAATCTCGAAAACGCACTTGAAACATGGAACGAAAAGCTGGCGGAGATATGGCAGCTGCTCACACAGTCCCCCGAAAACTTCAAGGGCGGCACAATATGGAATGTGATCAAGACCATTAACGGTACTGTGCAGGCCATCGGCTTGGCGCTGTTGGTGCTTTTTTTCGTGGTAGGTATCGTTAAGACCTGCGGCTCCTTTGCCGAGGTCAAAAAGCCGGAGGTGGCGATCAAGCTGTTTGTCCGCTTTGCATTGGCGAAAGCGGTCGTCACCTATGGGCTGGAGCTGATGATGGCGCTGTTTTCCATTGTGCAGGGCGTTATTTCCACTATAATGACGGCGGCCGGTATGGGCACAGCACAGCAGACCGTGCTTCCGGCAGAGATCGTGACCGCCATTGAGGACTGTGGCTTTTGGGAAAGTATTCCGCTCTGGGCAGTGACCTTGATCGGCGGATTGTTCATCACAATCCTCTCGTTTATCATGATCCTCTCCGTTTACGGGCGCTTTTTCAAGCTCTATATTTACACAGCTATCGCGCCGGTACCGCTGGCTACCTTTGCCGGTGAACCGAGTCAGCAGGTGGGTAAGAGCTTTCTGAAATCCTACGCCGCCGTTTGCCTGGAGGGCGCGATTATTGTGCTGGCCTGTATCATCTTTTCTCTGTTCGCATCCACTCCGCCCGTGGTCGATCCGAACGCAGCGGCGGTCACACAGGTGTGGTCTTACATTGGCGAGCTGATTTTTAACCTGCTTGTACTGGTGGGAACGGTAAAAATGGCAGACCGCGTAGTACGCGAAATGATGGGTCTTTAATTTGAAGGAGGAAATACAATGATTCAAAATAATGTAATTCGCAGCGATGATCCCCAGGCGGTGGAAAAGCTGCAAGCGAAGCTCGATAAGCTGACTAAGCAGCACGCACGTATGAAGGAGATCAACGCCTACTTCAAGAAACACGCCACGGCGCTGGGTTGTCCCGGCCTTTCGGACGCGGAGGCGACCAAGCTGGACGAGCGTGTGCAAACCGGCTATTCGTGGGAAAAGCAGCCCTATCCGTCTTATATACTCAGCGGCAACACAGCGGAAATGCGCAGACTTAGGCAGCGCATTGAGGAGGTGTCCCGAACACAAAACACGGAATATGTAGGCTGGGATTTTCCGGGCGGTCATGCCGAGGCAGACAAGGAAGATAATCGCCTGCGCCTGTATTTTGACGGAAAGCCCACGGAGGAACAGCGAAGCAAGCTAAAATATAACGGCTTCAAATGGGCACCGTCTGTCGGCGCATGGCAGCGTCAGCTCAATGACAATGCTATTTATGCTGCCTCGCGGCTGAATTTTCTCCGCCCGGAGAGCGGTGAAAGCCCCACGGCGCTCCAACCGAAAGCACCGGCTAAAAGCACACCGGAGAGAGGATAACGACTATGGAAATCAAGATTAACCGCGAGATACGCGAATATAAAGAGAATATGTTTTTCGGGCTGTCGCTGCGGCAGCTCGTTTTTTCTGTGCTGGCCTGCGGTGTTGCCGTCGGTATTTATTTCGGTCTGCGGAATGTGCTGGGTACGGAAACGGTCAGCTGGCTGTGTATCCTCGGCGCGGCTCCCTTTGCTGCCATGGGCTTTGTAAAATACCACGGCATGACGGCGGAAAAATTCGTGATCGCATGGGTACGCTCGGAATTTCTGATCCCCAGGCGGCTGACCTTCAAGCCGAAGAATTTATACCGCGAAGCCATGCAGGAAGCGCACGCCAAAGCCCAAAAACGACACTGACATTGGAAACTTGGGTGCATTTTGCCCTAAGTTCAAAACGACATCCGACCACACCCGAAGGAGGCAAAAATGCTGAAAACACTGAAAAACATCCGCCGCAGAGATACGGATAAATTTATGATCCCTCACAGCGTGCAGGAGGTGATCCCCATCCGCACGGTCTGGAAAAGCGGTATTTTGCTTGTGGGGCAGAACCGCTATAGCCGCACCTGGCAGTTTTCCGACATCAACTACGCGCTGGCCGGCGAGGAAGATCAGAAATCCATGCTGCTGGGGTACAGCGCCCTGCTGAACCTCTGCGACAGTAACGCCGACACCAAGTTGAGCATCGTCACCCGAAAGCTCAACCGCCGTGATTTTGAGGAATACATCATGATCCCCTATGAAAACGACGGCCGCGACCATTACCGCAAGGAATATAACGATATGCTGCTGGAAAAAGCATCCCACGCCAGCGGTATGATCCGCGACCTGTATATCACGGTGACGATCACACGCAAAAGCTATAAGGAGGCCGAAAGCTATTTCGCCCGCACCGGTTCAGAGTATACGCTGGCGCTCTCCCGCCTCGGCTCGCGCTGCACGGAGCTGGATATGATGGATCGGCTGCGCATTCTGCACGGCTTTTTCCGTCACGGCGAGGAAGCGGACTTTCATTTCGACCCAAAGCTGTCCATGAAGCTGGGTCACAGCTTTAAGGACTACATCTGTCCGGACAGCTTTGAATTTGACCGGGACTGTTTCCGCATGGGCGACCGTTACGGCCGTGTGCTATTCCTCAAGGATTACGCCGCCTATCTGCGGGACGATATTCTCTCGGAGCTGTCCGGTATTGACCGGCCGATGATCCTATCTATTGATGTGGTACCGATCCCCATGGACGAGGCGATCCGCGACGGAGAAAGCCGACTGCTCGGCGTAGAGAGAAACATCGTGGACTTTTTACACAAGCAGCAGCAAAACAACAATTTCTCCGGCACGATCCCCTACGACATGGAAAAGCAGCGGGCGGAGATGAAGGAATTTCTTGACGACCTCACCTCCCGTGACCAGCGGATGCTTCTGGGCATGGTGACGCTGGTGCATACGGCGGACAGCAAGCAGCAGCTGGACGCTGACACCGACTACATCCTCGCCTCTGCCACACAGCGGATGTGCCAAATGGCCACGCTGCGATTTCAGCAGATGGACGGCCTGAACACAGCACTGCCCATTGGCGTGCGGAAAATTGATATTCTGCGCACCTTCACCTCGGAAGCGCTGGCGGCGCTGATGCCGTTCCGTGTGCAGGAGATCATGGAGCCGGGCGGCATTTATTACGGTGAGAACGCCATCTCCGGCAATCTGCTGCTGTGCAACCGTGCAAATCTGCTCAACCAATCCACCATCATTACCGGCGTACCCGGCAGCGGCAAATCTTTTTCGGCAAAGGAGCTGATCGTCTTTCTGGCGCTGGCCACGAAGGATGATATTTTGATCTGTGATCCCGAGCGCGAGTATTATGCGCTGGGTCAGGCGCTGGGCGGTGAGGTCATCCGCATTGCGGCGGGCAGCCCCGACCATATCAACGCCATGGACATGGTGGAGGGCTACGGCGATGGCGGCAACCCGGTAGTAGATAAATCCGAGTTTATCCTGTCCCTGTTTGAACAGCTTGACCGCGGCGGCATCGGCCCCTTGCAAAAGAGCATCATCGACCGGTGCGTAGACGCCGTGTATGCGGCCTATAAGCGCGGCGGCCCTGTCCCGACGCTTCGTGTTCTCCGGGAAAAGCTGCTGGCACAGCCAGAGGAAGAAGCCCGCGATCTGGCGCTGGCGCTGGAGCTGTTCACCACCGGCAGTCTGGATGCCTTTGCCCATGAAACCAATGTGGACACCCAAAACCGCATCGTTATCTATGACATTATGGATCTGGGGCGTCAGCTCAAAACCATGGGGCTTCTGATTATCACCGACGCCATGCTCAACCGCGTGACGGAAAACTGGCGCAAGGGCAAGCGGACGCACCTGTTCATCGACGAATTTCATGTGGTCTTTCAGAATCCGTACAGCGCGGATTTCTTTGATTCCGCATGGCGTCGCTTCCGTAAACGCGGTGCCTATCCCACCGCCATTACGCAGAATGTGGAGTATCTGCTGGATTCCGTTCAGGCCAGCACCATGCTGTCGAATTCCGAAATGCTGATCCTGCTCAATCAGGCTCCCAGCGACCGGGAGAAGCTGGCGGCACTTTTGAACATTTCCCCGGAGCAGACCGGCTATATCACCAACGCCCCGGCAGGCTGCGGTCTTTTGCGCTACGGCGGCGCACTGGTGCCCTTCAAAAATCAGTTTCCGAAAGATACAGAGCTGTACCGCCTTATGACCACTAAACCGGACGAGAGCATTATTGTGGGAGGTAATACGAAATGAGAGGTGCACAGAAACATCATGGCGGATATTAAAACAAAAGAGTCGGTTCGGGGCACGGTCAAGACCATTGACCGTGCTGCCGTTGTCTCTGAACGCATCAAATCTGCTGCCGTCCGCACCAAGGACACTGCGGATACCTCTGAAAAAAACGCCGCTCCTGCGGAGACTTCTCCGCAGGAGTACGGCGCACAGCAGATCAAAGATACCGTGCGCCGATGTGTGGCAGGAACCGAGGTTCAGCTGCAAAAACGCGGACGGCGCGGGTTTTCCGATGCGAAGCGCAATGCCGGTAAAGCACGGGACAACATTCAGAAATGCAAGGATGCGTTCAAGGGAACCCAGCCGAAAAAAGCCACACAGCAAGCGGTTCAGAAAGCCGGAAAGGGTACGCTCAAAACGGCACAGTCTGCCGGAAAGGGCTCCGTAAAGGTCGCACAGAAGGGGGTCAAAACCGCGCAGCAGACCGGGCGGGCAGCAGTAAAAACAGCGCAAACCACGGCTAAGACCGCCAAGGTGACGGCAAAGGCTTCCGCAAAAGCGGCGCAGAAAACCGTACAGGCGGCAAAGGCGGCAGCCAAGGCTACGGTACAGGCCGTTAAGGTTGCCGCAAAAGCCACCGTTGCGGCGGTCAAAGCGATCATTGCCGGAACAAAGGCGCTGATCGCCGCCATTGCCGCAGGCGGCTGGGTCGCGGTAGTCGTCATCCTTGTGCTTTGCGTGGTCGGGCTGATTGCCAGTTCCTGCTTCGGCATCTTCTTCTCCGGCGAGGATAGCGGCACGGGACAGACCATGCGGCAGGTGGTACAGGAGATCAACACCGATTATCAATCGCAGATCGACGATGCAAAAGCAGGCAGCACCTATGACGAACTGGAAATGTCCGGCTCCCGCGCCGTCTGGCCGGAGGTGCTGGCCGTTTATGCGGTGAAAACCACTGCTGACCCCGATGATCCGCAGGAGGTCGCCACGGTGGACGATAGTAAGAAAGTCATCCTCAAGGATATTTTCTGGCAGATGAACGACCTGTCTTCCCGCACGGAGAGCAAGACTGAGGATGTCATCACTGAAACCGACGACGGCCACGGAAACATTGTGGAAACCGTCACGACGGTCACACGCACCTATCTCTATATCACGGTCAGCCACAAGACCGCCGAGGAAATGGCTGAGCAATTCGATTTCACCGCCGACCAGCGGCAGCAGCTTTCCGAACTGCTTGCCGAGGAAAACCGCAAATTGTGGTCATCCGTTCTCTACGGCATCTATTCCGGGGACGATGCCATCGTTACAGTGGCGCTGTCGCAGGTCGGAAATATAGGCGGCGGACCATACTGGTCTTGGTACGGATTCGGCAGCCGTGTGGAGTGGTGCGCCTGCTTTGTCAGCTGGTGTGCCGACCAGTGCGGTTATATCGACACCGGTGTCTGCCCGAAATTTTCCGGTTGCGGAAACGGCGTGCAGTGGTTTCAGGAGCGTGGGCAATGGCTGGACGGCTCCGCCAAGCCTGTTCCCGGCATGGTTATCTTCTTCGACTGGGACAACAAGGGCGGCTCCGGCCCCCAGGATGGGGAGGCTGACCATGTGGGCATCGTCCAGAAGGTGGAGGACGGAATCATCTACACCGTAGAGGGCAATTCCGGAAACCTCTGCCGGGTGAACCGCTATCCCATAGGACATTACGAGATTCTGGGGTATGGTGTTCTGTGCCCGTAACAAAGAAAATGGTGTCACCCCATCGGGTGGCACCATTTTTCTGAAAAGCAACGCAACAAACGAATTGACGATAATGTGCTAAATAGTATAATGAATTTGTAGTAAACTCACGGAAAAGGAAAGCGTCTGTAGATTTCGTAAATTTACCCCATTTGCGATAGCGCTGCCAAAAGCTGTTGATATTGGAGCGTTTCCGGAAAAACTGACGGAGACGGTGACGGCGCAAATTCTGCGGCCAGCGCCGGAGCAAGGAAGCAAATGCTTTGGATCACCCGCATTTTGTGCTCCAGGGACGAATGGACATAGACTTGAAGTGTGGTGCGGACATCCGCATGACCCAGCATCTCGCTCAGGCTCTTTACATCTATCCCACGCTCCACACAGCGGGAGGCGTATGTGTGCCGCAGCGTGTGAAAATTTCGGTACGGGATACCCGCTGCTTTCAGCAAAGTCCGGTACTGATATTGCATTGTCCGTGGCTCCATCGGCACATTTTTCCCAGTCAAGAGATAGTTTTCGCCGTTGGGATGGGACTGGACCAGCTTTTGCAGAAGGGCGGCCATGTCCCCCGGCAGCGGGATAGTACGCCGGGCGCTGTTACTTTTGGGCGGCAGCACCATCAGACTGGTGCGGTCCCCACTGCGGATGCGCTGTACGGTTTTGCGGACATGGACTACCCCATTCCGCAGGTCAATATCCTTATATTGCAGGGCGCACAGCTCTCCAAGACGCAAGCCGGTGTTCAGTGTCAGCAAAATGCCGATACCGGTTGTCGTCGGTTCGTCCATGATCATCTGTGCCAACCGCTGGATCTCGTCCGGATAGAAGATGTCGATCTGCTTTCGTCGATACGCTGGCAGCTCCACAGTCATCCCCGGACTGGGGCAGTCCAGCTTTTTGGCGCTGTATCTCAGGATGGACTTCAATAACACCCCCACGTCTCTGGCGCTCTTCCCGGAAAGACCGTTTTTCTGTAACCGACGAAGAAATTCGGAAATTTGGTTCGCCGTCAGTTGGCTGAGAAGAACGGCCCCAAAAACGGGCAAAATATAGTGTTTCAGTACATAGGTGTACCTGGCAAGGGTGGACCGTTTCAAGTCATCCTGCTTGTCCGCAAGAAACCGCTCCGCAGCCTGATTCAGTGTGAGCGAGGAAGCTGCTACCGGCGCTTCTCGACAGGCGTCCAAACATTTCTGCCGTTTCGCACGGCACTCCCGATAGCTTCCGGCATAAACATAGCCGTACTCGGCCCGGCCGGAGGGCGACCGTCCCCGGATATACCGCCCCTCCCACCGGCCATCTTTTCGCTTGTAAATGTTCTCTCCACGCTTCGGCATATAGGCTCCTCCTTGACGATGTATTTGACGGCGTATTTTACTTGTATTTCCCGTTTTGACGGATACAGTTGGCACAAATGCGCTGAAACCGAGTATAACTATCATGCGTATTTGTAATTTGCATGAGATTTTGCTAAATTCCGGCAATACGGTCATTGACTTTTGCGGTGAGTGCCGATATAATATGGATGGTTAGATAGATTTAGGTATCGCAAATGGGGTAAATTTACGAAACCCCATTTCCGGAATTCCTATTCTATCATTCCCCATCAAGCCTAAGTTGATTCTCGAAAATAAAATAATTGAATCCGATGATGCGACACGGCGGTCATCCGAGCCGGAAACGGCCAGGTGATTGCCTAAAAGGAAAGGGGTGTAATGCCCCATGCGGTCGGCACTGTAAGCGCAAGGATATGATCGAGGCGGGAAACCGCTGGGGCGAAAGCCCGTCATTGCGAGAAATCGTGAGAAGGTAGATTATGGACGCAGAGGAAGATCCTCGTGGCGCAAGTCAGTAGAATTGTGTAGTTTAGGATTCCGGGCAGCGGGCGCTCTCTCCGTGGTGCTATATGGCAGGAGTGTACGCTGATGACCCATTATGGGTTTATCGGCGTATTATTTTTACCATTTACGAACACGGAGGAGGTGTGCCCCTATGGGGAAGGTCGCAGGCGCTCAGAATTTTGACGGCAAGAACTGGCACGAACAGCATATCGCAAAACGGACACGGGCGGCTCTGGACGAGCAGGACCGGGCCTTTGCGGAGCGTCATGCCGGGGATACGCTGGCGGAATTGGCCTGTTATCTGCGGCGCTGCGCCGAACATTGGGGACGGTCCCCTGCCCCATGTGAGATCGTCGGCGGAAGCTACATTGCCGAGCGGTTCGGCAGTTGGTCGGACGCTCTGCGGGCGGCGCACCTGAATCCTGCGTACAGCCACCCGCATAACCGGTCCAATGGCCGATATCAACGGGAAAAGAAACGCCAAATCGAGCTGTACCGGGTGGAGCGGGACGCCAAACGGGCGGAACGGGAAAAGAAAAATCTGGAGCGCCAGCGCATCAATGCCGCACGGGCGGCGGCCAGGCTGGCGGACGAGCCTTGCGAAGCCGAGCCGACAGAGGCCGCTCTCTGAACGGCAAGCAATTTCGGTAAGCACGTTGCCAAAGCGGCAGCGAGTTTATAATAAAAATTCTCTAAGGAGGAAAACGACATGAAGAAAAGGCTTTTGTCTCTGATCATGGCTGTCATGATGGTCGTTGTGCTGGTCGTCCCGGCCGCAGCTGCCACCACGGACACGACCAGCGACGGCACGGTGACCGTCTACGTCACCTACGGTATGTTTACCGAGGGTGGCTATGACACGGTTGCGAAGGCTCCCAAGGCTCAGGAGTACAACAGCGACGCAGCACCGACCTCGGACAAAATCAACGCAAACTTCTACATCAACGCTTATACCCTGAGCATCAGCACCATCAAGACCGACTACATGGAGACCACGCAGGGGCTCTATGGTGTCCCCGATACCAGCGTATCCTATTTCAAGACCCCGAACCTGGTGGATGCCATTCTGGCTGCGTTTTTCGAGAATGGCATTGACATCACGGATCCTAATGTTGTAAGTGCCGGTTGGGACGATCATCCCGTGGTTGGTAACCCCGGCGGTTATATCCATTCCGTGTCTCCGGATGTGCCTAAGTACAATAAGACTATCAAGCAGACTGTGGATGGCGTACTGTATAATATTTACAGCGGAAGCGGCTGGAACATTGCCTGCGGCACCAGCGCATCCAATATCAAGGCTCTTGATGCCTATGGCACCAGCACTGCTCTGACGGACGGCATGATCATTGTCTTCGATTATAGCCCGTACCTGATTTACGATGTACTGTAACCTCCGGTAACACAATCTAAAATCTGCCGAAGGGGTGGGGTTTCCTGCCCCACCCCTTCGGCATTTTTCTATTCTATGAAAGTGCAGGTGACACACAACTTATGAAAAAGCGCCTTTTTGCAGGGCTATTGACGGCAGTTTTGCTGGTCAGCCTGCTGCCGTTGAGCGCCTTTGCTTCGGAAGATGAGCAGAATAGCGGGCTAACAGCAGCGGAGCAGACGGAGACGACGCAGGCCGCAGAAATGCCGGAAGCTGAACTGGACATACAGAATGTCCCGGCAGAAACAGCTTCGTCCGAAAGTTCGTCCGTCGATGTAACGGACTTTTCTTTTTATGCGGTGCGGACTTGGCAGGCGGACGGCTATTATGATCAGCGGTCAGAAAGCCAGATTCAGCTGACAGAAAAAGACGGCGAATATATTCTTTATGTGCCTGTAAACGGCATTAATGATTCGGGAAACCACTGGGATCTGCGTGTGCAGGCTCCGCAAGCCTATTCAAGCACCTTTTCTTTGTATTATATCACCTATCGAGACCTCAGCAAAAAAGATGACGGAGTATCTAGTAATAGTGATGTCGGCTACTCCGTAAATGCTATTTCCGAAACCTATACCACCGAGAACGGCGAAACCGTTCAGAGTGTTCAAACGGATCTGATACATACAGCGGCGAACAACTACTTCAAGTGGTCCGATACCATGACCCTGACCTGGACAAAAGACGGGGAAGAGCAAAACTGCAAACTCCACATCGTGCCCTACTGCGATTTGGAGGAGCCGACTCATCTGACCGTATCCACCATGAACGGGAACAACATGGAGGGCTGCCCTCTGGCTCAGGTGGACGAGAACACCTACCGGACCCGTACTGTCCAAGGGCGCACTACCAATATCTACCTGCTCCTTACAATGGAGCGGCTTAAAGCCACCATCAATGGCACAGAATATGAAAAAGGAGCCGGCTTTCCGGTAGATACCTCGGAAATCGGCACCAAGACCTATACTCTGGTCGTCAGTGACACCGGAGAGCAGGCCGAGACCCGAAGCTACGATATTGTCATAGATACCATCAGCGAGGAGGACGATTTCACCCCTCGGCTGGACACCACAAAAACGACCAATGGCGGAAGCAAAAATCCTTACACTATCACGACCGCCGATCAGGCCGAATTGAAGATGGTGCTGGATGAAACGCAAGCACAGAAGGTGCAGGCGGCAGGCGGCACCACCACCTATAGCTGGCAGGTGGGCGGTCTGGAGGTCTCCACCTCGGACAGCTACACGATAGAGACGAAGTACAAGTTCTCTATGGTGCAGGTGAAATGCTTCATCACCAATACCGTGGATGGAGCGGAATGGACCAAGCAATTTTTTATCAATGTAAAGAACTCGGTGCCGGGGGCTATTGACTATACCCCTACCGTCATTGTGACCAACACCGGTACCGAAGAATATACTGTGGGTCATCCTGCCGGGAAGCTGGAAGCGACCGTGGTAAGAGATGCCAATACGCCCGGTGGCAGCCTCCTGCGCTACCAGTGGTACAGCAAGGCGGAAGGTGCCACCAAATGGACGGCGATTTCCGAAGACGGTACCGCCAGCGTGTACTATCCGCTGACCAACGAAGTGGGTACCACCTCTTATTGCTGTGTGGCCCGTGTGGTCTATGCAAAAGCAAAAGTTCCCACCACTGTCCCGGAGGATGCCTGCGCCACCATCACCGTGAAAGCCCGTGAATGGGCCAAGGAAACGGGCATCACCGGAAGCGGCACACAGGACGACCCGTACACCCTCAGCTGTCTGGCGGGTTTTGAAGCCGTGCGGGACGAGGTGAACGCCGGTATCCCCCTGAAAGGCGTTTACTTCAAAATGACGGCTGATGTGACCCTGCCTGCGGATTGGGAGCCTATGGGCGGCATCAAAGACCCCACCTATGTGGGTTCTGATATGAACCGTGCGGACATGGGCCGCCAGATGAACCCTTTCAGCGCAACACTGGACGGTGACGGCCACACCCTGACCATCGCCAAGGGCGGCAAGCCTTTGCTGAAATATACCCGTGATGCTGTGATTAAAAACCTGAACATTCAGGGTGAGCGCATCGAAGGAAACGGTCTGCTGCAATACTACACTGTGGACTATGGCGAGGACGGCCTGTATAATACGGGCGTGCCCGATACCATTACCATTGAAAACTGCCATATCATCGGGAAAACCAATATTACAAAGTCCGGCTTTTTGGGTGGGTATGCTTCTGGTTCGAACCGAATCGTTATCAGCAACTGCTCCGTTGGTAAGGATGTAGTCATCGGCTGCGACAAGGATCAGGACCGTATCGGTTCTCTGGCAGGCGACTTCAATGGAGTCATCGTGAACTGCACCAGCGCCGCCACCGTTTACGGCGTGAAGCGTGTGGGTGGCCTGGTCGGCGCTAAGGGCCAGTCTATGGGCCAGTGCGATGTCATGAGCAGTTCCTTCACCGGTAAGGTCATCGCCACCGGCAACTATGTGGGCGGCATCATGGGCGTCGGCTATGTGGCTGATTCCGCCCCCAACTCCCCCTGGGCACGAATCATGGGATGCTTTGTCGGCGGCAGCGTGGAAGGCAAGGACTATGTGGGCGGCATTACCGGCGGTGAACCCGGCGTGCTCCAGTGCTGGGGCAACGGCGCAGGCGTTATCAGCGACAATGTGTTCTACGGTACACTTTCCGCCACCGGCAAGAATGTCGGCGCTATCGCCGGTAAGCTCCGCTCTCTGAACAAATATACCGAGGTAGAGAACAACTACTATCTGGCCGACTGCGGGGCCGAGAAGGGCATCGGTGCCATCGACATGGTGGACACGACCTGCAAGGATTACCCCGCCGTCGAGGATGGACGGTATATCTGCTCCAGAGAGGGCTATGAGGAACCGCATTTCATGGCTGGCGATTTCAGCCGTGAGGACGACCCCCTCGGCGCAGATGCGGATAAGCTCGCCAAGGCTGTGACGGCCAAGGAACTGACGGACGGCACCGTTGTGTCGTGGCTGAACGGCTCTGACCACAGCTATCACAACTGGATTCAGGGCGAGAACGGCCCCGTTATCAGCGATAAGCCCGTGGCCTATGCGCTGGCCGTCTCTGGCGATTATAAGACCATCTATACCATTGGCGACGAACTGGATCTGACCGGCCTTGTACTCACCGCCACCTGGACGGACGGCTCCACCACGGAGGTCGATCTGGCCGACGTGGAGATCACCGGCTTTGACACCAACCAGCGTGGTGAGCAGACCGTGACGCTGGCCTACGGCGCTGCCAAGGTGACCACCACCGTCACCGTGCTGCTGCCTGCGGGCAAGGATATTACCGTGTCCTTCGCTCTGCTGGGCGACTCCGCCCACGGTGACAGCGGCGACAAGCACACGCTGGCTGACAACAACCTGGAAACCTGGATCGACACCACGAAGGTCACGGTCAGCAACAACGCCACCGTGCTGGATGTGATCCTGGCCGTCGTTGGCGACAGGTTCGACATCAAGAACGAAAGTGGCAACTACATTCAGGCCATCACCCCCAAGGACGGCACGGAACTGGCTGAGTTCACCAACGGAAAGCTCTCCGGCTGGATGTACACCCTCAACGGCGTACACCCCAACCTGGGCGTTGCACAGCAGTACCTCAACGAGGGCGATGTGATCGTGTTCCACTACACGGATGATTACCTGAAGGAATACGAAGCCGAGCAGAACCGCACCAAGACCGCCGAGGAGGTCATCGCCATGATCGACGCCATCGGCACGGTGGACCTCAGCAAGGCCGGTGCCATCAGCGCCGCCCGGTCCGCCTATGACAAGCTGACCGACGCTGAAAAGGCTCTGGTCACAAACTATGATGTTCTGGTGGAAGCCGAGGCGGAATACGCCCGTCTGGCCGCCGAGCAGGGCAAGAAGCTCGACAACATCTACACCACCACCGGCGACTTCATGGCCACCCTGGGCACCCCCACGGTGAACTCCATCGGCGGCGAGTGGATGGTCATCGGCCTGGCCCGCAGCGGTCGCCCCGTACCTGCCGGGTACTATGACAATGTGGTGGAGTATGTGAAGGCCAAGGCTGACGCCAATGAGCGTCTGCACCCGGCCAAAGTTACCGACAACGCCCGGGTAATCCTGGCCCTCACCGCTATCGGCAAGGATGTCACCAATGTGGGCGGCCATAACCTGCTGAAGGGTCTGGATAACATGGATTATGTGCAGACCCAGGGCATCAACGGCCCCATCTGGGCGCTCATCGCTCTGGATAGCCACAACTATCCCACTATGGGCGATGTGACCCGCGAGAAGCTGATTCAGGTGATCCTGGATGCCCAGCTTTCCAACGGCGGCTGGAACCTCAGCGGCAACGACGCAGATCCTGACATGACCGCAATGGCCATTCAGTCTCTGGCTCCCTACTACAAGGAGAACGAGGCTGTGAAGGCCGCTGTGGACAAGGCGCTGGATGTGCTGTCTGAGCTGCAGCTGGCTACCGGTGGCTTCGGCAGCTGGGGCACCGAGAACAGCGAATCCTGTGCTCAGGTCATCGTGGCACTGACCGCTCTGGGCATCGACCCGGCCAAGGACAGCCGCTTCATCAAGAACGGTCTGACGATTCTGGATGCGCTGGCCAGCTACTATGTGGACGGCGGCGGCTTCCGCCACATTGCCAGCGGCGACCGTGACGGCATGGCCACCGAGCAGGGCTACTACGCTTTGGCTGCCTACTATCGCTTCATCAACGATCAGACCCGGCTCTATGATATGAGCGATGTGACGATCAAGGCAAACGACCAGCCTGTCCAGCCCACCGACCCGACGACCCCCGGGACGCCTGCGACCGGGGATAATCAGCCGGTCATGCTGTGGTTTGGTTCTGTGCTGATTTCCGGTGCTGCGATCCTTCTGCTGGCTCAGAAGAAAAAGAAAGTCCGGTAATCCCATTTAGGGCCTTTGCGCCGGGGCGCACTCATGCGTCCCGGCGCAATTTCAAACAACGTGCTGGATTTTAGGAAATGCCTATACAAATGAAGAATGTGAACTATCCCTAAGACCCATCATAGAAATCCATATTGGAATGTAGCGCAAACTGCCCGAATGGTGCGGTTTCTGCACTTACGCTTTGAACCGGCTCTGCTATGCCTTTGGCATGGCAGAGCCGGTTTTTGCTTTTGCGGAAGAAACTCTGAGGTGGTTCCCCAACCGATTTAGAAAAGGCGTGCTCATTCACACCTTCCGGCGCAGGAGAATCCTTCCGCCTGTGCCGCTCCATGCAGACTGCAGCAAAGGCAGAAAATCTTCTGATTTTTCGGTATTTCGTCCCATAGCAAGCAGAAAATGTGCGGCCAATAGGTGCCGTGGCCCTCCTCCCTCAATATGAAACCCAAAATTCATATTGAAACGGAGGAAAATACTATGGATGGAAACCATCCGAAAAACAAAGGCACGCATCCACGCCGTGCAAAAGCGAAAGACAACCCCTACACGATTTACACAACCGGCTCCGATAACGACCATCCGAAGTACATTCTGGAGTTTACGGACGGCCAGAAGCGGCCGCTGCGGCTTGAAATAGATCAGGCGCTCTACGAGCTGTTTGACCAATTTGAACTGGAGGACAAGCGCTTTCTGAACGAGGTAGACCGGCACTATGAGCACATTGACCTGACCGAAGCCGAGATAGAGTATCGGGCAGCCTTCCCGAAGGAATCTCTGGAGGAAGAAATCGGCCGGGTGCTCCTCTACGAGGAATTACATAAGGGAATTGCACAGCTGACACAAACGCAGCAGCGGAGATTGGCGCTCTACTATTTCCACGGGCTTACCTATGAGCAGATTGCAGCAGCGGAAGGATGCCGGTATCAGGCCGTCCGGGATTCGGTACGGTCCGCAATCCAGAAATTGAAAAACTTCATGAGTGAGTAACCTAACTATGGGGCGGCAGAAATCTTCCGCCGCCCCATCCCTGCATAACGAAAACCAAGAAGGGGCTATCTCACTTAGAGACAGCCCCTTTTCGTATACCTAAATTTGATTGCTATTTAGCCACCGGCAGCATAACCGCCGCCAATATCTTCGCCCAAACCTACGCAGGTATACATCCAGCAAATCTCATCCCCCTGCTGCAGCGCATAGCGGGAGCAACCGTAGTTGGGGAACCAGCCATTGACCTTGTACATCCAGCCGGACTGGCTGCCAACATCGAACTCATACAGATTCGCAATTCCTTCGACATAGGCACTGTTGTAAATCGGCGTCCAACTTGATTCCATGTGTATGCCCCGCTCCCGGCAGGTGCGCTGCAGTACGTCGAAGACGCTTTCGCCCTCGGAGAATGTTACCGTGGTCGTGTCAAGAATGATGGCATCGGAAGGAACGATTCCCTTTTTAGATTCTTTCACCTTGTCCATGTTGTCAAGGATCGTTTTGCAGGTAATGGAGATCGTGCAGGTATATTTCGTCGATGTATCGACTTCGGCATCTTCCGGCTCCGCAGGTGCGGGCTTTCCATCCGGTACCGGGTCGGTTTGGTATTTATCCTTTCCCGTTGAGGGGTCAATCTCCTGTTTACCGCTTGTAGAAGGCGTTTCCTGCGCACTGTCAGACGGCGTCGTATCCTCCGGTTTCTCCGTATCCGTGGATTCATCTGATGGAGTATCCGTATCAGAGGGTGTCTGCACTTCCTCCCGCTGCGGAGGATCAGGGACATTATCAGCAGGCTTACCGCTCTGACCAAACGAAAAGGCCACCACAGACGTGACCAGCACCGCAACGATCAGTGCAGCACCGATTCCAATGGACAGCAGTTTTTTCTTCTTTGGCTTTTCCGGCTCCGGCTGCGGTTCCAGATGCGGTTCTTCAAACAAGCTCATACTGTGACTCCCTTCTGCAAGTAGATTTTCTGCTACACAGACGCTTTTTAGATTGGACAGCAGTTAGGTATAATAATCAACTACTATTATACATATTCTAATAATAAAATCAATGTTAATGCTGTGGTTTGCTAAGAATTCCTGCCTGTATTGCATGGCAGATAAAAATTTTTCAAATCGTGCCTTGTAAAATGGGCTTTGAGTGAGGAAGAAGGTAGAGAGACAGAAACTCTCTACCTTCTCTCTGCTTGTGCGGCGAGTGGTCAAGTGTACCTTGACAACCCCATACCCATTCATCAAGTACATTCCCATAGGCGATGCGATGAGCAGAAGCTACCTTAGCAGCTGCGCCATGACCTGCCGGATGAAGCAGCCAGACTGCACCTAATGTTGATTTTCTGTCTGCGTTTTGTTTCTGCCGACAGTGAGCGAGAAACAGCCGCTATCATCACACGGCGGCTCCGTGTGTGGCCATGACCGTCTGTGGGGGCGATACTCCTGTCCGGCCATAAAGTCGAGCGTTGAAGCGGTTTCTGCCGTAGTCCGTCGTAACAAGTGGGGGCAGCTCGGAGAGATCCTCGGAGGGGTGCAATTCCCGTGGAGCCGACAGCCATCGGCCGCTTGATGATTTCCTGTGCAGGTGGGGCGTCGAGGACAAATGACCTGCAGCAATGATGTATAACCGGCTGGGAGAAATGCTACTTTCTCCCAGCCTTTACTTAGCCGAAGCGAATACGGCATCATTTGTGAAAGCGGAGGTGAACCAGCTTGACCAACGAAGAACTGAACACGGCCTTATATGAAAAGATGTTTTCCGAACAGGAGACTTACCGGGCGTGGCTGCTTGCCCAACCACCGGAAGAAATTCTGAATCACACCTATGAATATACCGTGCGGGAAGATATTCTGATGTCTCTGGAATACAACAGCCTGCCGAACACACAGGTGCAGGCGTTGCTGAAATCCCCCAGTCCCCTTGCAGATGTGTTTGCGGCATGGGAGGACCGGGAGACAAGCTATATGGAGGAAATCTGGCAGACTGTCACAGGCCGAGCCAAAGAGGAGACACAGAAGTTCCGGAACGCACAAAAAGAGCGATAACAGTAAAGACCGGTTGGGAAAGCCAAGCGGTCTCTTTACATAGCCGCAGCAAACGGCAATGAAGGAGGTTTTACATGAGCCGCAAATATTTACGGGGCGAGATCTACTACGCCGACCTCGACCCCGTTGTCGGATCAGAACAAATGGGGACACGTCCCGTGCTTATCCTTCAAAACAATGTTGGAAACCATTTTGCGAGGACGGTCATCGTTGCACCGATCACCAGCCGCATCCATACAAAATCAAAGATACCCACACACAGCAACATCGGCATGATCGGCAGAATGAAATATCCCTCGGTGGTCATGCTGGAGCAGCTGCGCACCCTGGATAAGCGCCGCATCGGTTACTATATCGGCAAACTTCCCGAAGAAAAAATGCAGGATGTGACCAGAGCGCTGTGCGTCAGCCTTGCCATCCGCCAAAATACGTCGAAAGGAATGTGATCCGCAATGGAAAAATTGTTTACCCGGAAGGAAGCTGCCGAACTGCTGGGGATCAGCATCACGACTCTGGATGCGGCGAGGAACAGCGGCCTCATCGCCTATGTGCAGTATGTTCCCAATGGCTGCGTTTTCTTTACCAGCGCCAGCCTTCAGGAATATGTGGCCAAGTGTACGCACAGAGCAAAGCCCGTGGAGAAGAAAACGACCTACCGCAATGTGCGAAAGGATAATTCGCACATTTGAAGAATTGCCACCCATCTGATAAAACAGAAGCAACGCAGCAATGCGTAATACTCTTGGAGGTGAGATAATGGCAGGAAAAAGAAGCAGGATCCCGAAGTACGGCACGGTCGAAATCAAAGGACACACCTACTATCGGACGACCATAACGGATAGTGAGGGAAAACAGCGCACCCTCTATGCCAAAACATGCGAGGAGCTTTATGACAAGGAGCTGGATGCCCTGTCACAGTTGGACGATGACCGGCAGCGCAGGAAATCGCCTACAGTGGCGGACTACTGCGAAAAGTGGCTGGTGATGCAGTCCGCCCATGTACGCACAACAACGCTGACAGACTATACCTCTAAGGTGCGCCGGAACATTATTCCGTATCTCGGAGAGAAGAAAATCGCAGATGTGACCTTGGATGATATTCAGCTTGCCCTTGTGCCGGTCTCCAAAAAATCCGCCTCGGTGTATAAGTCAGTCATCGTGATCTATAAGTGCATTTTCCGGGCAGCAGAGGAAAGCCGGATCATCAAAAAGAATCCCACGGTGTACCTGTCCCCAAAGGGAGGCGGCGTACCGCAGGCGGAAAAACAGCCTTTGACAGACGAGCAAGTACAGCGGCTGTTGGATGCGGTTCGTGAATTGCCGCCCTATGTTTTTATCATGCTGGGGCTATACGCCGGTTTACGGCGGGAAGAAATTCTCGGTCTGCAATGGGATTCAGTTTACTTGGACACCGAGGCACCGTATTTGACCGTGCGCAGAGCATGGCACACGGAACACAACCGACCCGTCATATCAACAGAGCTGAAAACCGCTGCCGCAGAGAGAAATATTCCGCTGCCGGATCATCTGGCGGCTTGTCTGAGAGAAGCCAAGAAAAAATCAACCTCGGATTTTGTTGTAGCGAATCGGGACGGCGATCCACTCAGCTACACGCAGTTTAAGCGGCTCTGGCAATATGTTGTGACCCGGACGGCAAAGCCGAGGATCGCCCGCAAGCAAGTGGACGGGAAATATGTGAAGTATATGCTTTACCCGGAGCTGGGAGAAAAGGCACGGAATAACGGCCATGTGGTGTATAGTCTGGACTTTGAGGTGACGCCGCATTTGCTGCGGCATACCTATATCACCAACCTGATCCATGCCTCCGTCGATCCCAAGACGGTACAGTATTTGGCAGGTCATGAAAACAGCAGGATCACCATGGACATCTACGCCAAGGTGAAATACAATCGACCTGACGATGTGGTAAAGGCTATGACCAGCGCCTTCGCTGAATGGGACGCTTCATAAATTAAGTTGTACGCACACAGGGCGGGGAAGAAATTCCTCGCTCTGTTTTCATGCCGGTTTGCACCTTTGCGCCCAACGCTGATTTCTGGTAAAACGGATATGCCAATACATAAGGCTAAGAAAGGAAGGTACTTATGGCGAAGAAGAAACAGAACATACCGGCATACGGCACCGCCGAGATCAACGGTGTCACCTATTTCCGTACCAGGATCACTGACGCCGATGGAAAACGGGTTCCCATTTACGCTTCCACCTGTGAGGAGCTATACAAAAAGGAACAGGACGCACGGCAGCAGGTACAGGACATCCTTTTTCGGAAGCAAAACCCTACCGTAGAAGATTATTGTGAAAGATGGCTGCTCATGCGTTCAGCCACGGTAACACAAGATACGCTGCGGAATTATCGCAGGGAGATGTATAAGTATATTGTCGAGCCGCTTGGGAACCTGTATCTTTCCGATGTGACGGCCGACGACATCAAGCTGGCGCTTGTTCCTGTGTCCAAAAGAGCAAAGCACACTTTTGATACCGTCAATATGCTTATTAAAAGCGTCTTTTACTCGGCAGAGCGCAGCGAGGTCATCGACTACAATCCTGCTGCTAAGATCAGCGCCAAGGGCGGTGTGCCAGGTAAACCGATGGACGCACTGACGGATGAGCAGGTAAAAAAGCTGGTAGATGCAGTCAAGGGCCTTCCCCCGTATGTGTTTGTCATGCTCGGCCTGTACGCAGGTCTACGGCGTGAGGAGAGTCTTGCTTTGCAATGGGACTGTGTGTTCCTGGACACGCCGACCCCATATATTTCTGTCCGGCGTGCATGGCGGGGAAGCCACCGGAAAGAGCCGGAGATCTCTACCGTATTAAAAACTCCGGCATCCCGAAGGGATATTCCCATTCCAAAGTGTTTGGTGGAGTGCCTGCGAGAGGCAAAACGATCTTCCAAATCTGCCTTTGTGATTTCAAATCGTAAGGGTGGCCCCCTTTCTGAGGGGGAATTTGTGGGTGTTTGGTACCATGTTAAAAGTCACACCGCAGGAGAGAAAATCAGCTACAAATATGTGAACGGAGAACACATCCGTTATACGACCTGCCCCATTCTCGGAAGCCATCGAAAAGGCTCCCCGAACCATGTGTATAGTCTGGACTTCCATGTGACCCCGCACCAGCTTCGCCACACATACATTACGAACCTCTTATATATGGGGGTAGACCCCAAGACCGTGCAATATCTCGCCGGGCATAAAAACAGTAAAACAACTATGGACATTTATGCAAAAATCAAGTATAATAAGCCCCAAGAACTTCTCCCTGTCGTAAACGCTGCGTTACGGCCTGTCGCAATGTCTTGAAAATACCCGTTTTTAACGATGTTTTCTGTTAATATACGGGCTAAGTCCAGTTGCGACATCCTCAAAAGTGTTGGAATATCAAGGGGAATCGGGATTTTTTTCAGCCCAGTACGGCCTCAAAGCCGCCCGCCGCGCTCCGCAGTTCAGCAAGCGCTGATCGAGACTTCAAAATGCCAAAAAACCCCGGAACCATGCGGTTTTCCGGGGTTTTTCTTTTTGTACTGTTCTGGCTCAACCTGACCCAACCAAATCGTTTTTACCGGGGACAACTCGGGGACAACTCCCCTTTTTTCGTCTTTATGGGACAACTTCGGGGACAACCACGGGAACAACTTTTAGGCATTTTGGGGTAACAATATCGGCGCTTATCCTGCCTATCTCTTTCATTTGAAACGCTTTGTCACAACGTGAAGTAAAGAAAACCGAATAAAACCATCTTGTAGCCCTTGTGGAATCACTTAAGATTTCGCAAGGGCTTTTTTGTTTTGTCCGAAAAAATTTTTTTGAAGGACACCCATAAAAACACCCCCTCTAATTCCTTACTTAGTGAAGGGGCTCTTCAAAAACTAACAGAGGTGCCGCTTCATGATCTTTGAAAATTAAATAAACAGGTCATCAAGTACCTTAATCAAACTAATGAGCCGAGCAGCATGTACGCTCCTGCGAGAATCCAGTGTTGAAAATATCGGGTTGCTCCTGATATGGCCATGACAGGTTTGAGGACAATGATACTTCCCTACGGGGCTGGCGGAGAACCCGGCAGAGGTGAGACTCCTATGAGATTGTGAAGCACACAGTCGCTTGATGACTTCCTATAGCGCAGAGGGCGTTGAGAACAAATACTGCGCTTTTACATGATCCAGAGCTTAGCTTAATGGGTCGTGAATTCCAAGAAAGGAGGAAAACGCATGGAAAACTGTAAAGTGATCGCTATCACGAACCAGAAAGGCGGCGTCGGCAAAACGACTACTACAGTCAATCTCGGCGTGGGACTCGCAAACACCGGAAATAAGGTCTTACTGATTGACGCTGACCCGCAAGGGAGCCTCACGGTGAGCCTCGGTGTAAAGAACCCTGACGAGTTGGATGTGTCGCTATCTACGCTTATGCAATCGGTTATAGAAGATGAACAGCCTCCCGGCAACGCGATTATCGCCCACAATGAAGGCGTTGATCTGCTTCCTTCCAATATTGAACTGTCCGGCATGGAAACGGGCCTGTTTAATGTTATGAGCCGTGAGTACGTTCTGAAATCCTGTATCGAGGGTATGAAAAAGAACTACGACTATATCCTTATCGACTGTATGCCTTCTCTGGGAATGATGACGGTCAATGCGCTTGCTGCGGCAGACAGTGTGATTATTCCATCTCAGCCGAACTTCCTGTCAACCAAAGGTCTTAACTTGCTTCTGCGCTCGATTGCGAAAATCAAGCGGCAGATCAATCCGAGACTGAGGATCGACGGCATTCTGCTGACGATGGTAGATAACCGCACCAACAATGCAAAGTCGATTATCACATCGCTCCGTTCTTCAGTAGGAGAAAACATCCGCGTGTTCGAGTCTGAAATTCCCTTTTCGGTAAGAGCAGCGGAGTGCAGTCTTTCCGGAGAAAGCATCTTCTCCCACGACAAGAACGGGAAAGTAGCAGCAACGTATGTCATCACCGAAACGACCGATGTTGTTGTGTTCGAGAGCCTCTACCGTGAGGATGTTGAAATCGCAGTTCATGCCGATATCGAGGATGAAGGCCAGTCTGTGAAGGTATATGTCCCCGAGATCAAGACCACTGCTTCCATCGACGGCAAGAAGGAGATCACCACCGCTGGCAAGGTGACGATTGAGGATGTGGTGTCCTACACCAACCTTATCCCCGGCACCGAGTACACCATCCGTGGCACTCTCATGAATAAGGCGACCGGCGAGGTCTTCACCGTGAACGGAGAGACAATCACCGCAGAAGTGAAGTTTACGCCTAAGGGCAGAAATGGCGAGGTGAAAGTGAAGTTCGTCTTTGACGCTTCCGGTATCACCAAGAGCACGAGCCTGGTAGTCTTCGAGAGCCTGTATCGTGATGACGTGGAGATTACCACGCATAAGGACATTGAGGACAAGGATCAGACGGTGACGATCACGCCGCCTCCCGATATTCCCAAGACCGGAGATACCACGAATATCCCGCTGTGGGGTGCTCTTACCGGTATTTCTCTCCTGGGAGCTGGCGTAGTGGCGTTCTTCACCTTCAGAAAGAAAAAGGAGGAAAACGAACATGAACGCTAAGATGATTATCGGCATCTGCCTTGTGGTATTCATTGTCGCAGGGCTTATCGTTCTTCGCCTGAAGAACAGAAAGTAATGGACAAGGGCGGCACCCGTCAAAAGGTGCCGCCCGATTCCATAAGGAGGAAAGATTATGGATGAAAAAAGAATGGTCGGTGATTACACCGTCATCAACTCCATGTATATCGGGCACAGAGAGATCATCCTGGGCGAGAACCAGAAAGCAGCCAGCGGAGAGAGATATGTCTGCTGCTATGCCGAGCGAGTGATGTTCTATGAACAGTATCTTGAGGCACAAGTCAGCGATGATTTTGCAGAGATCGTTAAGCTCTACGGAGAACGCGTGACGCAGGCCGCAGACGAGATCATGAAGGAAACGGAAAAGGTAACGTCCGAGATCGGTATGAACGACGAGATTACGGCAAAGGATTGTAAGCCAATTTCGCATGATGACGCTATCGAAGATAAAGTCATCGTGATACGCGGGAATGTGCTTCGCCCTGAGTTCAGACACGACAGAGAGCGATAAAAAAAAATTTGCACATTTGTAATGTCGGGCGTCTCTCGCTACAATGAAGTTAGAAAACAGATGGAGGTGCTTGAGACGTTCCGTCGTAAAGCAGAAAAGCGAATCGTAGAGCTGGGCTCCGAACAGCTTCGGCTTGCCCAATATGCGCTGCTTGCGTTCCGAAATAAGCTGATCGCGCAGGGCAAGCCGACAGAAGACATTAATGAACTGCTACTGAAAATCATGAAATAAAACCGTGACAGCCGCAGGTGAGAAATACTGCGGCTGTCATTTGATCAAATAACGAATACCTCTTGAAAATTGGGGAACATTATGATATAATAGCTTCAATAAATGTTCCCTACAAGGAGGGCGCTATGAACAACAATTATCCGCAAATTCAGGAGCTGCTTCATCAAAGGGCAGATTTTCAAGCAAGACTGAATCTACTTCCTTACGATGGCAACCCTGAAATAAAAGAACGTGATGGAAAAAAATATCTCTATATTCGCAAACGTATAGCGAGCAGGCTGACTTCCACTTATGTGGGAGAGTACTCCGATGAACTGTATCAGTTGCTTCTGAGAAATGCCCGTGAAGGCAGAGAGCTGAAAAAGAACATTCGGAGACTCGACAAGGAACTGGCGCAGCTTGGATACTCAGATGCAGAGATTTCAGCGAGAGTCCAACTCAATCTGGACTTTGCCAGAGCCAATATGAAGTCCAATATCTACGATCAGGCTGTATTGGAAGGTGTTGCAACAACATTCCCCCAGACGGAGGACATTATCGAAAACGGCAAGGTGTCCGGTATGTCAGCTTCCGATGTGCAAAAGATACTGAACCTAAAGCACGCATGGGAGTTTGTTCTGGATAAGGATGTTATCAGCTACCCTACCGACTATTCGATCCTTTGCCATATCGCCAAGCTGGTAAACGAAGGCTTTTATCAAGACGGAGGACGTATTCGCGGAGTGCCTGTAACAATCGGCGGTACGAGCTATATTCCGCCGCTGCCGATAGAAAGTATAGTCAAAGAGAACATTGAGGCGATCCTTGCAGATTCGATTCCTTCTGATGAAAAGGCCATCACTCTTTGCCTGTACTGTATGAAAGCGCAGATATTCAACGATGGCAACAAAAGAGCTTCCGTGATCTTTGCGAATCATTACATGATTTCGCAGGGAGCAGGCATGATCATCATCCCGGAAAAAGAGGTTCCAGAGTTTAAGCGTCTTTTGGTTGCTTATTACGAAGATAAGGATACCAGCGAGATCATGGACTTCATGAGGTCCAAGTGTATCAAGACCTTTTAATATTGGGGAATATATCGGAAATCATATGCCAGAAAAGTTCCCTACAACAACTGAATATAACAACCATCATGACCGTTCATTCTGAAATTAGATGAACGGTCTTTTTTTGTCCCAAGTGCTTTTACATAGCCGTCGATGCTTACCACATCGGCGGCTAAATCTTTATGAAGGAGGTTTTGCAAATGACCAATGAAGAGCTGAATATCGCACTGTATGAGAAGATGTTCGCTGAACAGCAGCGGTATCGTGAATGTCTGCTATCTCAGCCGCCTGATGAAATCCTCAATCACTGCTATGAGTTCACGGTGAGAGAGGATATCGTCCTGGCTCTGGAGTACCACGATCTGTCTGACAAGCAGTGCAAGGCGCTTTTGCAGTCGCGCAGCCCGCTTGCCGATGTGTTCAAGGACTTTGAGAAGCGAGAAACAGATCACATGGACAACATCCGTGACACCATAGAGTGCCGCGCCAATGCGATCATCCGCAGAGACTTTATGCGTCAGCAGCAGGAAGCAAGGTGATGCACGATGAGCTATATTGCGGCAGATGACATTCTAAAGGCCAGGGAGATGGATCTCATGACCTATCTTCGCAACTATGAGCCGCAGGAGCTTGTTCGTGTATCCGGCAACGCCTACTGCACACGCGAACACGAGTCGCTCAGAATCAGCAACGGGAAATGGTACTGGTTTTCGCATGACGTTGGAGGGAGATCTGCGCTTGATTATCTGATAAAGGTCAAGGACTACTCCTTCATAGATGCTGTGAAAACCATCCTTGGAAACGCCGCAGTGAAAGAGCCAATCCCTTATTACCAGAAGGAGAAGGTCAACCGCGATCTTCTGATGCCGAAGCTGGATGAAGACACCTCTCAAGTAGAGAAATATCTGTACAGCAGAGGCATCCATCCGGCTGTGACTCTCTACTGCATTGAGAAAAAGCTTCTGTACCAGACGGCAGCATATCACAATGCGCTTTTCGTAGGCTATGACAAGGAAGGCACTCCCAGGTATGGAGCTCTTCGGGCTACAAGGAGCCCTTACAAAGGCGATTTGACAGGGAGCAACAAACACTTCTCCTTTTCCATGAATGAGAACCCGGCACCCGAACACATTCATGTCTTTGAGTCTGCGATTGACGCCATGAGTTACGCGACGATGCTGCTCCTGAATGGAAGAGACTGGAAGAAAGAAACGTTCCTTTCTTTGGCTGGTGTCTACAAGACAAAGCGGGAGAAAGTTGTGCCTGTTGCGCTGGAGCGTTATCTGAAGGACTACCCAAGCATAAAGACAGTCCATCTTCATCTTGACAACGACGGCATAGGGCGCGGGGCTGTCGCCGGAATCGTATCCGGGCTCCAAGAGAAGTACACGGTGCTTGACGAACCTCCCTTGCACGGGAAAGACGTCAATGATGAACTCAAAATCCGCGTCGGAATCATGAGAGAAAGAGAGGAAATAGAACGATAATGGACATTACGATTTATCAGATCAACATGGGTCGGGACCATAATCGTATCGCCTTTGAAGGTCTGGACTTGCTCAAAATGTATCAGGGTTCAGACAAGATCGACAGCCGCATCTATGACCGTGTGTTCGAGGGTGAGGTCGATTGTAAAGACCTTGAGGATGTGTACCGCAAGTTCAATCTGGAACACCCGGAGGGCTATAAGGGCCGGTCTTTGTCCGTGTCGGATGTTGTCGAAATCGTAGACGAAAACGGCGATTCGACCTTCCACTTCTGCGACTCTATCGGTTTCAAACAGATCGACTTCGATCCCTACCTGACAGAGGAATACAAGGAAGATAAGATCAAGGTCGTTCTCTGCGAACCCGGCAAGGTGGCACGAGTAGCCGAGATCAGCAACACGCTTGCTGGTCTCCAGAAGACCGTCAAGGGCGATATCGAGCAGTTCTGCCCCTACGAGGAGGCCGTCGCTATCATCTGCAATGAGGAAGGCAAGTTCAACGGCATGATGCCCAACAGGGCTATTTACAGTGAGCCGCAGGAGGTTGAAATGTCCTATGGTGAACTGACGAGCAGGTTCCGCGAGGCCGAACGAAATGGTGGCGAGCATCTTACGGGATATATCGTCTTTACCGAAGACAGTTTTACAAAGCCATATCCGGAGGCTGCGCGGACCTACGCCGTGAGTAGCAACAATAAGGCGTTCCAGCCCAATATGGGCGGCTATTCCATTTACGCCAGCGCACTCGACGGCTCCGACCCAATGATCCGTCTGGAGGGCTATATGCAGAGCGAAAAGGGAGGCAAGGACGGATGGAAGATCGAGAGGTGCTATATGAAGAGTGACGAGAAGGAAATGATCGACGTTATCTTCGGGCCCTTCTTCATCTGCGATTGCAGCGGCCCCAACTACGGGTCTCTGAATCAGGAGCAGATCGACCGTTTCATGAAGCAGTTTGAAAACCCTGAGAGGCTCATTCGCATGAATGGAACGCTGATGTCTGTTCCCTATAAGCCGGAACCGGATCTTTCGAGGTGATGGAGGTGAGAGCATGAGAATCATCGACGATACCTTTATCATCGGGATTGACAGCGGCTACGGAAATATCAAGACCGCAAACTGCTGCTTTCCGGCAAGTGTTGCAGCCTACGACACCGAGCCGGTCTTCAAGGATAACATGCTGGTGTATGGGAATCGCTTCTATCTGATCGGCGAAGGCCATAAGGAATTCCTTGCAGACAAGACAAGGGACAATGACTACTATGTCCTGGCACTTGCCGCGATTGCAAGGGAGATGAATATCAAAAAGCTTACTTCCGGCAAGATCAGAATCGCCGCAGGGCTTCCCCTGACATGGGTAAGCGGCCAGCGGGATGACTTCAAGAACTACCTCCTGCAGAACCGGTCAGTTGAGTTCTCGTTCCGCAATACCAATTACTCTATTGAGGTAGTAGGCGTCGATGTGTTCCCGCAGGGCTTTGCTGCCGTGGCTGACAGGCTCTCCGATTTCAAGGGCGTGAATATGCTCTGTGATATCGGCAACGGCACAATGAACATCATGTTCATCAACGACAAAAAGCCGGTTCCTGGCAATATGTTCACTGAGAAGTTCGGAACACACCAATGCCTGTTGGCTGCTCGTGAGAACGCGATGAGAGTTCACCATACCACCGTCGATGACGCGATCATCAACCGCGTGTTTCGGTTCGGGACAGCGGACATCAACGAGAAGTATCTGAAAACAATCACTGATACAGCGGCGGAGTATGTGGAGGAGATCTTCCAAAGACTCCGTGAGCATGAGTACAACCCTGAGCTGATGAGGCTCTATGTTCTCGGCGGTGGAAGTTGTCTCATCCGAAACTTCGGCATCTTCGATAAGGAACGTGTCACGATTAACGACGATATCTGCGCCACAGCAAAAGGCTATGAGTATCTGTCAGAACTGAATGTCCGAAGGAGTGGTCAGCCGTGAGTTACAAAAGAATAAGCCTACGTTTCAACATGGAAGATGCTGATGAGCGTAGAGCATGGGAACTCCTACACAATGGAGATATCGCTGTGATCAACACGGAGATTATCAAGCGAATCAATGACGCAGAGCGATATAAGCATCTGGAATGGATACTTCGCAAAGTGGTATCAGAGGAGTTGAAAGCTCTGCCTTTGACCTTATCCATTGGAGCTCCACAAGTACGACAGCAGAGTGATGAGAATGAGAATACTGTTATTGATTTTCTCAACAGCTTCTGATGGCGCCAATATGGAGCCATTTTTTGATGCAAAAATCTGGGTGAAGCCAAAATGGAGCCACCCACTGAAAGAGGAGGTGAAACACCAATGGAAAAGAGAGCGTTGTCCTGGCAGGAGTTTTTGGGCTCCGGTTTTGACGGTCGAGACTACAACTTCCCTGATTTTGAAGGGACTTTTGAGGCTGAGATGGTCTGCAAACGCTGGGACAAGAACAGTAAGCTCTTGGTTTATCTGGACTTTGATGATGGAAGAAAGATCATCACTTCCGCGTGGCAGGACTCTAACTACAAGGGCCTCGCGGATGTTCCTTTTAATACCCGCGTCAGAGTTACTTTCCAGTATTCCAAGAAAGGCATTTCTTATCTTAGAAGTGCCGAAGTAATCTAAACCATGGGTTCAGTGGCATTGTCTTAACAAGCAACGAATCTGTCCGTACAGATTCAGCTTGTCTGGGGCAATGCCCCTGAAACCCCAGAAAGAAAGGTGATGTTAAATTGAGAAAGAGAAATTGCAGAGTAGAAGTCTGCTTCACTAAAGTTTCTGACCTACGCTTGCCGTCGTACCAGTCGGGCAGACTGTCCTCAAATAGCAAAGTCGTTCCGGCGTTTTCTTTGTTTTCCAAGCTCCATTTCCTCCCTCCGTTTTCTCTCGGTGTATTCCTGCAACTGTTTGATCCGGCCGCTGTCCCAAAGCTCGCGGACGGCCGCCGTCCGCTGCTCCGTGCTGCCGAAGATGAACACGTCGCATAGATGCTCGATATGGCACTCCATCTGACAGGCTTCCACAAAACGGTCGTCCAGCGACTCGTCAGGGGCATTTGGCGCACACCGCACCTTCCAACCCCGAAGCAGATGCAGATAGTCCGTCAGCACAGAAAAACACAGCCGCTCCGATTCCCGGAACTGCCGTGTCAGGTGGTACGGTATTTCTTTTGCTGGGCGTGGCGCTGTATCTTCCCCGGTCTGCATAGGGATGCCGAAGTCCGTCGCAAGCCGCCCGGCGGCGTCACGGGCATTCTGTCCGGTGAGCTGCGCCGTCAGGTCGATCACGTCCCCGGTCTGTCCGCAACCGAAGCAGTGAAAGTGGTCGGGGTACAGCTTCATGCTGGGTGTACGGTCGTTATGGAACGGGCAGCAGGCCATGCCGCTGCGATTGACAGGCAGGTCGTATCGCTCTGCCGCCATCTGCGGCGTGACTCGCCCCTTGACGGTTTCATATAGATTCATATTCCCTCCGTTTCTGCTCGTGATAAAGAGCGTGTAATTTGGATTTTCGGCAGCCGCTACCGAAATAAAAACAAGTTCCCAAAGTGGGAACTTGAAAACGCTGCTAAGGATGCTCGCCGAATGAGCACCCTTCTTCATTGTCAGTCTGCATCTTCCACCGTCTGTTTCAGATTCATCACCCCACTTTCAATTTTCCCGATCAGAGGGGCGGTTTTCATACCCCTCTGTCTGTATGATGTTCAAATCGTGAAAAAACAGGCGAATCACACGACAAGCCCGTTTCAAAAAACATGACAGGCTCTTTCTCTGTTCACATCTATATGGTATAATTAAAAAAACACGACAGGAGGGCGAGAGATGACAACTCCCATCAACGAGCACAATATGCTGACGCTGGATTTTTGGCGGGACACTGTGACCTATGAGGGCAAAACCATTCCGGTCGGCACCATGGGCTGTGAGACACTGAACATCCCGGACACAGTGATAGAAAGGCTGAACGAACTGTGTAAGCCTGTAAACAGGCTGCTGGAAGCCATGAATCAGCAAAGGATGGATACTACCCTGTTGCCGGACGCAAGGAAAGCAGCGGAAGGAATCCTGACGCTGCTGCGGGATGTGCCGCCATTTGACCGACTGGATATGGACTTCTACCTCCCCGGCATTTCCAAAGCGTTCACGCCGGAGGGCTTAAAGGCATACTGCAAAGCACAGGTGTCAGAGCCGCTTTCGCCGGAGCAGCTGGAGGCGGTCAGGCTGGGAGTGCTGCTTGGACGCATCGTGCCAGTGCTGGGGCATCTCGCCTATTCTCTGGCGGAATACAAAAGCGGCATGGAGCGCTTCGCCCTTTTACTGGACGCTGAGGGCGGCGACCGCACCCCGGACGGGCTGGCAGAATCGTTTGGCAGGTGCTTCCCGGCGGAGGTCAGGCTGAACGAGGAGACTGCGTGGATGGCGCTTGCCAATGAGACCTCTCAGTACCTTTCCATCCTGCGCCCCGGCGAGGATAGGGCAAGACTGGTAAAGCGCATCCACTACGTTAGCTTTGTGGGGATGCTCCGCGCCGATTTCTTCGAGGGGTTGTGTGTGGGACATGCGCCGAAGAAATGCCGCATCTGCGGCAGGTGGTTCCTGACCACCAATGCGAGGCACACCAAATACTGCGGCGGTTTCGCTCCAGGCGATAAGCTGGGGCGCACCTGCCGACAGATCGGGAATCTGCGGGGTAGGGAGCAGCGGGAGCTTGCCCCGGATCATCCCCTCAAGAAGATATACAGCCGACGCATGAACACCATAGATAAGAAGCTGGAACGGGGAACGCTGGACGAGGAGACTGCCGCCGTCATGAAGCGTCTGGCAAAGAGCAAGATGCAGCTGGCGATCAGCGATGTAGCTTATGCTCAGGGCGGCTATGCCGCCGAGATGGAGCAGGCGGCGCTGCTTGCGGAGGCACATACGAGGAAGAAGTAAGACAATATCCGCTGCTGAGAGAGGGGGTGCGGACATGAAGGACAAACGCGACGAGCTGATACCTGAGCAGCTTTCGGGCTACACATGGGAGCTGTCCGGTTATGCGCCCAAAGTACCGTTCTCCAACTCTGACAGCCTGACCATGCGGGAGGTGCGGAATGCCTTTCAGCTCACGCCGGAACCGCCGGAGATGGAGCTGAACGACTACATACGGGAAGCCGTCCGGAAAAGAGATTTATCGTATTTTTCTTTCTTCCTGCATCACTTTGAGAATCGGCTGAACGGCGTGATCTATCGCTTCCTCACCCGCAACGGCATTGACCGCTATGGCCCCGCCTGGTTTCTGGACTACAAGCTGGAAGTTCTGCAAATGCTGCTGTTCTGCCTGCCGAGGTTCGACCCGGAGCAGGAGACGGAGTTTCTGAAATATGCCAAAAACTATATTCGGAACGGGCTGCTGTTCTGCCGTGCCTTGGAGGAAGCAGGCTCCTTTGGAAGTATTGCGGAGTACCAGCGTGTGCGGCATATCGGGGCGATATATACCGATTCCGGCAAGAGCCGCGCAGAGGTCGTTGCGAAGTTTGCAGAAAAAGCCGGGTACAAGGAGGACGGCGCAACGGCTGACGAGCTGCTGACCATTGCGCGTCACAACCGGAGCATTGTTTCCCTTTACCGCACGGAGCAGGACGAGGACGGCGAGGAAACCGGAGAGGACGTGACCTGCGACGATAGCTGGGACTATGCGGACATCCTCTGGAACGGCGTCCGGGCAAGGGCCGTAAAGAGAGCCTTTGGGGAAATGGAGCTGCGGGAGCAAAGGCTGCTGGAGGGACGGAACGCCATCTGCATGGCCTGCGGGCGGGTCAGCCCCATGTCGAAGCAGAAATCCTTTGAGGAACTGGCGGTCATGTTCGAGGGCAGTGGGGCAAGCGGCGCGGAGCGCGCCTACCGCCGCGCTTTGGACAAGCTGCGCCTGAAGCTCATGGAGAGCGGCATGGTGCATACCGTGACCTTGAAACAGGTGAAAAGCACGAAGAAGAACAAAAAAATAGCCGCCGCTGTCTACCTGTATCAGGCGGACAACGACGGCGGATGGGGCGAGCTGCGGTTTGATTTTGCAACCGGCACGGCGGAGATCGTCCGGCTGGCGGAGTGGGATACGGTGAAGTCCAACGTCTTCGCAAGGACGGCGATACGGTACATACAGAGCTTGCTGGAGGTGCGGCTGCTGAAGGAGGCTGTTGTGCCATTTGAGATGGACGGCCCGGAGAAGCCTATTCCTCCGGTCAAAGCGTCAAAAGCACCGAAAAGAAAGGCGTTGCGCACAATCTCTCTGCGGCAGATAGAAATCCAGAAAACGGATGAAAGAATCGCCGCCGCTGTCTACCAATATCAGGTGGACAATGACGGTGAATGGGGTGAGATCAGATTTGACTTTGCAACCGGCACAGCGGAGATCGTCCGGCTGGCCGAGTGGGACACGATAAAGTCCAACATATTTGCAAGGGCAGCAATACGTCACATACATAGCCTGCCGGAGGCAAGACTGCCGAAGGAGCGTGTTGTGACGCTTGATGTGGACTGATTTCAGGATGCAAGACTGCTGTATATGATAATCGTTATGGTCACGCCCTTTTATACAGACCTCGACAGCATTTCTCAGACCGCAAGGCTGGCATATTGCTTTAATCCCTTCGCCCATGTGACTTCTTTGATATGCGAAAGTTTTGGACAGCCCATGCTGTGCGACCCGTTATTATCGGCGGGGATTCTCCTTTTGCTGACCCTCGTCCTTGGAGTCCTGTCCGCAAAACGCTGGTACAGCAGCTATGCGGCGGAGAAGCTGGGGGTATTCTAACGGAGTTGCCCATAACCCGCGATTAAATATTATCAAAACCGTGTAAGATTTTCCGTTTTCCGCAGTCATATAGGTGAACGGGGCAAGGAGGTGAGCAGGTGACGGACTTTGAACAGATATACAAGGACTATTTTCGGGATGTGTTCCTCTATGTGCGGCGGCTGTCCGGCGGGGACGAACGGCTGGCAGAGGATATTACCAGCGAAGCCTTTTTCCGTGCGCTTCGCCGCATTGACAGCTTTCGGGGGGATTGCGACATCCGGGTGTGGCTGTGTCAGATCGCAAAGAATTGTTACTATACCCATCTGAAACAAAGCCGCAGGACAGAGCATACAGCGGATATGGAACAGCTTATATCGGAAGCGGAGGAATCACCGGAGGAAATGCTGCTGTGCAGCGAGAATGCCCAACAGGTAAAACATCTGCTGCATGAGCTTCCCGATCCGCACAAAGAGGTTTTCATGTGGCGTACCCTTGGCGAATTGAGCTTTAAGGAGATTGGGAAGCTGTTTCACAAGACGGAAAACTGGGCTTGCGTCACCTATCACCGCGCACGAAAAATGATCCAAAAGGGAATGGAGGTTGACAACGATGAAAAATGAATGCAGTATCATCCGCGATATTCTGCCGCTGTATGTGGAAAACATGGTATCGGAGGATACGTCGGAGTTTGTAAAGGAGCATCTGGAAAGCTGCCCCGCCTGCCGTGCGGAGCTTGAAAAACTGCGGGAGCCTGTGGAGGTGCAAACAGAGCCGCAGCCCGACATGGATGCCGCGCCGCTGAAACGCTTGAAAAAGGCTTTGCTGATGAAAAAGGTGCAGACCATCCTATGCACGGCGGCGGTGCTGCTGGCGCTGATGCTGTCGGTCATCTCCTTTCTGACTGCGCCGGAATACTTCGCCTATTCGCCGGAGCTGGTGACTGTGACGGAGGAAGCAAACGGTGCGGTGACGCTCTCTTTCAGCAGCGAGGTCACGAATTATAAGCTCCAACAAATCGCCGACCCCGATGATCGCAACACTGTCTACCATCTTGAGGTGTGGACCTCCGTATGGGACAGAGCGTTCCATAGACCCGGCGTACAGGCTGTGACCGCAGCACCGGAGAGCGGCAAGCCGCTTCTCGTTTATTTCACGCAGTTTATCAACGGACACGCCGAAAGCTCCAGCGACAGCTCGGTGTGCATCTACGGCACCGCGCCCGACAGCGGCGGCTGGGTCGCTTTGGCGGGGCTTTCTTTGGGCTATTGGCTGCTATTCAACATCGCCCTGTTCCTGATCCTTACCGGGATATGGTTCAAGCTGCGTAGGAAAGAAAAATCCCGCCGCTGGGTGGAGCGCCTGCTCCCGATCCCTATCGCATACGGGCTGGGGCATCTGTGTGTCATGGGCTTTCGCACTGCATCCTGTTCGGAATGGCGCGACTTTCAACTGATCCTTGCAGTCGGCGTTCTGTTCTACTGCGCGATGCTGCTGGCATTGAGTATTTTTTATAATGTAAAAGAGCTGCGGGGTGTAAAAGGAGAGGGTGAGAATGAATAGCGGTCTGACCATTTGGAGAGTAGGTGTACCATGAGAAAACTTGTGATTTTTTGCTTTGCCGTCTGTATGACCGTGCTTTCGGTACTATCCCTGTTCAATTTTGCACAGGACGCAGAGGAAAGCATGATACTGGATAAGCGGGCGGTAATCCTCGAAAAGCCGGAGACATTGAGCAACCGCGAATTTTTGGGACAGATAGATACTGCACTCGGAAAGATCGGCGCAGACATTATGTACCGCTACGCGGAGCTGGATGGGGACAAGCCACTGTACCGCTACTATAAGACCAGCCATACCGACAGCTTTCTTTCCGTTTCTACCGGGAAAGGGAGCGTGAGGCTGGAATCGGACGAGTTCTTTTCCACTGCAAAGCAGCCGGGAGCTATGGCGCTGCATCTGTCCTCGCTGTTTCAAGATACCGCCATCTATCCACTCATGCAGGCGCAGCAGCATGACTTGACCGCCGCGACCTGGTATGTGGCGGAAGGACAGCTTGACGCGGTGCTTCATGCGCTGAAAGGCTTGGGCTATTCCGTAACAGTAACCAACGAAAGGCTTTTGTCTACCAAACTGCCGCTTTATTTCCTGTTCATTCCTGCCTTTATGCTCTGCGTCAGTATCGTATTCTACACCCTGTCCGCAGGCAAGAAAAATGTGCTGAAAAAAATGGAGGGCTATACCACGGGGAATATCCTGCTGGGGGAGATCAAAGCCTTTGCCCCTGCTTTGTGTCTTTGCTTTCTGCTGATTTTTGCCGCCGCCATGATTTGCGCCGTGTGGCTTCATCCGGTGGCGACCTGGCAATTTGGGCTGTTCCTGCTGGGGGATTGTCTGTGGCTGCTCGTTCCTCTGATACTGGGCATCCTGCTCTCCCTGTTATTCCTCTCTGGGCAGCGCAGCGCGGAGTATGTGAAGGGCAAAGTTCCAAAGCGCGGGATCTACATTACAAACACGCTTGCGAAAGCTGCTTTTCTGATCTTTATTCTATTCTCTCTCACCATTGCCATGCGGAACATCACGCAGATCTACAACACCTTCCATGCAGCGGAGTTCTGTTCGCAAAAGACAAAGGGCTATGTGACTGTCCCTCTGAACAATGTTAATTCCGGCAGAGCACCGGAGGGCGCGGATTATCTGGCGTTCTATTATGCCACAGTGGATCGCTACAATGGAATACTCATGGCAG
>OHHO01000081.1_pt1 | contig 37440 bp, 30 predicted proteins | sample 1568071 | NCBI WGS metagenome assembly OHHO01 (sample SAMEA3879582, study PRJEB24766) | human gut metagenome | biome: human-associated habitat; feature: feces | place: USA | collected 1985/1987
AGGAACAAAATAATACGACAATTCAATATAAACTAATTCTGAACACCTACTTACCGCAAGGTTCATTCGTTCAAAAATTCTCCCAATTACCATGTCTTCAAATGAAAGGCAACGTACTTTGCACCCCCATAAATAAGCCACCCTACCGCGGCATTGCAATATTTTGAAAAATAGATTTAAAAAAATAAAGGCAATACCAAATTAAAATATTACATTTGCAAAATGAAGTGTGTCCACCGAGGTTTTCCTAACACAGAAATCTCAGGCACGGCACTCTTTGCGGCGAAAATATGGCTTGGAAAACACCCAAACCATCACCGTCTGAAAACGTTTTTTGCAGAAAAGACATACCTTTATTATATAGCATAGAGGTTGCAACACAAAAAGCGTATTCAAAGAGCCGCACCCCAAAAACAGAAATTCAAAGAGCTATTTATCAGAGAAATTAAATCACAATGAAAAGATTCGCATTATTCATGCTCACGACTCTTCTCCTGTTCTCATCTTGCAAAACTGGAGAAAAAGTGCTTTACCTTCAGGACGTTTCAGAAGGACAGACGTTAACAACACAAGTCTCGCAATCGCTCAAACTTCTTGCCGGAGACAAAGTTTCCATCATCGTGACGAGCAGTTCAACGCCTGCCATCGCCATGCAATTTAACCTGCCAATCACAACGATTCAAGCTGGAGCTACAGTCAGTGCCTCGAACCAAATTACGCTATACACCATTGACGAAAACGGATGTGTTGACATGCCGAATCTTGGCCGTATCAAAATTAGCGGCCTTTCACGCGGCGAGGCGGCATCAAAAATTCAATCAATGCTGCGCGCTGAACAACTTCGCGATGCCGTTGTCACTATCAATGCCTACGATCAGTATGTAACGGTTCTTGGCGAAGTGACGCGCCCTGGACGTGTTAATATCGTTCGCGATCGTCTCACTTTGCTTGACGCACTCGGACAGGCAGGCGACCTCACCATCCAAGGACGTCGCGACAACGTGAAAGTCATTCGTGAAGAAAACGGCGAAAGCAAAGCTTATTTCGTAGACCTCCGTTCAAAAGACTTATTCAACTCGCCCGTTTATAGTTTGCAGCAGAACGACATTATCTACGTTTCGCCCAACAACGTGCGCGTGGGTCAGTCAACCAACAACGACAACAGCGTACGATCCATCTCCACTTGGCTATCTGTCAGCTCTGTACTCATCAGTTTGGGTATCTTGATTTTCAGATAAGTAAAGAGCCACAACTAAGTCTGCACAAAGGAAACAACATCTTCATACAAACCATAAAAAACTTCCACCATGGAAAATAATATCGAAAAGCCCTATGTCATCGGACTTGACATGGGCGGCACGAATTCCATCTTCGGTATCGTAGACCAAAGAGGAAACATCAAAGCGCAAACAGCCATCAAAAGCCAAGCATACCCAGATTTCAAGGATTATGTGGCCGCAGCAGTAGAAGCCCTCGGCCCTGCTCTTGACGTGGTAGGCGGCATTGAACAAATACGCGGTATGGGCATCGGTGCTCCTAACGCAAATTTCTATACTGGATGTATCGAAGGTTCTGCCAACCTCGTATGGAAAGGAAATGTGCCCTTGGCACAGGGATTTGAAGACGCACTCGGCATTCCTGTTCGCGTCACAAACGACGCCAACGCTGCCGCCATGGGCGAAATGACCTACGGCGTGGCACGCGGCATGAAGAATTTCATTATGATCACTTTGGGCACAGGTGTCGGTTCTGGCATCGTGGTTGACGGAAAGGTTGTTTACGGCAGTGATGGCTACGCTGGTGAATTGGGCCACGTCATCATTGATCATACAGGTAACGGACGCCAATGCGGTTGTGGCCGAAAGGGTTGCTTGGAAACTTATTGTTCAGCAACTGGCGTGGCACGCACTGCACGCGAATTTCTCTCCAAGAGCGACGCCGCAAGCGAATTGCGAAACATGAATCCAGAAGACATCACGTCGTATGACGTTTTCCTGGCAGCTGAAAAGGGTGACAAGATTGCCTTAGACATTTTTGACTACACGGGAACAATTCTCGGACGCTCATGTGCCGACTTCGCCACCTTCAACACACCGGAGGCTTTTGTTTTCTTCGGCGGACTGACCAAAGCTGGCGAATATCTCATGAAACCGCTCCGCAAAGCCTATGAAGAGAACGTCCTGTTTATGTATAAGAACAAAACCAAATTGCTGATTTCGGCACTCAACGGCAGCGAAGCTGCTGTACTTGGTGCCAGCGCTTTGGGTTGGGAATAATTTTCCTTTCTAATTTTCATAAGACAAAGCCTCCTGCATGCCAAGCAACATTGCTTAAGATGCAGGGGGGTTTGTTCTATAGTAACATACTTTTGGTTTGCACCACCTGCACATTGCAAAAAACAGAACGCATTGATTCAGAAAAGAACAAAGGGATTTTTTCACAGAGCACCTATAATTACCTAACAACCTCATAAAAACTTATAACATGAAAAAATATCTAATTCTACTGTTAATGGGTATCCTCCCCTACTTATCGTTAGCCCAGAACAAAGTCGAAAACAGCTACCTGTCTGTAACCGTTCCACCAGGATGGCACGTTCAAAAGCAAGACATGCCTGGAACGAAAATGGAACTGCTCAATTTCTTCAACGATGGACCCATTCTCTACAACATGGGCATCATTGTAGGTATCGAGCAGATTCAGAATCCCAAAGCCGCGCTCGAGATGCAAATGTCCATTCAAAACAACCCGCTGTTTCATAATGCCACCTTCGGAGAAATACATCCCGCGACCTTCATGGAAAAAAACACCATGTCTGTTGATTTCTCCAATACGATAGACGGAATAAACTATAATGGTGCCGCCTACGCGTTTAACGAAAACGAGTGTACGCTTCTGGTCATTGGCTGTTACAAAGTGGGGAACAAATCAAACCTTCCACAGATATGGCGCTCCATCACATGGAAAAAACACCAACGCAGCGCTTCTAACTATGAAAGCCTGCACGAAGAACTGCAAGCGTATTGCAAAGCGACCAACGAGAATTTGAAGAAAAATCCCATTATCTCAAATGGTGTGAAATTCGTGTCATTGAACGTGGCAAATGATGAAGACTGCCTTATCTACACATACCAACTGCTCAATGCAGACAAAACGAAAACTACTCCAGAATCCTTGCAGTCTGCCGCAGATAATCTACGTCCCGTAATGCTTCAGGAAATTAAAAACCTGGCCAACAACGCCGAATATGTTCGCCGCTGCATGGACTCCAACTACACCTTCAAATACTATTATTACGACAAGAATGGTAACTTTCTCATCTCCATTACACTAAAACCAGAAGATTATCAATAAAAGCGTCCTCTTCAGTAAGAAGGCCCAAACAATACTCTAACGAATACGCCCATGATTTCGTGCTAAAACAGCTCAAAACCATGGGCGATTTATCTTTATTGGAAAAGGACAAGCTTCTGATCCAAAACAATTTATTCATAGCCATGAATAAATTTCAATACTACGATTCTGGAGAAGAACACGGCGTGCTTTCATTCCGCTTTGCTCGACACCATAAAGACTATATGGTTTCCCTTTTATAGAGTAGCAATACATCCTCAAATTAATGGTTGAACCGATGATAAAGCAATTCGCCAATCCATCCCCTATGCCTGTTGGCGAACCACGGCCGAGGGACGAGCGAACCACGGACGAGAGACGAACGAAGCACGGACGAGAGACGAACGAAGCACGGACGAGAGACGAACGTTTCTCGCCCCGTGTGCGCTGACTCTCTTTAGGACACGCCCATGATGACTTATTCTCTCATCGGAACTGCACAAAAGTCAAATTCTACGCTGTTGGTTCAACATTTTTATTCCGAGCGAAACAAAAATGTTTCAGTAAACGGCCACGCCATCTCTAAAGGATTTGCTTACTGCAAATGAATATCTCCCACATTGACCAGTTTGTTAACAATGGCATAAATGGTCAAACCGCTGACGGAATGGATATTGAGTTTTCGGGAGATGTTTTTGCGATGCGTCAGCACCGTGTTGACACTGATGAAAAGGTTTTCTGCAATTTCCTTGTTCGTCATGCCGCGAACAATACAACCGACTATTTCGCGTTCGCGCTCCGAAAGCATCTCTTGCTGTGCGACAGATGTTGTTTCTTTTTCTGACTTGCCTCCTTCCACGTCAACCTTGGCCTCCAGCAACTGCACAGCGGGAACAAAAAGTTCATCCTCCACCTCACAATGCTGGTGCAAATCGTTTTCACAATTGAATATATCAAAGAGCACATTATTCAGCAAGTCAACAGAGTCTGTCGACGTGTAATATTTGATGATGATGTTTTTCAGCTCCTGCAATTTTTTGTCAATGCCGCTATGACTCCGCGAAAACTGTGCAATTTCAAAATCCGCACGGCGATGTCCTTCCAAGAGTTGGTTGACATAGGTGAAAATGCGCATGTTTTCGTGTTGCATGTGGCGACGCACCTCTGCCATATATTCATCGTAGAATTTCAATATCAAATATGCCACTTCGTTCTGCTGCGAGCAATCTATGGCTTCCAATAGTTTGCGTCGGATGTTCGGCAACTGAAAGTCAAGATAGTAATTGTGTGCCCTGCCAAGATAGGTGACCAACGCGGAAACGGACACCTTTTCAACATACTGGTCCACCACATCTTTCCCATACTTCATAAAATTAGCCACAGCCAAAAATGTAACAGTGTCCACGTTGTTGGTTTCACACACTTCTTTGACCGTGCGCTCCCCAACTCCCAATGGAATGCCGAAACGACTCATCATCTGCAACAAAGAAGGTTCGTCACAGATGATATCACTCATTTTTGCGGTTTCACTATAGAAAATTGCCATACCTTATTTACCTTTCATTTCAATAGGCTCTGATAATGAAGACCAAAGCCCGCTTTGTTATGTCGCCACAAAGTTAGTGATTTTTGTTTTATTAGCACGCCACACGGGTATCACCACTTTTGGGTATTTGCAGATTTTTGTGGGTATTTGCAGTTTCGCTCACTTACAAGCAGCCTGAAAATATACACAATTATAGCGATTGTGACACTTTTTAAATGTCGATAACTTTGCACCATCAAATCAAACGCAGACACAATGAGCCATACGTTACAGAAAAAAACGATCTTCACAATGCTCGCCTTCTGCGTCTGCCTGTCTCCTTTGGTGGCGACAGACGGAAGCGTGGTGAAACCGATTGTTGATGCCACAACATGCGCCACTCCGCCAGCCAAACCTGCCAAAAAGGAAAAGGTGAAGAAAAAGAAGACGGACACGAAAACTGAAAACGCAGACAAAAAAACCGGAGGCCAAAAGACCAGTACGCCGGACACGAAAAAATATAAGAAAAACAAGACACAATGAAAAAAGGAATCGCTCTTTTCACCCTGGGAAACATGATTGCCGCCGGCATAGGCTATGCCGACAATGGGGCAATGGCTTCCCGAAATGACAGTGTGAATCATGTACGCACGGCGGCGGTCAAAGAAAATCCGATTGTCATCCAAGCAACTGACAAGACTGCTACAAACAGCCCTACGGACAATGCAAATAACGCCGTTGTTGCCAACCACACTCACCAGGCCTCAGCCGAGTCCAAGGCGCCAAGCATCAAAACGGTTTCAGCAACCGACGACTATGAGAAGTTCCGCTTCGGCGGCTACGGCGAAATGCTGGCTTCCTTCAAAGATTACGGAATCAACCGCTTCTACGGCGGCCGCGACGGAAACCGAAAAGACCATCGCAACACGATTTCCATCCCGCGCTTCGTTTTGGCTTTAGACTATAAATTCACACCCAAATGGATTCTCGGAGCAGAGATTGAGTTTGAGTCGGGCGGTGTAGGCACGGCCTATGAGATAGAGAATTCAGAAAACGGGGAATATGAAACCGAAGTTGAGAAAGGCGGCGAAGTGGCGCTGGAGCAATTCCACATCACTCGCTTGATCCATCCAGCCTTCAATATGCGTGCGGGACACCTCATTCTCCCTGTCGGCTTGACCAACGCACACCATGAGCCGATTAATTTCTTCGGCACGACGCGACCAGAGGGAGAAACAACGATGATTCCTTCAACATGGCACGAGAATGGTTTGGAAATCTTCGGTACGTTTGGTTACGGATATGCCAACTTCAGCTATCAAGCCATGGTCACTTCCGGACTTAACGCTTGTGGCTTCGACCGCAACAACTGGGTTGCTGGAGGGAAACAGGGTATTTTCGAAGAAGACAACTTCACCTCGCCAGCCTATACATTCCGATTGGACTACAACGGTTTACCGGGATTACGCCTTGGCGCTTCTCTCTATTATTGCGCCAACACCACCGCCAATTCCGACAAACTCAGCGAATATAATTTCAAGGCGCCATTGCGCATCTACACAGTCGATGCACAATATAAGAGCAACATTCTTGCTGCCCGGGCCAATTTCATGTGGGGAAACCTAACAAACGCCGACCGCGTGAGCGCCGTCAATACGAAACTCTCAAATAGTTCGCCCTACACCCGTGTCATTCCCGTTGCCAAAAAATCTGTGAGCTACGGAGCGGAAGTGGGCCTCAACCTGGCTGGCATATTCGCAGGAACTCGATGCCCGACGCTCTATCCCTTTGCACGCTTCGACTATTACAACACGCAAAAGGAATGTGCCGGACTTTACACGGAGGACAAACGCAACGAAGTGCGGAAATGGACGGCAGGTATCAACTGGTATGCGCTCCCCAACTTAGTAATAAAGGCAGACTACTCTACGCGCCAAATCGGAACGAGCAAGCTCTTCGGCAAGGGGAAATACAACAGCGAGAATGAATTGTCGATTGGCGTTGCCTACGTGGGCTGGTTCACCAAAAGATAACCCCAACAGTACGCAAAGCGACTATCTGTCTGGCATACGCTTCATCAGATATGCCGGACTCTCCTTCAAGGATTACGTCATCCTCCATCAGAGAATTAATCTTATTTACAAAAAATATAACACCAATAAGCAAATGGATAAGAAATACCTTTTCGGTGCCATGTTAGCCATGACCGTGGCTTTCAGTGCTACCACGACATCTTGCAGCGACAACGATGACCCAAAGACAGAGAAAGAACAGCCGTCGGCTGACCTCGACTACACAGCGAGCAACGCCAAAGCCTGGGGCAACTACATGAAAAACGTGGCCATCCTTCTCAACAACGATGCTGAGAAATTATACAGCCAATGGGCCGAAAACTACCATACAACGGAAGTGAACACCGGCGTTCCTTTCGCCGAACTTTTCAAGCAACACGATTCTCGCTCAGGCTACAACGACGTGAAAGCTTGCGCCCAGGAAATCGTTGAGAAAATGGCTGAGATTGCCAATGAAGTTGGCTCCGCCAAAATCGGTGACCCTTATGCCAAATGGGTGAGTGGAAAAACCACTGAGGCGCTCTATGCTGTTGAGTCTTGGTACAGCTGGCATTCGATCGAGGATTACACCAACAATATCCGCTCCATTGCCAACGCCTACTATGGCAAACTCAATGGTAGCGCCACAAACATGGCCGAAAACTCTATGGCAAAGGCCCTTGAAGGAACAACCATTGACAAAACCATCCGCCAGCAAATCACGGACGCCGAAAACGCCATTCAGGGCATCACGCAGCCTTTCCGCAATCACATCGGCAGCGTTGAAACGCAAAAAGCAATGGAGGCTTGCGCCGCTTTGCAAGCCAGTCTGAGCGAAGTGAAAAACGATGACGACAAAGTTGAAGCCGGCGCAGCAGCCGTAAATCTCCGCGACGCTGTCAACAATCTCAGCGACGAGGTGCTTCAAAACATCGTCAACAATTATGTTGACAATGTCGTCGTGCCGACTTACCGCAACTTGAAAGAAAAGAATGCCGAACTGCTTGCCGCCGTCAACGCCTTTGTGGCCAATCCGAGCAACGAAGGATTTGATGCATGCAGCAAAGCTTGGATGAAAGCCCGCCAACCGTGGGAAACGAGCGAAGCCTTCCTCTTCGGTCCTGTTGCCACATTTGGTCTCGACCCCAACATGGACTCCTGGCCTCTTGACCAAGACGCAATCGTGAACATCATGAAGTCGCAGAAATGGTCGGATCTCAAATGGGCTGAAGGCGACGACGATGCCAAGGTTGAATCGGCGCAAAACGTTCGCGGTTTCCACACACTTGAATTCCTTATATTCAAGGACGGAAAGCCTCGTACCATCAAATAATTAGGAAGGACTAACCAATAATGTAAAATGTATGATGTATGATGTACAGCCAACGCATCGCGCATTATACATTTTACATTATATCCCCCTCTCATTTAGCATAAAGCGAATATTGATTTCATTGCCAACAACTATATGGTTACACGTTTACTGAAACACTCACTGCTTTTCAGCATCATGCTTTCGCTCAACGCCTGCAGTGACGACGACGGCATAGACATCATTGACATCAAAGTGCCGGAGGGCTATGCCTTGTCGGCCGACATTTCCACCATTTTTCTCAATTCCTCCACGGCCTACGACGTCGAGGCCAACTGGGTGGCGGGAAAATATCTCACCCGCTTCAACTCAGGAAACAAACTATACGACAACGCCATTCCAAGCGGAAAGGACGTTGAGGCTGGCGGCCTTGGTCCGCTCTATGCGGGTTTCTCCTGTCGCAGCTGCCACATGACCACTGGAAGAACGAAGCCCTCCATTTGGGCAAACTATGACGAAAGCAAATGCGACGCCGACGGATTCTGCACGGTCTCTGGCGAGACGGGCTTCACAGCCGGACTGATTTACATCACCCGAAAGAATGGCTCGTTTTTCCCCGACTACGGACGTGTGCTCCACGACCAATGTATCCAGGGCACCTACGTTGACGCTAACGGCAAAGAATACACCATGAAGCCGGAGGGCAAACTGCAAGTGAAATGGCACAAGCAGGAGTATGCTTTCCCCGACGGAGAAAAATATGAATTGGCCTATCCAGAATACCGCATCAAAGAATGGTATACCAACGGCATGAAAAACTACGGAGAACCCATTGCCGACGCTGTCAAACCCGAGGACTTGATCATCTCCGTTCGCCAACCATTGCGACATGTCGGCATGGGACTGATGATGGCGCTCGACCCCACGGAGATTGAAGCTCTGGCCGCCAAAAGCAACTATCCAAAATATGGCATCAGCGGCCGATGCAACTACATCACGGAGAAGGGCGTACGAGGCGTCGGCCTGTCTGGCAACAAGGCGCAACATCTGGACCTCACCGTGGAACTGGGCTTCTCGAGCGACATGGGAGCCACCAACAGTCGCTTCCCTGAAGAAATCTGCCAGGGACAGACACAACAGCAATATGGAAGTATGATGGGCCTGTGCTATAGCAACCGTCTTGACGTCACCACTGAATCTATGGAAGACGTTGACCTCTATATGCAATGTCTCGGTGTCCCCGCCCGCCGCATCGGATCAACCACCACCATGGTCAACTATGGCAACCAAACGGTTTCTGAACGCGAGCTGCTGAAGATTGGCGAACAGAATTTCTACAAGGCCAAATGCCAACTCTGCCACGTTACAACATTACACACCAAGAAATCGGGCAGCACGCTGCTCAACGGCACTCACCTGCCTTGGCTCGGCGGACTGACCATCCACCCCTATTCCGACTATCTGCTCCACGACATGGGGTCTGAAATCATGGGCGTCGGCCTCAACGACAATTACGTCAGCGGACTGGCGCGCGGCAACGAATGGCGCACCACACCACTTTGGGGCGTCGGCCTGCAACAGAAGGTTGACGGACACACCTGTTTTCTCCATGACGGACGCGCACGTAATTTCGTCGAAGCGATCATGTGGCACGGAGGAGAAGGCGAAGCATCGAAAAACATATTCAAGAAGATGCCGAAGAAAGACCGCGATGCACTCGTGAAATTCCTGGAATCTCTTTAGCACATTCAAACAGAAGTACCTACACACCTACAACAAAACTGAAAACACAATGAATAAAAAAAGCTTCGCCCTGTTGGCATTGATGTCAGCGAACGCCGTCAATATCCACGCAACAAACGTTGCAGAATTGAAGGGGAATGTCCCGGAAGAAAAAGCCACCGCCTCCGTAGCTCCTGAAGAACAGACAGCCAACGACGAGAAGAGCGACGACAAGGGCATCGGAAAAATCAACTACGAACCAATAGACCTCGACACTGACAACGGTGTGGTGTCCTTGGCCGGAAGCAAGGGTTTCACCATACAGACGAAAAAGGGCGACTTCATTTTCAAGCCTTACATGCTGGTGCAAACCAGTGCCAACTTCAATTGGTATGACGACGAGGGCCTCGACAAGGCATACAACCAAGACAACGTCTCCAATTCTGGTTTCGCCATCCCCAATGCCATTTTGGGATTCACGGGCAAGGCCTTCAATAAAGTCACGTTCAACCTCTCTCTGAATGCAGCCAAAACGGGCGGCTATCTTTTGCAGCAGGCTTGGTTTGACGTCAAATTCAATAATCCCGTACAGGTGCGCGTTGGTAAATTCAAAACGCCTTTTTCACACGCCTATCTAACGACGCTTGGTGAGACGCTCTTCCCGCAACTCCCAACGTCGCTCACCACGTCGACCATCATGCCCTACGTGCTCAATGCGGTCACGCCAAGCATCTCGACGGGCTTTGATCTTGGCGTTGAACTTCATGGCGTTGTCAACAACAAATTTGGCTATGAAGTGGGGCTCTTCAACGGCACAGGAGCCGCAGTCAACAGCGCCACAAAGACTTTCAGCGACGACTGGCATATCCCATCACTGCTTTACGCGGGCCGACTGACCTACATGCCCTGGGGAACGATGCCTTCAACGCAAGGCAACCCCAATATGCTCCACGAAAAGAAAATGCTCGTCGGGCTATCGGGCTCTATGAACGTGGAAAGCGAGAACGAGAGCACCAACGATGCCCGCATGGGACTTGAATTTGCAATGCTCCTCCATCGCTGGTATTTTGCAGCTGAAGCCTACTGGATGAACGTGGGATTCACCAAACGTCAGAAAATCTCTGAACACTATAATTATCTGGGCGGCTATCTGCAAGGCGGCTATTTCATCACGCCACAGGTGCAACTCGCAGCACGCTACGATTTCATGAACCGCAACAGCACAAGCAAAGACGGTTTCCTGAATATGCCGGCAGTTGGCGTAAACTATTTCTTCAAAAACTGCAACCTCAAGCTCCAAGGTATGTATCAATACACGGGCCGAAAGGGACACGCCACACAACTCGACCGCGACAACGACAACCTCAGTCTCGCCACGCATTCTGCCACCGTGCAGCTGCAATATTATTTCTAACCCCACGCCCACAACGTGCATTTAGCCATTTCAAATGAAACCAATCACTTATGTGCTGCTACTCTGTGCAACGCTTCTCTCCTCATGCGACGACGGGCGTATTGCTGAAGAAGACTTCAACCTCGAAGAAGAGGGACGCGTTGCCAAAGTGGAAGTCAAACTGGAAGGACAAAAAACATGGCCGTCTGGCTATTCAATCTCCATTGCCGGCTTCTCTGACAACAGTCCGTATGCAGAAATAACGAAGAGCATCCGAACAGACGAAAACGGGCAAGCTGATGTCACGCTCTCGGGCATCCCCGACAATGTGAAGACCTTGGAGGTCTGCGTGGTCAACAGTGTGCGCCGCCGCGTCATCTCTCTCTTCACCATCGACGCGCCCAACACGAACGACACGATTCGCATCAACACAGGCACGCTCAACGCCGGCATGTTTGCCAGCATACAGAAACAAATCTTCGACAAACAATGTTCCCACTGCCACAGCGGAAGCGCCTGGGCGGCATCGCTCAATTTGAACGAAGGCGAGAGCTATGCAAGCATGAAGAATATGCCAGCCAAACTGGTGGAAGGTCACAACCGTGTCACGCCAGGCGATGCTGCAAACAGCGTTCTTTATGAAGCGCTTGCCACAGAGGTGAGCGAAAACTGGAAGCACAACCACTCGAAAATCATGGTGACAGACCCTGTTGGACTTCAGCTCATCAAAGACTGGATAAACAACGGTGCCGAAGAATAGCGAGAAGACAAACACTGCAAAAAACATCTGCCGTATTGCCGCCTGCCTCATCACAGGAATGGCCATACGGCAGTTTCTATGTCAACAAAAAATGGGGCAAGACATCCCCACATATAGTGATTTTACATGCTGGCGAGAAAAAAAACAGTTGTAGTTGGTTGTTTTTTCGTACCTTTGTAAACATAACAAGAAACACTAACAGAATGACTAACATACAGGAAAGAATAGCCGTTCAGTCCGAGGACTCCTTGGCTGAAATTTCTAAATTTGAGACAAAAGATGGTGTGACAGAATACCACGTGATTATTCATGCCACACATCCCGAACAAACATTCCAAGAGCAGCTCAACGCTGTTTTGAACAACTATTATTCTCTGCTTAAAACGACACTAAAAGGTGCCTCCTCAGTAATCAAACGCTATTTTCTGAGCGATGCCGCCAACCAATACAACACACTGCTTGCAACAGTGCCAGAGGTTCCAGCATGTGCCTGTTCCGTGGTTGAACAAGCGCCGCTCGACGGTACAAAAATCGCACTCTGGGTGAATCTGCAAACAGAAATCTGCGAAGAAAACTTCTCCCACGGGCTTTATCGCGTGAAACACGGTGCATATACCCACTTATGGGGAGGTGGTGCTACGGCTGAAGCCGACACGTCGGAAGGGCAAACCAGCCTACTGCTGAAGGATTATGTCATGCAACTGCTCAACAACGGTGCCCATTTGGCCAACAATTGCATCCGCACCTGGTTTTTCGTCCAAAACGTCGACACCAACTATGCAGGAGTCGTCTCAGCACGCAACGAGGAATTCTACACGCAAAACCTCACACCAAAGACACATTTCATTGCGAGCACGGGCATCGGCGGCCGCAACGCCAACCCCAAAACACTGGTGCAACTCGACAACTATGCAGTCGTGGGCATTGACTACGATAAACAAGTGAAGCATCTTTACGCGCCAACTCATCTGAACCCCACCTATGAATATGGCGTCAGTTTCGAACGGGGCACACGCGTTGACTATGGTGACCGTCGCCAAGTCTTCATCTCTGGAACGGCAAGCATTGACAACAAAGGAAACATCCTGCACGTTGGCGACATCCGCAAGCAAACGGAGCGCATGTGGGAAAATGTCGATGCTCTGCTCAAGGAGGCCGAATGCGGATTTGATGATGTCAGCCAAATGATTGTCTATCTGAGAGACCCCGCCGACCATGCAGTTGTCTCAAAAATGTTCAACCGTCGTTTCCCCGACATTCCAAAAGTCATTGTACTCGCTCCCGTATGCCGCCCGGGATGGCTCATTGAAATGGAATGTATGGCCACCAAAGCCATCACCAACGAAGCCTTCCCGAAATTCTAACGATTTCCTGACACTTTGGGAATCTGACGTATGACCCCCCTACTAATAAACGCGCGACACGAAGTTTTGTTTACCTAACTGAGAAAACAAACTTCGTGTCGCTGCTTTTCTCCATGCCACATTCATGAAACATCTGATCATCTTCACATACGTTTTTCTGCTCATTCTTCTGGCAAGCGCCACCATCATTGAACACCATCAAGGGAGTGCCTTTGTGTCAGACCACATCTATCACACGCCTTGGTTTGTAGCCCTATGGGCATTGGCCACCCTTCTAATGATATACGCCTTGGTCAAGCGTAAACTATGGCACCGTCTCCCTCTTCTTATGCTCCACCTTTCCTTCGCCGTTATCCTGGGAGGAGGCCTGCTGACCTATTTAACCTCGACAAAAGGCATACTCCATCTCTCGCAAGGCATCCCTGTCAGAAATTTCCAAAGCGAAGATATGAGCCGCACGTTCCCCCTCCCCTTCAATGTCATGCTGGACCGCTTTGACATCAAATGCTATCCCGGAACGGAAACGCCTGCCGACTATTTTTCACACCTGACGGTCATCAGTCGCGAAGGCACCAAGCAGAAATGCAGCGTCTCAATGAATAAGATTCTGGAAATCGAAGGATATAGGTTCTACCAATCGTCCTATGATGAAGACGGACAGGGCAGTTGGCTTTCGGTCAACTACGACCCGTGGGGAACCACACTCTCCTATATGGGCTATATTCTACTGGCCATCTCCATGCTCCTCGTCCTCATTGACCGCCGCGAAGAATTCCAGCGACTTCTGCGAAACCCTCTGCTCCGGAAAGGCACACTCATCATTATGCTGGCAGCCGTGAGTCCCTGCCTCTCCGCGGCCTCCCGTTCGCTCCCTGCGTTCAACCGAGAAAAAGCCGATTCATTGGCTGCCAAGCAGGTGGTCTACAACGGACGCGTTGCCCCATTCAACACCCTGGCACACGATTTCATCCTGAAACTCTACGGGAAAGACAGCTATGGCGGCCTGTCGCCAGAACAAGTCGTCTCTGGATGGCTCCTGCGCCCCGACGTCTGGCAAAACGAACCCATGATTCTGATCAAAAACAAAGAATTGCGCCAACTGCTGGGCCTTGACGGAAAATATGCACGACTGACCGACCTCTTCCGCGGCAACGAATATATCCTTCGCCGATATTGGAACGGAAACGGCAACGCGATTGCCCCATCCGCCGATCCGCTGCAAAAGGCCATTGCGGAGACCGATGAGAAAGTGGGGCTCATCATGATGCTGCAAAACGGCACGCTCATCAAGCCGTTGCCAAAAGACGGCAGTGTGAAACCGCTGAGTCCCCAACGCGTCAAAGCTGAAATTCTCTACAACAGCATCCCCACGACGAAAATTCTCTTCATCGTGTGCTTCGTCTGCGCCTTGATCTCTTTCACGCTGACGGCATACAAAAGCATCCGAAACCTCAAGACCAACGTCCTCGACCAAAAAATTCTCCCCGCCATGCTGTTTCTCACCACTGCAGCGTTGGGCGTCGCCTTCGCGCTGCGATGGTACATTGCAGACCACATTCCCATGAGCAACGGATTTGAAACGATGCAATTCATGGCGCTCTGCACACTGGCATTTTCAAGTATCTTCCACCATCGCTTCCGCATTCTGCTTCCCTTCGGCTTCCTTCTGGGAGGCTTTGCCCTGCTGGTGTCACACCTTGGCCAGAGCAATCCGCAAATCACAAACCTCATGCCCGTTCTCGCCTCGCCCTGGTTGAGCCTGCACGTCTCCGTGATAATGATAGGCTACGCCTTGCTGGCTTTCACCATGCTCACAGGCATCCTCGGACTGTGCATTTCTCGGCAAGCCGAACCACTCATGCTTTTCGGACGCCTGCTCCTCTACCCTGCTGTCTTCTTCCTCGGCATCGGCATTTTCTTGGGCGCCGTGTGGGCCAACCAGTCTTGGGGTGCCTACTGGAGCTGGGACCCTAAAGAGACATGGGCCTTGATCACCTTCATGGTCTATGCCATCGGCTTCCACAGCCATTCTCTCCCCTGGTTGCGCAGCGCAAAACGCTTCCACGGCTTTTGCATCTTGGCATTTCTCACTGTGCTCATGACTTACTTTGGTGTCAATTTCTTCCTTTCTGGAATGCACTCTTACGCAGGATAACAGGGGCTGACACGCTTGTCACACGTGCACTTTAGTTTGAAGCAATAAAAAGAACGCCTTAACCGCTAACAGACAACGGTTAAGGCGTTATTATTTTAAATCGTAATGCGCTTAAAATCTGTAGATTTACTTCTTTCAGTGTACTGTTCTATACACCGCAATTAAAGAAATATCGACAGAATAAACGAGATCAATATCTCTCATTTTCATTCGGGAAATCACACGATTTCACATCGGCAACATACTGTCCGATGGCATCCGTCATTATGGTGTGCAAGTCGGCATAACGACGCAGAAATTTCGGACTGAAACCTTGGGTCATTCCCAACATGTCGTTGACGACCAAGACCTGGCCGTCGGCCGTTCCGCCGCCAATACCTATCACTGGAATGGAGAGTTCTTTGACCAGACGCTGCGTGAGCGCTGCGGGAATTTTCTCAACGACACAAGCACAACACCCAGCCTCTTCGAGCAAATGGGCGTCGTTCACCAGCTTCGCAGCCTCAGCCTCCTGACGCGCACGCAAACCGAAACCACCAAAGACATTGACGCTCTGAGGTGTCAGTCCTAAATGGCCAACAACAGGGATGCCAGAGGCGATGATGCGCTTCACGGCAGGAAGGATTTCCTCGCCGCCTTCGAGTTTCAAGGCGTCGCAGCCTGTTTCTTTCATGATGCGAACGGCATTGCGCATGGCTTCTTCCGTTGACACCTGATAGGAACCGAAAGGCATGTCGCAAACGACAAAGGCACGCTTCACAGCACGCACCACGCTGCGGGCGTGGTAAATCATCTCATCAACTGTAATGGGAAGAGTTGTCATGTTTCCAGCCATCACGTTAGAAGCACTGTCGCCAATGAGTATCGCGTCAACTCCAGCACCGTCAACAATGGAAGCCGTGGTATAGTCGTACGCCGTGAGCATGGCAATCTGCTTGCCCTCTGCTTTCATTTCACGGAGGCGCGGCGCTGTCACCTTCCTGGTATCTTCAACTAAATATGCAGACATTGTTTTTGTGTATTTTTATGGGGCAGCTCTAATTTTCTTAGCTTTAGAACGCTCCACATTTTATATGTTCTATTATCAAGAGAGGCTGAAGCCTTCAAAATGAGGGATGACCTTATCGGACAGCGGCGCAATCATTTCCACGGGATTGGAGGTGGACAAACCGATGACAAAGGCGCCCGAATCACGCGCGGCACGCAGACCGTTGATGCTATCCTCAAAAACAACACACGAACGTATGGGACATTGCAAGCGCTCGGCGGCAATGAGATAGCAATCGGGAGCGGGCTTTGAGCGCGGCGTGTCTTCTGAAGTCAGAATGGCCGTAAAAAGTTGCTTGAGTTCGGGATGTGCGGCATAGACCTGGGCCATCTTCGCCTGATTGGAACTGGTCACAACTGCTGCCGGAATGCCTTTCTCCCGCAATCCTTCCACAAAGCGGACGGCTCCAGGAATGTAGGGGTAGCTCATGTGGCGCTCAAATTCGTTCAGTCGTTCACGCAAAAAATCCTGCTGCGAGACCTCAGGAAAATAGGTGTTGAAAATATAGGTAAGGGTCTGCCCCTTCACTGCCGCTGCAAAATTAGCATCTGGCAGTTCGAACTCACGCCCCATGGCGGCCCAAAACTCCGTGTATTGCGGCTCCGTGTCAATGATGACACCGTCAAGGTCAAACAACGCCGCAGAGATGTTCATTTCTTTTGGATTCATTTCTGATATATTAGCTGGGGCTGGAAGGACATCAAGCAGCCAATAGCAAAGCTGCATGGCGAACTTCCGCAAATCGCAAATCATCACGATTGAACGCTCCGTACGCCCCAAAGAAACTGCAAAGATACGAATTTCAGACTGAATGGCGCGATGGATTCTGAGAAAACAATGCCGTGGGGCATGGTTTGCAACAATACGGCGATGCAATATGACAATAAACGGAAAATAATTAGTAACTTTGCCCAAACGCTGAAACGGAACGGCCTTCGGGCAGAAAGCAAAGAGCGTTTGCAACAAAAACCGTTTAACTCTAAGGGGCATAAGAAGGTTGGCGTAAATTCCCTTCTCCTGACAGGCAAATCTGTCCTCCCCATAAAACATCATACAATGGAACCTCTCAAACACGAATGTGGCGTTGCCATGGTCAGACTGCTGAAACCGTTGGATTTCTATCAGCAGAAATATGGCACGTGGATGTATGGACTGAACAAACTCTATCTCATGATGGAGAAACAGCACAACCGCGGACAGGAAGGCGCAGGCTTGGCAAGCGTCAAGATGAACGCCGCGCCGGGAGAAGAATTCTTCTTCCGCGAGAGGGCATTGGGCACAACGGCCATTGAAGAAATCTTCAAGGCCGTTCACAGCAATTTCAAGAATTTTGAGAACAAGCAACTGGCGGATGCACAATTCGCCAGCCGTCATATTCCCTTTGCGGGAGAGATTTACATGGGCCACCTGCGGTATTCAACAACCGGCAAGAGTGGCCTTTCTTATGTACACCCGTTCATGCGAAGAAACAACTGGCGCGCCAAAAACCTATGTATCTGCGCCAACTTCAACATGACAAACGTTGAGGAAATCTTTGAGGAAATCGCTTCGAAGGGACAACACCCACGCATGGTGTCGGACACCTACATCCTGCTCGAACAACTGGGACACCGGCTTGACCGAGAGAGCGAGCGCAATTTTGTTGAGGCGCAAAAGATGGGGCTGGAAGGCACGGAGATTACAAAATATATCGAAGACCACATCAACGTGGCCAACATTCTCAAACAGGCAGCGCCGATTTGGGACGGAGGGTACGTGCTGTGTGGCGTCACTGGCAGCGGCGAAATGTTCACGCTTCGCGACCCGTGGGGCATCCGCCCTGCTTTTTGGTATAAAAACGACGAACTGCTGGTGGTGGCTTCTGAGCGTCCGGTGATCCAGACTTCGCTTGACCTTGAAGCGGAAGAGATTCATGAACTGAAGCCGGGAGAAGGACTCATCATGAGCAAAGACGGCAAGTTCAGAACGGAGCAGATTCTCACACCAAAGAACTTGGCGGCCTGCTCGTTTGAAAGGGTATATTTCTCACGCGGCTCCGACAAAGACATCTATCAAGAAAGGAAAGCACTGGGACGCACTTTGGTGGCGCCCATTCTCAAGGCGGTGGACGGCGAACTCGACCAAACGGTGTTTTCCTACATCCCCAACACGGCCGAAGCGGCTTACTACGGACTGCTGGAAGGCTTCGACAATTTCCTCAACAAGCAGAAAATGGAAGCCATTGCCGCCTTGGGGGCAAACCCCGACATCAAGACGGTGGCAAAGATTCTCGACCGACGCATCCGCTCGGAAAAAATCGCATGGAAAGACATCAAAATGCGAACGTTCATTGCTGAAGGTAACAGCAGAAACGACTTGGCGGCACACGTTTATGACATCACCTACGGAAGCGTTGAAGCTGGAAAGGACAACCTGGTGGTGATTGACGACAGCATCGTCCGCGGAACAACGCTCCGCGAGAGCATCATCAGAATCCTTGACCGCCTACACCCGAAGCGCATCGTTGTTGTCAGCTCGTCGCCGCAAGTAAGATTCCCGGACTACTACGGCATCGACATGTCGCACATGGATGAGTTCATCGCCTTTAAGGCTGCCATTGCGCTCACCTTGGAACAAGGCGGGGAGACAAGACTGAAAGATATTTACAGGCGCTGCAAGGAACAGGAGAACCTGCCGAAGGAACAGATAAAGAACTTTGTGAAGGAAGTGTACGCTCCATTTTCAGACGATGACATCTCAAAGAAGATGGCGGAACTTTTGCGCCCCAACGGCGTAACAACCGAAATCCACATCGTCTATCAAAGTCTGGAGGGACTGCACAAAGCCTGTCCGACAAGTCCAGGCGACTGGTACTTCAGTGGCGATTATCCGACTCCTGGCGGCACAAAGCGAGTCAACCAGGCATTTATCGACTACTACGAGACAAACTTTCCAAACAAGAACTGATGGTTTTACGCCGACGCGAAACAGGTAAATCCATAAGAATGGAGTACGAAAGAATCGCCCGACAACCTGAAACTCATATTTAACTAATGGTGAAAGAATAAGTTGGCAATTTTGACAGGGCATAAGATATAACTCCTTATTCCTCAAAATTGCACAAGTTATTTTTTACCATTACTTACAATTGAAATAACCAAACGGCAGCTTTCAGAAAACTGCACCTCTGGGAATGCCGTACCAGAAAAAACACAAACTATATATATGCGAAACGTAACACTTATTTTAGACGATGGAACGAAGTTCCACGGTAAGTCATTTGGCTACGAAAGCCCAGTAGCGGGCGAGGTGGTGTTCAACACCGCCATGATGGGGTATCCAGAAAGCCTCACCGACCCCTCATACGCAGGACAGTTGATGACGCTTACCTATCCCTTGGTCGGCAACTATGGCGTTCCTCCTTTCACGGTTGGAGACGACAAATTGGCCACCTTTATGGAAAGCGACAAAATTTATGCCTCGGCCATCATCGTGAGTGATTACAGCGAGACATACAGCCACTGGAATGCCGTTGAAAGTCTCGGCGACTGGCTCAAGCGCGAAAAGGTGCCAGGCATCACAGGCATCGACACGCGAGAGCTGACGAAGGTACTCCGTGAACATGGCGTGATGATGGGAAAAATCGTTTTCGACGATGAGCCCAACAATATCCCGACTGCAGAATACAATGGCGTGAACTATGTGGCAAAGGTTTCATGCAAGAAAATTATCCGATACAACGAGGGAGCTGAAAAGAAAGTGGTTCTCGTTGACTGCGGCGTGAAGAACAACATCATCCGCTGCCTCATCCGCCGCGGTGTAGAAGTCATCCGCGTGCCTTGGAATTATGATTTCAACGACATGGAATTCGACGGTCTGTTCCTGGCCAACGGCCCTGGCGACCCCGACACTTGCGCTGATGCCGTTGCCAACATCAAGAAGTTCCTTGCAAATCCAAACGTTCGCCCCTGCATGGGAATCTGCATGGGAAACCAGTTGCTCTCAAAAGCGGCCGGAGCGTCTATCTACAAACTGAAATACGGACACCGCAGCCACAACCAGCCAGTGCGTATGGTGGGCACGAACCGCTGCTTCGTCACCAGCCAAAACCACGGCTATGCCGTTGACAACAACACGCTTCCAAGCGATTGGGAACCTTTGTTCATCAATATGAACGATGGTTCAAACGAGGGCGTTCGACACAAAACGAATCCTTGGTTCTCTGCACAGTTCCATCCGGAAGCATGCAGCGGTCCTGTCGACACGGAGTTCCTCTTCGATGATTTCGTAAAACTGCTGTAAACAAATGACCATTAAGCTGGTGGGCACGACTAATATATAAGGTATAATTAAGACAAGAGAATCCGATTCATATCTGCGAAGCAACGGAGCTTTCCAGATACAAGAAAGATTCCTGCCACCTGCTTATCTAAATCACACCACATTAAAACAAGATAATATGTCAAACGATATAAAGAAAGTTCTCCTCTTAGGTTCTGGCGCACTCAAAATCGGTGAAGCGGGCGAATTCGACTATTCCGGCTCTCAGGCACTGAAGGCCCTCAAGGAAGAAGGCATCGAAACGGTTCTCATCAACCCGAACATCGCCACTGTACAGACGTCAGAAGGTGTTGCCGACCGCATCTACTTCCTGCCTGTCACTCCCTTCTTCGTTGAAAAGGTCATCGAAAAGGAACGTCCACAAGGCATCATGCTCGCCTTCGGCGGACAGACGGCCTTGAACTGCGGCGTGGAACTTTTCCAAAGCGGCATCTTGGAGAAATATAACCTTCAGGTGCTTGGAACACCCGTTGAAGCCATCATGAACACGGAAGACCGTGAACTCTTCATCGGCAAGCTCAACGAAATCAACGTCAAAACCATCAAGAGCGAAGCCTGCGAAACCATCGAACAGGCACGTCAGGCTGCAGCAGAACTGGGCTATCCAGTGATTCTCCGCGCTGCCTACGCCCTCGGCGGTTTGGGTTCCGGCTTCTGCGACAATGAGGAAGAGCTCAACAAACTGGCTGAAAAGGCGTTCTCATTCTCTCCACAGGTGCTCGTTGAAAAGAGCTTGAAGGGATGGAAAGAAATTGAATACGAAGTGGTGCGCGACCGTTTCGACAATTGTATCACGGTCTGCAACATGGAAAACTTCGACCCGCTCGGCATCCATACAGGTGAAAGTATCGTAATCGCACCATCGCAGACTCTCACGAACTCTGAATACCACAAGCTCCGCGAGCTCTCCATCCGCATCGTACGCCACGTGGGCATCGTCGGAGAATGTAACGTTCAGTATGCCTTCGACCCCAATTCTGAAGACTACCGCGTCATCGAAGTCAACGCCCGTTTGTCGCGCTCTTCTGCCTTGGCATCAAAAGCAACGGGCTATCCTTTGGCCTTCGTTGCCGCCAAATTGGGATTGGGCTACGGTCTCTTCGAGCTCAAGAACTCTGTGACGAAAACAACAAGCGCCTTCTTCGAACCAGCACTCGACTACGTTGTCTGCAAAATCCCTCGCTGGGACTTGGGAAAATTCCGTGGCGTTGACCGCGAATTGGGTTCTTCCATGAAGAGCGTCGGCGAAGTGATGGCCATCGGCCGCACCTTCGAAGAAGTGATTCAAAAAGGCCTCCGCATGATCGGCCAAGGCATGCACGGATTTGTCGACAATAAGGAAATCAAGATTGACAACGTTGACGAGGCTCTGCGCGAACCGACCGACAAGCGTATTTTTGTCATTGAAAAGGCTTTCAAGGCTGGATATACCATCGACCAGATTCACGATCTAACGAAAATCGACCGCTGGTTCCTCCAGAAACTCTATAACATCCACAAAACCGACCAGGAACTCCACGCTTGCACCAGCATCAACGTACTCGACAACGAATTGATGCGAAAAGCCAAGATTCAGGGCTTCACCGACTTCCAGATTGCACGCGCCGTTGGCATGGAGCAAGACATGGACATCGAAAAGGCCATCATGGCTGTTCGTGCACGCCGCAAACAAGCTGGCATCGTTCCCGTTGTAAAGCAGATTGACACGTTGGCAGCTGAGTATCCAGCTCAGACCAACTACCTCTATGTAACTTACAGCGGCATTGCACACGACATCCAGTTTGAACACGACAAGCGCTCGGTTGTGGTGCTCGGTTCTGGTGCATACCGCATCGGCTCGTCCGTTGAATTTGACTGGTGTGGCGTTCAGGCGCTCAACACCATCCGCCGCGAAGGCTATCGCAGCATCATGATCAACTACAACCCGGAAACGGTTTCAACGGACTATGACATGTGCGACCGCCTCTATTTCGATGAACTCACCTTCGAACGCGTGATGGACATCATCGAACTGGAAATGCCTTACGGTGTCATCGTTTCTACGGGTGGACAGATTCCTAACAACCTGGCAATGCGCCTGGATGCTGAAAACGTGAACCTGCTCGGCACGCAAGCACGCTATATCGACAACGCTGAAGACCGCGAAAAATTCTCAGAGATGCTCAACAGAATCGGTGTTGACCAGCCGGAATGGAGCGCACTGACTTCTATGGACGACATCCAGCAGTTTATCTCGCGCGTTGGCTTCCCTGTACTTGTACGTCCTTCGTATGTCCTCTCTGGCGCTGCGATGAACGTATGTTCAAACCAGGAAGAACTCGAACGCTTCCTCAAATTGGCCGCCAACGTGTCGAAGAAGCACCCAGTGGTTGTTTCCCGCTTCATGCAGCATGCCAAGGAGGTTGAAATGGACGCCGTTGCAAAAGACGGTGAAATCATCGCCTACGCCATTTCTGAGCACATCGAGTTTGCCGGTGTACACTCTGGCGACGCCACGATTCAGTTCCCACCGCAGAAGCTTTATGTTGAAACGGCACGCCGCATCAAGAAGATTTCCAAGCAGATTGCCAAGGAACTTCACATCTCTGGTCCGTTCAATATCCAGTTCCTCGCCAAAGAAAACGACATCAAGGTCATCGAGTGCAACTTGCGTGCCTCACGTTCCTTCCCGTTCGTCAGCAAGGTTCTCAAAATCAACCTCATCGAATTGGCAACTCGCATCATGCTCGGCCTGCCAGTGGAGAAACCGGCCAAGAGCCTCTTCGATCTCGACTACGTCGGCATCAAAGCATCTCAATTCTCATTCAACCGCTTGCAGAAGGCCGACCCAGTCCTCGGTGTCGACATGGCTTCAACGGGCGAAGTTGGCTGTCTGGGCGAAGACTCACGAACTGCGCTCATCAAGTCTATGCTCTCCGTTGGCCACCGCATCCCGAAGAAGAACATCCTGCTTTCAACCGGCGATGGCAAGCAGAAAGCCGAAATGCTGGCTGCCTGCCAGATGCTTCAAGCTCACGGCTACACGCTCTACGCAACAGGCGGAACAAGCCGCTATCTGACAGAAAACGGCATCAAGAACAACCTCGTTTACTGGCCAAGCGAAGAGGGACATCCGCAAGCCATCGACATGCTCCACAACCATGAAATCGACATGGTGGTCAACGTGCCGAAGAACCTCTCATCTAGCGAATTGAGCAACGGATATAAGATTCGCCGTGCAGCCATCGACCTCAACGTGCCACTCATCACCAACGCACGTCTGGCATCGGCTTTCATCTACGCTTTCTGCACCGTGAAGCTCGATGACCTCGACATCAAGTGCTGGCAGGAGTATTGATAAATAATACCGTAAATCAGCCAAGCAGCCGACAAGAAACAACTTGAGACATTGCCCTACTATCTTGCTTGGCATGACTATAACAGGCTCCCATCTTTCACAAACTGAATAGATGGGAGCCTGTTTTTTATTCTGACAGATAAGTAGGTGGTCAAAATTATTTTTATATATGTGCCAAGAGCATTATTTTTACATTTGAAACGTCCTCTCGGGCGCATCTACTTACCTTGTTTTCAGTCGCAATGCCCGCATTGCTCCTTCACCCAAGGTGGCGTATCTGCATCCCGATAGAACATTTCAAATGTAAAAATAATTCTGACCACCTACTTAATTCACAAAAATGCAGACTTGGGAATTGGCCAACTTACAGCTGCATAACAAAAAGCGGGGCTTTGAAGGCAGTAATAATACTCATGCGGGGACCAGCAAATCAATAAGAACCCCGAAAAATACATAAAAACATTTGCACTATACCACAGAACAGCAATAATCCGCAATCCACAGCTGAATGTGAGATTGAAGGCATGAACCAAAGAATACTTAAACCAGCCTACTAAATATTCATAATTATCTCCTGTAAAATGGTCAGAATCGCCGCCAAATAGTTAACTTTGAACTTCGGATGGGCAACCTTCCAAAACGTTTTGGTTCCATGGCGCGATACCGCTTTGACGCTCAACGTTCAGACGCAAAAGGAGGCGCATAGAGATGGCAGAAGAATGCAGTCATGCATATCAAACTGGCTTTTCCCTACATGGATATTATAAATTTTGAATACCTACTTATAATTAATGGGCTTAATCATCTTATATTTTTTAGGCGCACTTTCGATGTCCTTTCTATGCTCCGTTCTTGAAGCGGTGCTTCTCTCAACCCCCATGTCTTTCATCACGATGAAGGAAAGCCAAGGCAACAAAACGGCCTCTTTGATGAAAGACTATAAAGACAATGTCGACCGTCCGGTAGGTGCAATTCTTTCGCTCAACACCATCGCACACACCATCGGTTCTGCTGGTGTCGGTGCTGAATCCATCAAACTTTTTGGCGAAGAATATTTTGGCATCGTCTCAGCCGTGCTCACGTTGCTCATCCTGGTGCTCTCTGAAATCATCCCGAAAACCATCGGGGCTTCCTACTGGCGCTCACTCGCAATGCCGTCCACGAAAATCATACGGATATTGATTGTCATCACTTATCCGCTTGTGCTGCTTTCCGAACTCATAACGAAGGTGTTTACGCCCAAGGGCAAACAAAGCTCTATGAGCCGCGAAGAAGTGTCTGCAATGGTTGACGTTGGCACAACCGAAGGTATTTTCCGGGAGTCTGAAAGCAAAATCATCAAGAACTGCATCCGCTTGTCGGGCATCAAGGCCAAGGACGCAATGACACCTTTCATTGTCGTGGAATCAGCAAACATGAATCTCACGGTCAAAGACTTCTACAAACAGCAGGAATGGAATTTCTCGCGCATACCAGTATATGACAAAGACAAGGAATACATCACTGGGTATGTGCTGAAAGACATGGTGCTGAAATATCTGTCGGAAGATAAGTTCCAAACAAAACTGTCTGACTTGATACGTCCCATCCTTTCTTTCAGTGAGGGAGAATCACTGTATCACATCTGGGAAAAGATGCTCGAAAAACGGGAACATATCTCCATCATCGTTGACGAATACGGCTGTCTTCGAGGTGTGGTATCAATGGAAGACATTATCGAAACAATGACTGGAGTGGAGATTGTAGACGAAGTCGATGTTGCAGTTGACATGCAGGCATTGGCCAAAGAAAAATCGGCACAATATAAGAAACGGCGCAACAGCATCGTATAAACGACGCGATTCCCGACGAGACACTATACGGGATGGAAAACATAACAGACAAGAAAACCATCCGCAATCTCAAACACGATAAAAAATCATACTTGCTTTTGACGTTTTCAAAGGGTGCATCTCGGTGCCGAAAGCCAGGGCAACATCTATATAAATCCACCACATCGCGCAAGCAACATAGCAACACCTGGTGAAACACGGTGCAACAACTCTAATAAATCAAATTCCATATTTGTTAGCGAACGCCGTCCCAGACGCGGTCGTATCTCGACCCAGACGCGACCGCACCTCCTCCCAGATTCGGTCGTGTCTCGTCCCAGATTCGCTCGTGCCTCGTCCCAGATTCGCTAAAAAGCAAAGGCCATGAATTACGAAGAGTAATGCGGTCAACATCAACTGACGTAGCAAGGGAACGCCGACAAGGAATCCTTCTGAAACCCACCATTTTAAAAATACTACTCGGCGCGGGATTTAAGGTGGCATTGCTGCCCTCTTCTTTCGGTTGTCCTGTTGCAATGTCATTAAAAAAACGCTTTATCAGCTTTCCATTTGGAAACACATTGACGAAATGCTGAGAAAATATTGCCTAACGAATTGGCAAACAGCACATCTGCCACAGAGAGAAAAAAAAATCCTCGCGAAGGAAATTTCCTCGCGAGGATTTTTTTGTTTATTTGATTGTTCAATTATTCAGCGCGGAGCGTGAAACGCTTGAAGTCAACAACGGTCAGTTCCTTGTCGGCAGACTTCAGGTAGTCAGTTACAGACATCTTGGAATCCTGGATGTATTCCTGGTTGAGCAAGCAAGACTCCTTGAAGAACTTGTTCATACGACCATTAGCGATGTTCTGAATCATCTGTTCAGGGAGGTTGGCAGCCTTCTGTTCAGCAGTTGCCTGCTTCAAATCGCGAATCTGCTGTGCCTGTTCCTCTGTGATATTACCCTTGCGGATACCTTCTTCGAGGTGGTCTTCGCTTTCAGCGATGTAGAGGTTGAAACCAGCCTTCTTCAAAGCAGCCTCAACAGCCTTCTTCACCTGCTCTTCCTTGGTCTTTTCGATGGCAACCTTCAATTCTTCGTCCTTAACAGCCTGAGGAACTGAAGACTCGTCAAGAGCAACAGGGTTCATGGCAGCTACCTGCATGGCGATATTGTGAGCCTGTTCTTCAGCAGGCTTGTTGGTCTGAACCATGGTGCAGAGCATGTGACGGCCCATGTGGTCGTAAACAGAAACATTCTCACCTTCGATGAAGTTGTAACCATCGAGTTCCATCTTCTCGCCAGTGATACCGCTACGATCCGTAACAGCGTCAGCAACAGTGTGGCCAGCCATAGGCAGAGCCTTAACTTCGTCGAGAGACTTGCACTTGTTGGCAACAGCTACGTCGAGAATATCTTGAGCCAATTTCACGAAATCAGCATTCTTGGCAACGAAGTCAGTTTCGCACTTGAGAGCGATGATAGCGGCAAAGCCGTTTTCATACTTACAAAGAACGCAACCTTCAGCTGCTTCACGGTCAGAACGCTTTGCAGCGACAGCCTGACCCTTCTTGCGGATGATTTCGATAGCGGCTTCGATGTCGCCGTTAGCTTCAGTCAAGGCCTTCTTGCAGTCGCCGAGACCAGCACCAGTCATGGTGCGAAGCTTTTTGATATCTTCTAATCCTACTGCCATAGTTATAGTAGTATTTTTATAAGAATAGGTCCTAAAATCACGTCATTGATGCAGTTTTAGAACCTACCCTATTGGTTTTAACAAAATGATTTATTATTCAGCAGGAGCTGCAGGAGTTTCTGCTTCAGGAGCAGCAACTTCCTTCTCTACGCGAGCCTTGGCAGCACGCTTGCGACCCTTTTCGCCTTCGCCAGCGGCTTCAGCGTCAACCTTTTCAGCCTTGCGTTCAGCAACGCCTTCAGCGATGGCACCGCAGCAAGCTTCGAGGATAACCTCTACGCTCTTGTTAGCGTCGTCGTTGGCAGGGATTACGAAATCGATAGACGTAGGATCACTGTTGGTATCAACGATACCGAACACAGGAATACCCAAACGCTGAGCTTCCTTAACAGCGATGTGCTCTTTGCATACGTCAACAACGAAGAGCGCAGCAGGGAGCTTGTTCAAGTCGGCGATAGAACCGAGGTTCTTTTCCAACTTGGCACGCTGACGAGAGATCTGGAGGATTTCGCGCTTAGAGAGGTTTGAGAAAGTGCCGTCGTTCATCAACTTGTCAATATTGGCCATTTTCTTGACAGCCTTACGGATTGTCGGGAAGTTGGTCAACATACCACCCGGCCAACGCTCCGTAACGAACGGCATATTTACAGAAGCTGCCTTTTCAGCAACAACTTCCTTGGCTTGTTTTTTAGTAGCTACGAAAAGGATCTTGCGACCAGACTTAGCAATCTGCTTCAAAGCTTCAGCAGCTTCGTCAACCTTGGCTACAGTCTTGTGAAGATCGATGATGTGAATGCCGTTGCGCTCCATGAAGATGTAAGGAGCCATAGCAGGATTCCACTTACGCTTGAGGTGACCGAAATGACAGCCAGCCTCCAAAAGGGTTTCAAAATTTGTTCTTGACATTTTGAAATTTGTTTATTCGTTTACTTTCTTTTGAGTTGTTTGGGCACAAGCGTTTCGCCTGCACCCTGAGTTTTTAGTTCAACCAGCCATCGGGTAGTTCTCCACCAAGGGAAGTCCCAATGGTTTAGATGCTAAACGTAATCCAGCAGTAAATGGCCGAATATTAACGTTTACTGAACTGGAAGCGGCGACGTGCTTTTGGACGACCTGGTTTCTTACGTTCAACAGAACGAGAGTCGCGGGTCATGAAGCCTTCAGCGCGAAGAGCCTTCTTGTCGTCGGCGTTAACCTTAACCAAAGCGCGAGCGATGGCGAGGCGGAGAGCCTGGCTCTGACCAGTGAAACCACCACCAACGAGGTTAGCCTTGATGTCGTACTTTTCAGCAACATCCAACAAAGTCAATGGTTGCTTAACCACGAACTGGAGGATAGTTGAAGGGAAGTATTCAGTCAAGTCTCTCTTGTTAATCGTAATCTTACCAGTACCTTCAGTGAGATATACACGAGCGACGGAGCTCTTACGACGACCTAATGCGTTGATAATTTCCATGTCTGCTTTAATTATTTATACAAGTTAATATCAATTGCCTTGGGGTTCTGAGCCTCATGCTTGTGTTCAGCGCCTTCGTAAACATAGAGGTTGCTGAGCAACTTAGCACCCAAACGGTTTTTGGGAAGCATACCTTTCACTACGCGATGGAGCAAACGATCTGCACCATTTTCCTTAGCCATGATGCTTGAAGGAGTGTGTTCGCGCTGACCACCAGGATAACCGGTATAGGTATAGTAAACACGATCTGTCCACTTTTTACCAGTCAGTCTTACCTTGTCGGCATTGATAATGATAACATTGTCACCGCAGTCTACGTGAGGAGTAAAGTTTGGTTTGTACTTACCACGCAACAGCTTGGCAACCTTGGTGCAAAGACGACCCAAAACCTGGTCAGTAGCATCAACTACGACCCATTCTTTCTGGGCAGTTTCTTTGTTAGCAGAAATGGTCTTGTAACTTAAAGTATCCACTCTTCTTTTGTTTTTAAAATGTGTAACTACTAATATTTATCTTTTCCGCAAGCCTTAAAACGGCCTTCTCACTCGGCCAATGAGCAAGATTGCCAGCTCATGCGGACGCAGGCCTAAGGAGCCCACTTGATAATAATCGGCGTGCAAAGGTACTTCTTTTTTATTTCATGGCAAATATTTTGACGTTTTTTCTTTGCGAACACCCTATAAATTAAGTATAAAGGACCGCATCTCCGCCTCTCTGCCTGCATTTTAAGAAGCGAGGATGGCAGATGAGAAACTGCCAGTTCTCTTTTCAAAAAATGGCAACAAGATATGAAGGCATCTTTTCCCTTCAGATTTATTTTTATCTCACCAGTGTTTCCCCTTACCACCGCCCCATCCCACAAGCCCGGCTTGCAAAAACGCCCTTATTTGCCGCTCCTATTCTGTCGCGGAATTATTTTGTAACACCATGCCATCCTTTTTTCAAATGAAATCTTGTAATTTTGCACCCGCAAAACATATATATCCCATAAAATGCAAGCATTCTACACTGTTTTTCTTCTGCTTCTCTCAAACGTATTCATGACTTTCGCTTGGTACGGCCACCTCAAATTACAACAAACGGGAACGAGTTCCCATTGGCCGCTGATTGCAGTCATCCTGTTCTCTTGGGGCGTCGCCCTCTTTGAATATTGCTGCCAAGTACCGGCCAACCGCATCGGCTTCGTCGACAATGGCGGTCCGTTTTCGCTCATACAGCTTAAGGTGATTCAGGAAGTGGTGTCGCTGATTGTCTTCACCATAATCGTCACGACGCTCTTCCGCGGAGAATCGCTCCATTGGAACCACATGGTGGCCTTCTGTTGTTTGGTGGCCGCCGTTTATTTCGTTTTCAAATAACACTTCCCTCGCAAGCTATCAACACGCAAAGGGATAGGAAAACAAAACGTTTCCCCCTTGAAGGTTTCCCCCTTGAAAGAAACACACTAAAACTATGTTCACACAAAACCCTTCTGAAACGACTGACACACAGACCAATGCCTTGACGCCATCCAGCATCTCCGAAAAGCACGAACTTGCCGATGGAGGCACGCTGCACATCAAGACTTTCGACCAGCTCACGACATCAGAACTCTACAACCTGCTACACGTGCGCTCATCGGTTTTTATCGTTGAGCAAAACTGTGTCTACCAAGACATTGACTATAACGACCAGACTGCTATCCATCTTTGGATCACGCAAGACGGCAAGACCGTAGCCATTTGCCGTATATGCCCTGCTGGGACGAAGTTGGGAGATGTGAGCATCGGAAGAGTTATCTCCACTGAGCGCGGCAAGGGATATGGAAAGGTAATTTTCCAAGCTGCCATTGACGCCGCCAAACGTTTCCTCAAAGACTTCGATACAATCAAAATCGAATCGCAGCTCACGAAGCAGCATTTCTATGAAAAGTTTGGCTTTCAAGCCACGTCAGAACCTTTCATGATGGAAGGGTTGCTGCATCTTAACATGATATTGAAAATCAAATAAAGACGGGTAATTGCCGAGGAACCTAGTCCAATGCACTGGAGCCTCTTTCTCGCTCCGCAGGAATGAACATTCGAATAAAGAAAGCAGGCATGACGGGCCGCCACTCTTAGTGAGCAGTTCGTCATGCCTGTTTTTCTTCCACAGCGTCAAAAGAAAGCGGAGATAACTTGTGCAATCCAGAAAATCGAACTATTTTTGCAGATAAAACACGCTACATTTACACACCACATTTAAAAGATATGGCAAAAGCAAAAAACCTCATAGCTGCCGCTGCTCTTGGCCTTGGACTCTGTTTCCCAAACGCCATGACGGCAGGCGACATCAACATCATCCCGACGCCCATGGAAATGACCGAGGGCACCGGAGTTTTTAGAATCGACAACAACACGAGAATTGCGAGCAAAGGGAAAGAGGCCAGCACCGTGGCCAAATTGTTTGCCGCAAAATTCAAACGCGCATCCAAGATAACGCTCAAAGGCGGCAAGGCGGGCAGCAAAAATGCCATCACTTTCGCCATCGACAAAAATATCAAGGGAAAGGAAGCATACCGATTGGAAGTCACTCCGGAAAAGGTGGTAGCAACGGCTTCTACGGAAACCGGACTTTACTATGCCATGCAGTCTGTCTTACAGCTGTTGCCAGCGGAAATAGAGCAGACTTTCAACGGCTTAAACCAAGTTTCATGGGAAATGCCCGCCGTCAGCATCAACGACGCGCCACGCTTCACCTATCGCGGCGTAATGCTCGACCCATGCCGTCATTTTCTACCCGTTAGCGCCGTGAAAGAAGAAATTGAGCGGTTGTCGGCCTATAAAATCAACCGTGTACACTGGCACTTGACAGACGACCAAGGATGGCGCATTGAAATCAAGAAATACCCCAAACTGACCACCATCGGTTCGCAGCGCGTAGAAGGAGACGGCAGCATACACCGCGGTTTCTACACGCAAGAGGAAGTGCGCGAAGTGGTGGCCTTCGCCAAAGCCCACCACGTGGAAATCGTACCCGAACTGGAAATGCCCGGACACGGCATGGCCGCCATTGCCGCCTATCCCTGGCTCTCATGCCAGGGCGAGCAAATGACGCCGCGCATTATCTGGGGCGTTGAAGACGTTGTGTTCTGCCCCGGAAAGGAAACGACCTTCCGTTTCCTGGAAGATGTCATCGACGAAATGGTGCCGCTCTTCCCTGGCAAACTGTTCCACATCGGCGGCGACGAGTCTCCGCGCGGAGAATGGGCAAAATGCGACAGTTGCCAAACGCGCATGAAGACGCAGGGCTATAAAAAGGAAGCGCAACTGCAAAGCTACCTCATTGCTCGCATAAGCAAACACCTGGCCAAGAAGGGCAAGCAGCTCATCGGATGGGACGAGATATTGGAAGGCGGCGACCTCGACACGACGGCCGTTGTGATGTCATGGCGCGGCGAAGACGGCGGCATTGCCGCTGCCCGCATGGGCCACCACGTATTGATGACGCCCTCCAACAAAGGATATTATTTCGACACCTTCCAAAGCGACCCAGCAACGGAACCCGTTGCCATCGGCGGCTACACCACCCTGAAAAAGGTTTACGACTATGACCCGATTCCGGCCACCTTGCGCCAGAACCACCAGGAGAACTATGTGCTCGGCGTGCAGGCGAACTGCTGGAGCGAGTATATCTACAACGCTGCCAACTTGGAATACAGACTGTTTCCACGTGCATTGGCCTTGGCAGAAGTGGCATGGTCGCCCGTGGAGCGGAAGAACTATGCCGACTTTGTGCGCCGCGCAGACAACGATGCCTCTAAGCGTCTGAAGGCATGGGATGTCAACTATCACATTCCCGTTCCGGCACAAGTTGGTGGAAGCCTAAACCACCTCGCATTTGTCGACCAAAAACAGGTGAGCCTCACCACGCCACGCCCATTGCGCATTGTCTACACCACTGACGGAACGACTCCCACTCTGGAATCGCCCACATACACGGCTCCCCTCACGCTGACGCAAAGCACCCGATTGCGCGTTGCCTCTGTCCTACCTTCCGGCGACATGAGCCCCGTCCGCGACATCGAGGTCAAGAAAAGCAACTATCTCCCCGCACAGGAAGTAGGCCGCACGCTGCTCAGCGGACTAAACCTCTCTGTATATAAAGGTACGTATCTAAGCCCCTACCAATTGCCGCAAACGCCAGACTATACAAAAGAAATTGCCGATTTGCGCCCCATCCGCACGCAGACACGTGTTCCTGGCAACGTACGCAACGTTGAGAACTACGCAGCCATAGCCGAAGGGTTTGTCAACATCGACCAAGACGGCGTTTACGAATTTTCAAGCAACAACAGTCAGGTTTGGATTGACGGTCAACTGCTCATCGACAATTCGCAAATGCCTTGCCCACGCTATTCGCCCAACAACGCCGAAATAGCCTTGGCCAAGGGCCTGCACCGCTTCAAGGTCACCTTTGTCGGCGGCATTTTCGAAGGATGGCCCACCTACTGGGACGACGCTTCTGTCAAACTGCGTCCCGCTGGAGGATCCTGGAAAACCGTTGACGGCAATATGCTTTTCCGATAAACAGACAGCATACCCAATAATGGTAAGTAATGGTAAAAAAATAACTTGACCAATTTTGAGAAGCAAGAAGTTATTTTTTATGCCCTGTCTTTTCGCCGTTTTTGAAATTTGTCATCGGTCACATAGCCCGCTATGCTCCCTCTTCCAAATTCCAAAACCAACAAAAATACAGGTCAAAATTGATCAACTTATTCTTTCACCATTACTAAAAAGTTTTCCCGACTATGGCAAAAATCAACCGACCAGACTATAAAGACGTCGCATCCGACGTTCGTTACCTTAAACTGTTGGCACGTGATTTCCCAACCATCTCTAAGGTGACGACTGAAATCATCAACCTGGAGGCCATTCTTCATCTTCCGAAGTCGACGGAGCATTTCCTCGCCGACCTGCACGGAGAGAACGAGGCTTTCCAGCATGTGCTCCGAAATGCCTCTGGAAACATCAAGCGAAAGGTGAACGAACTTTTCGGAAACACCCTGCGCGAACAGGAGAAGAAGGACCTCTGTACCTTGATTTATTATCCTGAGCAGAAACTGGAACTGGTCAAGCAAAATGACAAGAATCTGGCCGACTATTACCAGACGACGCTCAACCAGCTAATCACCGTCTGCCGCAATGTATCCTCCAAATACACACGTTCAAAGGTGCGCAAGAGCCTGCCTGAAGAATTTGCATACATCATTGAGGAATTGCTGCACGAGTCGACGGAGGACCACAACAAGCAGGCTTACTTCAACGTCATCATCCAAACCATCATCGGCACGCGCCGCGCCGACCATTTCATCATAGCCATCTGCTACCTCATCCAGCGCCTGGCCATCGACCGTCTGCACATCCTCGGCGACATTTATGACCGCGGACCAGGTGCCCACCTGATTATGGACACGCTCTGCAACTACCATCATCTGGACATCCAATGGGGCAACCACGACATTCTGTGGATGGGAGCCGCCGCTGGAAACGAAACCTGTATTGCAAGCGTGTTGCGCCTTTCGTTGCGCTACGCCAACACGCAAACGCTTGAGGAGGGCTATGGCATCAACATGGTGCCTCTGGCAACCTTTGCCATGGAGACGTACAAAGACGGCGCCAACACGCCATTTATTCCCAAAATAGAAAATGGGACTGACGCACACAACGAGAAGACGATACGCCTCATCACTCAGATGCACAAGGCAATGGCCATCATCCAGTTTAAACTGGAGGGGCAACTTTACGGAGCGCATCCTGAATGGGGGATGAACGACCGCCGCCTGCTGGAACACATCAACCACGAAGACGGCACCATCTGCCTGTATGGCAAAACGCATCCGCTGCTCGAAAACGACTTCCCGACCATCGACCCGAAGGATCCTTACAAACTGACGCACGAGGAAGCCGAACTGATGGAAAGGCTGAAACACTCCTTCCTCATCAGCGACCGCCTGCAACGACACGTCAACTGCCTGCTCTATCATGGTAGCATGTACGGCATCTACAATTCCAACCTACTCTTCCACGCTTCTGTCCCTGTCAATGAAGACGGCAGCCTGCGCGAAGTGCTCGTTGGCAACGTGAAAGCCAAAGGACAGGCACTCATGGAGCGCATCGACCAAATGGTGCGCACAGCTTTCGACACTGAGGCAGACGCTGATGAACGCTCACAAGCACGCGATTACTTTTGGTATCTATGGTGCGGTCCTGATTCTCCGTTGTTCGACAAATCCAAGATGTCTACATTCGAGCGCTACTTCGTTGCCGACAAGGAAACGCACAACGAGAAAAAGGGCTGGTATTACACGCTACGCGACAACCCCGACGTGTGCGATCACATCATGGACGAATTTGGCGTCAAAGGTCAGCACCGGCACATCATCAACGGCCACGTGCCTGTTCGCGTCGGAAAGGGCGAGAACCCGATTAAGGCGGGCGGCAAACTGATGGTGATTGATGGCGGCTTTGCAAAAGCTTATCACGACACAACAGGCATTGCCGGATACACCTTGGTTTATCACAGCCGCGGTTTCCAGTTGGTGCAGCACGAACCCTTCTCGTCAACAGAAGAAGCCATTCTGAACGGCACGGACATCCGTAGCACCACGCAAATCGTTGAACTGACCGGGCATCGCGCCATGGTGGCCGACACCGACATAGGCCACGAATTGCGCGAACAGATCGTTGACCTCGAAAAGCTATTGTTTGCCTACCGCCGCGGCATCATCAAAGAACATGCCTAAACACCAATCGGGGCAAACGCCCTGAGCTGTTTGCCCATACATCAGAAACTCCTGCGAAGGAGATTTTTCACAACACATACGAAATGAAGAGTTTAAAAGAATTATACAGAATAGGTCAAGGTCCTTCAAGCAGCCATACGATGGGACCACGCACGGCTGCCGAACAATACCTCAAACGCCATCCCGGCGCCAAGCGTTTCCAAGTGACGCTCTACGGCAGTTTGGCGGCAACAGGCAAAGGCCACTTGACAGACTGGGCCATCTACAACATATTGGGAAAAGACCGGACGGAATTTATCTGGCATCCAGAAATCGTTCTTCCCTTCCACCCCAACGGAATGAAATACGCCGTTGTGGACGACAACGGGCAACTGCACGATGAATGGACGGTTTACAGTATCGGCGGAGGCGCACTGGCAGAAGAAGGTGTCAACACGTTTGAGACTCCCGACCTTTATGAGCTCGACCATCTGGAAGACATCAAGCAATGGTGTGAATATCGCGGAAAGAGCTACTGGGAATACGTTGAAGAATGCGAAGGCCCAGACATTTGGGAATATCTCGCAGAAGTATGGCAGGTGATGCGCGAAGCCGTTGAGCGCGGCCTTGACAACGAAGGCGTTCTCCCAGGTTGCCTCAAGCTACGACGCAAAGCCCCCGACTATTACATCAAAGCGATGGGCTACGGTGCCAACCTGCAAACGCGTGGATTGGTATTTTCATACGCTCTGGCCGTCAGTGAAGAAAACGCTTCTGGCGGACGCATCGTCACGGCCCCTACCTGCGGTGCCTGCGGCGTTGTCCCCGCTGTGCTCTATCACATCCAGAAGAGCCGCAAATTCAGCGACAAACGCATTCTGCACGCCTTGGCAACAGCTGGACTGATTGGCAACATCGCCAAGAGCCTGGCCTCCATCTCTGGTGCCGAAGCGGGATGCCAGGCAGAAGTCGGCGTGGCCTGTGCCATGGCCGCAGCAGCCGCCAACTACATCTTCGGCGGAAGTCTCGCAACAATTGAATATTCTGCTGAAATGGGCTTGGAACACCATTTCGGAATGACTTGCGACCCCATCTGCGGACTGGTGCAAATCCCCTGCATCGAGCGCAACGCCCATGCCGCCGCCCGAGCTCTCGATGCCAACATCTATGCCACATACGCAGAAGGCATCCACCGCATCTCCTACGACAAAGCGGTGGAAGTCATGAAGCAAACAGGACACGACCTGCCTTCTCTCTACCGCGAAACGAGCGAAGGCGGACTGGCGAAAGAATACAACAACTAAGTAGGGCGTTCAAAATCCGGAAAAATCTCTGCGCGTTTTTTTGCCAAACAACAAGTGGCGAAGCATGCGCACATGATAAACGAACAAAGCGCGAAAAGGAGCGCCCT
>OHHO01000101.1_pt1 | contig 33525 bp, 20 predicted proteins | sample 1568071 | NCBI WGS metagenome assembly OHHO01 (sample SAMEA3879582, study PRJEB24766) | human gut metagenome | biome: human-associated habitat; feature: feces | place: USA | collected 1985/1987
CCGTGAAGGCAGAAGCTATGGACAGCATCTTCATCTTCTGCGGTAGCCTACCTCAGTATATCTTTGAAGGCGAGGTTGGCCAACAGGGCTGTCGATTGACTGAGCATGCGGATAAACTCCTGGGCCGACGACTTCATATAGGAGTCGCGCAGCAGGTGCACACAGCCGTCCATCTCGTTGCCCTCCGCATCGATAGGGATAGCCTTCATACCTGGCTGGGTGAGCGTGGTGGATTCCGAGAGGATGGAGACGAGCGAACTGCGGCTCAGCAAGTCAAAGATGATATTGACATTGTTGACCTCCACCATGATTTTGAAGTTGTTGTCACGCCCCTCCAGCAGGTGCTCGAAGGCGTTGCGCGCCTGCAAGCCCTTGTAGGGCAGAATGAGATCATAGCGTTCAAGGTCAGCGAGGGTGACGCTCTGCTGCCTTGCCAGCGGGTGGTGATCATTGACGATGGCTGCCAGACGATTGCTGAAGATCGCCCTGCTGTCTATCACCTTGTCCCGTTTCAGCGGCTTGAAGGCCAATACAAGGTCCAGTTCACGCTTTTTCAGTCCGTCCATCAGTTCCTGCATGGAACGATAGACGATGTTGAGCCTGACGTGGGGATAGGCATGGATAAACGCGATAAGCGTCTCGGCCATGATGTTGCTGAAGGAGAATGTCACTCCGATGTTGAGTTCTCCAGCCAGCATCTCGCGCAGGTCGTTCATGTGGTCCGCACAAGCCCCGGCCGCATTGACCGTCTTTTGGGCGTAGGGCAACAGTTCTTTTCCCGCCTCCGTGAGATACACCTCGTGGGAATTGCGCTCAAAGAGCGGCATTCCTATCTCCTGCTCCAGATGGGAAATCTGCTGCGATAGGGTACTCTGCGTGACGTAGAGCTTCCGCGACGCCTTGGAGAAATTGAGCGTTTCGGCCACCTGGAGGAAATATTTCAATTGTCTGATTTCCATTCTTATCGGTCTAAATCCGTTTGCAAAGATACTACAAGAGTTTCTATTCGTGCGTATCGCGGGCATGTTTTTTTTCCTTTCTTGTCCTTCTGTGTGCCCCCTGTCTCACTCCCACGGCATGGGGCGTGACAAACTCTCCGTTGCGCTTTTTCCGTTCCACGAGCATGGCGAGCAACTTCCGCTTGCGCGTATCCTCGATGAAACGGCGGAAAAAGAGATTGGGCACAGCCACGCCGAGGGCGATGCAGATGATGGCCAGCGAGGCTTTGATGGCATTGTTCATACCCACCGTGACTTCACCGACGACACCGTGCATCTCGATGAAAGCGAAGAGGGCGCGATACATCAGCACACCCGGAATCATCGGGATGACACTCGGGATGGTGATACACTGATGGGGCACATGAAACCAGTGGCGCGCCTTGATGACAACGATACTCACCGTCGTGGCTCCCGCCAGCGACCCGATGGTCAGTCCCATGTCCAGGCCGAGGTTGCCATTGCTCGGACCGAGGTTGATAAAGTTGCGCACACACACGGCGATGATACCACCCACGGCCACGACGGGCAGCAATCGCCGCGGGATGTTGAAGATGGTGGAGAATCCCATGGCCGACACGGCGGCAGCAATGGCATACTCCCAATACTCATGATGGGGTGTCATGGTGAGCGTCTTGGCAAAATTGTCGATGCCGCAGACCTTGATGGCAAAGGCGATGCCGAAAGCCATGGCCAGCACCATGAGCAACGTATTGACGGCACGGATGAATCCGGTCTCGATATAGCCGTCGAGCATGTCGCTCACAAAGTTGATGAGCGGCACACCTGGTACGATGAATAGCGCGCACGCCATCAGTGGGTGCCATGGCGTAGTGGAGATCATCCACGACGGCATGCCCGCCATCATCGCTGGATCAGTAGAAAGGAGTGCTGTCGCCCAAGCCAGCAGCGTGGCCACGAAGGCCGAGATGCCGATGGCGACGTAGTTGTTGCAACCCATCGTGGGGAGAAACATCCGCAGGCGGAAACCCAGGATGGCCGCCAGGGAGCAATAAAAGAATGCGGTCCAGTCGCAGCCAAACTGGATGCAGAAGCCACCGCAGGCAAAGCCGCCACCTATCGCCACCTGCCAGGGGGTGAAGCCACGTGGCGCATCGTGGATGTCGTCGAGGGCCTTCTCATACTGCACGAGCGAGAAGTCCTCGCGGATGGCCGTCCAGGTGAGGCGGCTCACCTTGGCGATGGTGGCCAGGCTGATGCCGTGACGCTCGCAGCGCTGAAACTTCGTAAACGAGTGGAGCTCATCGCTGTAGTTGACCATGAGCACGTTCCAGTTGACATAGAGGTGTATGTAGCGCTCGTCCAGTCCCAGGAAGGCCATCGCGCGCTTCATCGTCCGCAGGATGCGCGAGGTGTCGGCCGCACTCTCCATGAGCAGGCTTCCTGTGCGTAGCAGCAGGTCGAGCTTGTGGCAGAGTTCCGTTTCGGCCACTCCGCGCCGCCGCCTCGGCTCTTCTACTGCCGAGGGGCGCACTGAAGGGGTCTCTGTTTTGACGTTTCTCATTCGTTTATCCGAATACAAAGATCAGTATCTGAATCGTGACGATGCGCAGGAACATAGCGAAAGGATAGACCGTGGCGTAGCCCACGGCGGGCGCGTCAGCAGAGGTCTGTTCGCGGACGTAGGCCAAGGCTGCCGGATTGGTATGGGCACCAGCGAGCACACCGAGCATCGTGTAGTAGTTGATGTGGAAGACATAGCGGCCTATCAAACCACCAACCAGGATGGGCACCATCGTGATGGCGGCACCATAGGCAATCCACTGCGCGCCCTCACCCGTGGCAAGGGTTTGTACAAAGGGCGATCCCGTGCCCAGTCCGACACAAGCCAGGAAGATGCAGATACCCACCTCACGCAACATCAAGTTGGCCGAGATCGTATTATAGGTCACGAGGTTATATTTCGGGCCGAAGAAACCGATGAGGATGGCCACCACCAGCGGGCCGCCGGTGAGTCCCAGTCGCAGACTCTCATTGATACCGGGAAGGAAGAAGGGGATGTTGGCCACGATACAACCGAGCATGATACCAAGGAAAATAGGGATGAGGTTGGGCGCGTTGAGCCGCTTCATCTGGTTGCCAAGGAGTTTCTCCGTATGGGCAATAGCGAGCTCCGTACCCACCACCGTCACACGATCACCAAGCTGCAGTTTCAGATGCGGGGTAGCGATGAGGTCCACACCGTTGCGGTTCACTCGCGTGATGTTCGTGCCAAGGCTCGTGCGGATACCCATCTGGCCGATGCTCTTGCCGTTGACACCCGGCTTCGTCACAAGGATGCGACGCGTGATCAGATCCTTGCCAAAGGTCTCGGGTGCCACCTCTACCTTTTCGCCGACAAGGGCCACGATGGCCTCCACGGCCGTAGGATGGGCCACCACCTGGAGCAGGTCGCCCTCGTTGACTACCGTCGACCCGTTGACAACTTCACTCTTGCCACTGCCGTCGCTATGGATGATACGCGAGATCATGAAGTCGCGTTTCAGCACTTCGTGGATCTGGCGCACCGTGTCGCCAGCCACCATTTTGTTGGTCAGGCGCACGGAGAACGTATGGAGCGTCATCTCCTTCAAGTGGCCTGCGCCCATTTTGGCAGCGTCCTCCTCATGGTGTCTGTCGATGCGCAGGGCATAGCGGAGGATGACGAATGAGAGGATTACACCCAGCACACCCACAGGGTAGGCGATGGCATAGCCTGTGGCGATGGATGGGGCGTCAATGTGGCGCAGGTCGCTGAAAGCCTGCTGTGCCGCACCCAGTCCCGGGGTATTGGTCACGGCACCCGAGAGGATGCCGACGAGGGTCGTGGCAGACGTGCCAGAGAAGGAATAGACCACGAGGGTTGTCACAATACTCAATGCCACAACTACAATACTGAGGATATTGAGACTCTTGCCACCTCCACGGAAGGAGGAGAAGAAGCCCGGGCCCACCTCAAGGCCGATGGAATAGACGAAGAGTATCAAGCCAAACTCCTTGAGGAAGTGGAGCAGATGCTCGTCGATGGTGATGGGAAGGTTGCCCATCAGCAGACCGATAAACAACACCCAGGCCAGCCCGAGCGAAACTCCGCGCACCCGAACCTTGCCCAAACACAGGCCGAGCGTGATCACCAGGGCCAAAATCATCACTGAGTGGGCCACGCCTCCTCCCCACAACTCGGGGAATCCGTAAAACAACTTTTCAAGTATTTCCATTTGTACTTTATTATTTTGACTAATTTCCTCTGCCTTGCCGCAGCGCCACACCTGTCGGAAGTGGCATCCGCGATTTTCGATTGCAAAGGTATAGACAATAACGAAAGCCGCAGACCATCGGCATTTAAAAAGCGCAAATGCAGCTATAAGCATTTTCGATAAGATGATTTCTGCTTGTTTCCTTTCCGATTTGCTTTTGTATATCAACAAGTTACACACCACTCCCACGCCGTCTCACTCTGATTCTTACCACCCCATATTCCTGCTGACTTTCATCCATACATCAGCCATCGCATTCTAAAAAAATGATAGCCGCATACGGATTTACTTTCTTTACTTGCAAATTCTTGATTCAAAAATCGAATGGAAAAGGGTAGATTGGATGGTAAAAACGCAAAGAGGGGCACCACGATGGGTGCCCCGATAAATTTGATACATATATATATTGTGTCCAGTAAGTAGTGCCCGCAGTCGCTGCGGGTGTGCCGTTCCGCTACGGCAACTAATCGTGTTTCATATATTAATGAGGAGAAAAAGGGGAAAGTAACCCCTGTTTTGAGAAAAAAATCAAAAAAAAGTTTGTTGAGATTTGGTTATGCGATTTTGTTTTCTACGGTTTTATCTTGAATACCAGCAGTTTAACGGGTCTTTTTCGTAAGTTCTCTTTTTTATTTCGTAGATGCTTTTTTCTGCGCTTTTGTTCGTGAAAGCTATCAGTTTGGGTCGTGAACAAGGGGAGGGGATGCAAAACGGTGGGAGACGAACCCGACTTCACAGCCGACATTCGTCATCCCACCGATGGAATGAATTCATAAAGGGAAACAGCTTACGAGATTTTCACAAACCCCAGTAAGCGTAAAAACCCCAAACGAAGTTATACTTCCAAGGTTGTTTCCTTGAAGTCAGAATGATGAGAAACCGATCGTAGCCCTGTTGGGGACAGGGCAAGTCTTTTGATAATACAGGAATCCAAACGACAGGCAACGACGCATGCGCTGTCCATTTCACCCACTTCGCCGACTGCGCTTTGATTTCCAAAGACCTTCCAAAACATCGAGAACTGACTTCTCCGGTTCAACTGGAATTGATAGTATGGTAAACTCTTTTACCATAAGGCTGGCTCTAAAATCAGACCGATAGACCTTTCACCCTCAATGGTTTAGGAAGTCCCCGAACTAATTGTTAGAACCAGCCTTAACAAGCATTGATTACTTGATATATACTTTCTTGACACTTCCGTCAGCATGACGGATCATATATATGTTGCCCTTGCAAGGAGCCTCGACCTTCTGGCCGCCGAGCGTATAGAACGTTGCACCCTCGCTCATCATCCTCTGGATGGAACCGATGCTATTAGCCTCTGCCGCAGCCTTGGCATCAGCGAGCAGCTGCTCGATGGCAGTCTTGATGGTCTCCAGGTCGATGGTGCTATTTTCGTCGAGTTCCACGGCCTCATAGAGAGCCTTCAGCTCATCCTTCTTCTTGTTGATGTCATACTGGATGCTGGACTCCACACCGACAAACTGTGCGGCCACGATGGCGTAGTCCTTCTCGATGGTGGCCTTCACCTCGTCAAGGCGAGCCTGCACGGCGGCAATCTCGTCGCTCAGGCGCACATAGGCAGCCTCATTGGCTACGAGCTTCGCATCGGCGACCTTTGCATCAGCGAGGAGCTGCTCGATAGCGGCCTTGATGGCCTCCAGGTCGATGGTGCTATTCTCGTCGAGCTCCACGGCCTCATACTGAGCCTGCAGCTCTGCCTTCTTCTGGTCGATATCACCCTGGATAGCGGCCTCGGCATCAGCAAACTGTGCGGCTACATTGACATAGTCCTTCTCGATGGTAGCCTTCACCTCGTCAAAGCGAGCCTGCACGGTAGCGACCTCCTCGGTCAAGCGAACATAAGCAGCCTCGTTGGCCAGCTTCTTCAGATGCTCTGCCTGTGCGGCAGCAGCTTCATTAATATATTTGGCTATAGCATCATTGACACCCTTCACAGCCTCGGCGTCCAGCGTAGAAGTCTCCGTGAGCGCACAGTCGGCGTTCTTGGCGTCAAGGTCTGACTGGATGGCATTGATCAAGCTCTGAATGGTCTCCACAGTCTCAGCGTAGTTCTCGGCCACATCCGGGCACTCCTCGGCCACTTTCGCCTTGGCGTCGTCAAGGGCCTTTTGCAGGGCAGCCACCTCCTCAGCGAGGCGCGCATAGGCAGCGTCGTTGATGGGCTTGAGACTCGTCACAGTGACATGGGCATCCGTGATGTCGAGTGAGTACTCCGTCGTCTCGTTGGCAGCAAGTACATTGGAGAATACGATGGCAGAGTTCTCGTCCGTCGCAAAGTCCGGGTCGGCCACGACATTGAACGAGAATATCACACCGTCGCCATCCTTGTAAGGCTGAATCTTGTCAATGGGCAGAGAGGAGAGCACGACACGCACGATGCCATTCTTCTCAATGGAAGAGATGGCGAAATTGCTTGACAAGCGCTCACTATACTGGAAATTCATTTTCCCGTTGCTCTTCTTCTCAATATGCAATCCCTCAGGCAGCGTGATGTCGGCCTGAAGCCCGCAGAAATAAATATCGTTCTTCAGCACAACGTCCACCTTGTGGGTACCGCCTGGCTTGATGGAGAACGCCTGCTCGCCAGTACAAAGACTTCCCACCATCGGCGTGATAGCCTGATAGGTGGGGCTATCGATAAGCACCTTTTTGCCCTGACGGTTGCCTCCACTGCAAGTGGAGAACAAGATCTGTGCATTATCGGCAGCAGAGAAGGTGGACTTTGCTCGAATCTGGAACGTACCCAGTGCGCCCTCAGTGCCCGCGATGGGGCTGAAGTCCTTGGTAAGGAGGGCAATGCGCCACTTCGCATCAGGCTGTTGGATCATCGTAGCAATGAAGCATTCACGGTCTATGCGCTCCTCGTTGATTTTGAAGCTACCCGGGACAATCTCGACCTGCGGGGAAGTGAAGTCCATATCAAACTGCATCGCATAGATCACCTCGTCATTGACGAGGTTCACAGTGATCTCTTTCGTCTCGCCCGGCTTGATGGCAATGGGACCACCGTCGTTGAGCACAAGTCGGTTGCCAGCAAGGACAGAGATCGTCCCGCTTATGGCCAAGACCATCATCAAGGCCATTCTTTTGAAACTTGTTGTAATCTTAAACATAACCATTTACGTTTAGAAGATGTATGTTGTCGTTGTTGTTATCAAAAATAGGCGCGGCTGTCACATACGTGGCAACCACGCCCTCGTAATTGAGAAAAAATTACCGATGTATATGATTATTTACCAGTAACCTTCTGGGTCTTGCCGTTGGCGTTGCGGACAATGTTGATGCCCTGCTTTACCTTATCCAGCAACTGACCGCCCACAGTATAGATCTTCTGCTTCAGGCTGCCCTCGGCCTCCATGCCGTTGATGCCGGTCGCATCGCTGCCCGTGATGTACGTCTCACGGCCGTTGGCCTCGGCAAAGATAACCTTGTCGAGCGCCACCTTGTCGATGCTGCCGCCCTGCACGTCGAGGTAGAGGATGGCGGAACCATTGGTGAAGCAGTTGTTCTCTATCGTAGAGATGACCACGCGGTGCACGCCGTCGATGTCCTTGGAGTAGAGTGCGTGACCGTTGGCACGGTTGCCCACGCTCTCACCCACCACCGTCATGCCTGCGGGCAGGATGATGTCCATCTGGCAAGCCACATAGTCCTTGCGGTTTTCGAGATTGATAGCGATGCGCTGTACGCCGTTGTTGTCTTCTGCCGAGACGGTGAGGTTTTCGGATCCCACCATCGGAGCGTTCAGACTGCCACCCAGCGACGGCCAGAGACCATTGGTCACCTTGGCTGCAATGAGGGTCACATCAGCGATGGAGATCTTGCCGTCGCGGTTGACGTCGGCAGCGGCAAATACCTTGCCACCCTCCAGGGTCTCCGAATCGAGCAAAGCGTTGAGCACGGCGAGGTAGTCGTCGGTCAGGACAACGCCGTCCTCGGTGACGTCGCCGAGCACATACGTGTTCTCCTCGATGGAAGTTCTGAGAGCATTCATCGACTCGACCAAAGACTCAGACGTAGCAGCGACCAACTTCACGCCATACTCCTCGTCCTTCGGATAATTGATCGGCTTTACCGCAGCTACGCTACCATCAGGATTCAGCCATGCATTTCCGTTGATGTCCTTCGTGGGAAGGATAAGGTCAATTTGGCCCATCTCGCCGAAAGCGAGATAATTGTCGAAGTTTTGCTGAGCGAGCTTCAATTTATCAAACTGTTCGCGCAGCGCACCGTCCTCGTCATAGACCTTCGCTCCTGACTTATAGAACGACTTCTCCATGTCGTCGAGAGCGCTGAGAACATTGGGCTTATACACTTGCTGTGTCTCATTCCAAGCTCCAAACACCTCTGCCACTGCAAGCTTCGCATAGGCATCTTTAAGGCTACCGTCCTTGTACGACTCCACCTGACTGTCGGTCAGAATGGCCGACACAGGGCCTTCCTCCAGCGTCTTGGCAGCCTGCTCAAGGACGCCGCTGACCTCCTCGGCCTTCTCACTGGCCACATTGAAGAACAGCTTCTCGTAGTTCTCCATGTAGGACTTGCCGCTCTCAAACACGAAGAAGTCACCCTCAATCTCTACCCCTGATGACATTTCAAGCACATTGGAGCTATGCTGGTAAGACGCTATCAGCTCCTTCACTCTGGTCTGCTCAGCCACCAGAGCGTCATAGGCGTCCTGAAGGGCCTTCATTGCCTTGGCGTGGGCAACATAGGGCTTGTTGGCCTCGATGATATCCATGCGGGTAGCACCCATGCGGTCTATCAACACATTGAGGAGGTGGATGACCTTCGTCTTGTAGGTCACGATCTCGTCGCCATAAGAGGTGATGAGGTTCTTCACACCATCGAGTTCGTTGCGGCAAGCGTCCAGTGCCGACTTGTACTCCACCTTCACGGGCGTATATACTCCGTCGTAGGTAATGTTGACATTACTGTAGGACGACTCGGCCTGCGATACCAGCATCTCCAAACTGTTGGCTACGCCCTCGATCAACTCGGCATTCACGAGCTTGATAAGACCCATGCGAGCCTGCGCCACCTTCTTCTCCAATGCCAGCAAGCCAGCGTCTTTCTTCGCCTCTGCCGGGGTAGCGTTTTCGTCAAACTCCTTGAGCAGATCGTCAAGTTCCTTGGCGAGGTTCTTGCAGTGCTCGTCATAGTATGCCTTGACCTCGTCAGCCGCCGTTCCCGTGAGGTTGTCCAAAGCCTCGCGCTTCTGGGTCTCGATGGCAACAATGTCGGCCTTGATTGCATCGACCTCGGCCAGGTTGGCTGCATTATAGATGCCGTCGATGCTGAGAATCTTGATGCTATGGCAGTCGTACCACTGCTTGTCCTCACCGATGGTCAGTCCATAGACGCGCTTGCTCATCTCCTGCGAAGCGTTCTGGCGTGTGAGGTCAGCCTGCCAACGCTTCACCTGATTAAATGCTGAAGCAATGTTGGCCTCGATACGGCTGCTTGCCACATTGAATGCGCCATAATACTCCTGCGCAGCCTTGATGCGCTCCGTGACGGTATTGTAGTCGATGGTCAGCTGGTCGAAGTTCTTGATATTGGCATCGTATGCGTCAGCCTTGGCCTTGGCGCTGGTATAGACAGCACCAGGCTCTGCGTAGAACGCATCGATATAGCGCTGCAAGTCAGCGATCTTGCCCGTGAACGTGCCGTCGGCAGCCTTGGCAGCCAATTCCGTGGCCGGAGTGAGGTATTTGGCGACGCAGTCCTTGTAAGACTTGAGATCGTCATCCTTGCCCTCATAGGCGAAGCCTTCCAGGGCGGCAAGCCACTTCTCGTTGTCGGCCTTGGCACCAGCGTAGCGGTCGTCGCCCTCTGTCAGCGTGCCGTCCACACCGACATAGACACCCTCGTAGAGGGCCTTCCACTCGTTCTGTGCAGCCTGCTCCAGGTCGGCGACGAGCAAGTTGGGCACCATGCCAAAGAAGTTCCAGTCGCCATCGAGGTTGCTCACGAGCAACTGCGACTTCTTGTAGTCGTCGGCACTGACTCTGTCGTAGAACTCCTGCACATTCGCAAAGGCGTTGTCGCGCACGTTCTTGTCGTAGGAAGCCACCTTCTCCTTGGCAGGAGCGAGCTGGTTGTCGTTGAGGTTGGCCAGCATCTCCTCCAGCTTGGCTCTCACGGCCGTATTGACAGCCAAGTCGAGCTCCTTCTTGTAAGCTTCGATCTGATCCGTGTACTTCTGAGCCTTCTTGGCGTTGTCCTCGGCGATATCCCAAAGAGCGGGCGACGTGGTATTCGCGTAGGTGTCAGCGGCATCGTCCTTCAAGTCCTTGATGAGGGCGGCATACTTATAGATGTTCTCCTGGGCAGCGATGATGCTCTCCACATTGACCAGCTCCTTGAGCTCCTCGGTAGAAATATTCTGGTAGCCAGCAATCTGGGCCGTACCCTCACCATACTTGTCCTCCGTCTCCTGCACCTTGGTACAGAAGGTATTGTAACGGGTGAGGTTGTCTTCAGCGATGGCAGCGTTGTATTCGCTATTGCCCTCAATGAAGGCCTTCAAACCGTCGAGTTCGATCTTGATGCTACGGTAAGCCTCGCTGACCATCCTGTTGTTGGTGGTGGTCAGACCCTCGGCATAGTACTTCTCCACCAGCGCCTTCTGCTCCTTGATGCGCTTCAGGAGATCGCCGAGCTGACTGAGATAGGGCTTCAGCGTCTCAGGACGAAGATCGGAAGCGTTGAACAAACCGTTCACCTCATCCCAAAGTTCCTGTTTCAGGTTGAGTTCGTACACCTGGGTTTTATAGTTGGTGCAGTCATCATAAGCCTGCTTGGGAAGCATCTTGAGCACGTTGGAAAGATCCGTCATGCGTCTGACTATCTCCTTATTGAGCACCGGCTCATACTTATAGCTACTGTAACTGTACTCCGTATAACCCGTCCAGGCTTTACCAGCCTTGTAGGCATCCTCGATGGCCTGCTTTATAGCCTCGCGCTCCTTGAAGTGCACGCCGTCGGGATAGGCGAGCAGTCCGCGGTAATAGGCGGCGTTCGTACCATCCGTCTTTTGGTTGATATGCGTCCTCACCGCATCGAAAGCACTGACGAAGCCATAGTGCGTGGAATAGTAATTTTTCGCGTAATAGCCAGAGCCATAGGTATAGTTCCAAATATCTATCTTCTGTCCGTCAAAGTTTTCCTTCAGCTTCTGGTAGGCATTATAGTTGGCCGTGGAGTCGGTGGCCATCTCCTTGAGCGCATTGGCCTCCAGCTGCAAGTCGTTGAGACGACTGGTGATGCCCTTGACGACATGGCCCTCGGCATCATAGCTATCCTTGCATGATTCCTGGAGGATCTCCTTGGCGCGCGCCGTAGCAGCCTCCGCCTTCAGTGCTTCGAGCTTGGTGGTCGTAGCCTGGATCTGTGGGTCGATGCTCTCGCCGGGGATAACGAATGCGTTCTTTGCCTCCGTCAGCGTGCGGCTGACCAGCTCAGCACCCTTCGGGTAATAATAATACTGATTTCCGATGAAGTCGGTATAAGCTTGCTTCTCCGCATTGACATGTGCTTTTTGTTCGTCCACACGCCCCAGCAACTCGCTCAGAGCGTCGTTGATGGCGTCCACGTCACCCTTGATGACGCTCAACAAGGACATAGCCTCTACTGCGTTGTCCTCGGTGATATCGTCCTTGGTGGCTGCTACAGCCTGGATCTTGGCTTTCTGCGTATTGGTGCTGGCCTCGATATCATTGAGCTCCTGGAGCAACTCGTCATACTTCAGTCCGAGGTTGTCCTCCGTCCACGTCACATTGTAATACTCATAGGGCACGCCCTTGTACTCATCGATATCAGCCTTGATGGCATCGACGACTTTGCTGGCGGCATCATACATCGCCTTGGCAGCCTCTATCTTGGCAGTCTTGTCGGAATTGACCTTGTCATTGGCGAAGGCATCATTGAGGGCCTGGGCATCGGTGAGGATGGTCTCCTTGAGCTGTACGGCCAGCAAAGCAGCAAGGTGCTCGGCATCGAGCTTCTCTTTGGCGGCACTGAAGTTGCCTGCCACACGGTCGATCTCTGTCTGGAGCTTGGTGATGCGCTCTCCGTAGGTCTTGCCCGTGACCTCCGTGGCCGGAGTGGCAACGACGAGCGTCTTCGTACCGACGGTCGCACGCAGCGTGGCCAGTGCGTCCTTGTAGTCCTTGATGGCGGTGTTCACCACATCGTAGCGATCCAGCGCAGCCGTGGCGTCATCCTGATATTTGCCGATGCTCATAGCAGCAGCATCTATCTGCTGCTGGAAGTCCGTGCGTGCGGTCTCTGTCAGCGTCTTCTCCTGATAGGCCTTCTCAACGGCTTCCTTGATCTGATCGATGGTCTTCTGCAGGCCGGCAGCCGTCTTCTGGAAGTGGGCAGCCACATCATACGCATCACCCTTTGCGGCTGGCTTCATCTTGGCTACGGCAGCCTTGGCGTCGTCGAGTTGCTTCTGCAAGCCCGTCTCAGTGCCCAATGCCTTGAGCAACTTCTGATAGTTCTCGTAGTTCTGGATGATGGCACCAGCATCGCTGCGCAAGCTATTGATCTTGGCCTGAATGGCATCGCGGTCGGCATCATAGCTGGCCGTGCGGATATTGTGGGGTGCCTTGTAGTCCTTGGCCACCTTGTCCTTGAGGGCATTGATAGCGGTACGGATCTCCTTGACGCGGTTGGCATACTTCTGGTTCACATCGTCGCTCTTCTCCAGATACTGGAAGTCGTCCTCCAGAGCGGAAAGGAGCTGGTCGGCGGCAGCCTTCTTGGCTTCGGCATCGACATGCTTGGCGAGATACTCGTCCTTCGTGGCATTGATGACCACCACCTGTGCTTCCTTCAGTGTGCGGAAGTTCTCCTCCAGCTCAGAAGCCTTCGTCTTGTCGGCATCGATGGTCTTGTACAGGTCGCTCACCTTCTTCCACGCTGAGCGCATGGCGTTGAGAGCCTCTTCGTTCCAATCGGCATAGTTGCCGTCGTCCGGCATCTGGGTGTGTATCTCCTCCTGAGCGGCGTTGAAGACACGCAGACCGTCCTGATAGACGGCATAGATATTGATCCAAGCGGCATCAGAAACACCAATGTTGGCCTCCAACTCATTCAACATGCGGTTGAAGTTTTCCGTAAACTCAGCCGTTTTCAGTTCCTTGGCCTCACCAGCGTCGTACTTCTCCCGTGCCAGCGCTTTAAAGTCGTTGATGCTTTGCTGTATCTTGTTGTAGTCTGCCTGATAGGTAGCTCGGATTTCTTCGGCTACAGTATACCACGTCGAAGAGAAACTTCTAAACTGCCATTCAGCAGCCTCGTAGGCGTTCTGTGCACTAAAGTAGGCATTCTCGTTGTCGTTGGCTTTTTCTACGACCTTGGCCAGGGCAGCAATACCATCGGTCAGTGCACGAAGCTCGGGGCTTTTCTTTCCCTGCCAAAGGTGGTTCTTCACATAGACTTCATAATCACCCTTCTCAATGATGTCAAGCTGGCTGGCATAGTCGGCCACCTGCATCTCCAGGCTGGGCTTTCCGTCCTTGCCCTTCGTCCAAGCATCGGTTCTACGGAAGTAGTCGCTGGTACCGCTGACGATTTCGCCGAGCTGCGCACCGAGTTCCTTCACCGGAGCGGCGAAGTCAAAGAGCAAGGTAAACTTGACACCAGAGAACTTGAATTCGCCCGGGGTCACGGCACGAACCTTGACCCTCACTTTCGCCGGCGCGTCACCCTCGATGGTGAAGGCGACTTCGGGGGCATACTCCTTGCCCTTATAGACAGCGACAATTTTGGCATTGTCGGTAAACGTGGCACGCTGCAGCATGTACTTGCCAGGAGCCAGTTCTTTCTCGATGGAAACTTCCTTTCCTGTGGAGACGGTCACGGAACCGTCTTCCGATACGGTCAAATCATCTCCTGTCCATGCGGTCTTGTCGATCACAACATCGGCGTCGGCCAATGCTGCAACGGGGGCGCCTGTGATGGCAAGGAGAGAAATCAGTACATCTTTTCTCATAATCTTATTTAATTGTACAAATTAATTATTTTCTTTTCAGCTGCTCTTCCCGTATATATAATTAAGGTAGAGAGACTTTGATAGACCACTTTTTGTCAGTGCAATCGTGTACAAAATTATACATAATCCATGGAGTCATGCGAAACCGCAATGGCCCTTTTCGTGAACCATCGTGTTTTTTTCGTGAATGAAAATACGCCACAAAGGGTGTCCCACATCTCACACTATGGGAAATGTCCATTCAATCCACGGATGGGGGGGGGTAAATCCACACCCCTTTCCTTCGTCAGGATCGAGGTCAGGGTCGTCGGGCTCATCCGACGGCAGCGTCGCATAAGAGCTACGCGCGTCCTGCATCAAGCTTTTGAGCGCTGGTTTCGATACATTGAGTACGACCACCTGCCCATTGGAGCCGTAGAGCGACACCGTCTGCTTGAGGGCATTCATGTGGAAGACCCGGTTCTTATTGATGATGTATTTCCGGCCCATCCTGACCAAATTGTTGTGGTCTGGAAACCTCGTCCGAATCTCCCGTTCTATCTCCCCGAGGCAGAAGGGCACCATGATCTTGTTGCCATACAGATTGTGTATCTCCGTGTAGTGGTCATCAGCCTCAAACAGCAAAGCGTCATCAAGATTGAGCATATAAATCTCACCACAGAGGATGAGAAACATATTGCTTTTGTGTTCCATTTCGTTTACGTTGTTTATTTGTTAGTATCTACTAGATGGTAGTATCTCCTAGTTGTTAATGTTCGTTTTGGTAAGGAAGTAACTCCGTCCCACTGCAAAAATAGAGAAATTCTTACTGCCAAATCTATCATCCCATTCTGCTTTTCGTGAACCACGCGCTTTCCTTCGTGAACGAACGCATAATAGCTTTCCCATCGTGAAAACATCTACTCAATTCGTGAATATAGTCCGAGGCTGGTTTGCAAGGATCCAATGACTGTCGGAATAGGTGGTTTTGAGACACAAGAGGGATTTTATGTGAAAAAGTGCGACGAAAATCGGTGGTTATTTTCCTAAATTGTCCTAAAAGATTGTTTGAGCGTCTGCGCACACAATCTCCCGTTACATGGGGGATTCGAGGCGATTTTAGGGTAGGGGAGCGGTTTTTTGCAGAATGTGAAGAAATATTAACGGGCTGGTTTTCAGCCCTATTTTTTACTACCTTTGCATCACGAACATGAAACGAAGGCGCTGCAGGAGCGGTTTTCCTGGATAGAAACGTGCTATGGTGGACACCCCCTTTTGTCGGGTTTTCGGCCAAGTTTCAAAACCTTATTTTATGAAGCAATACAGAAAAGAGACCAAATTAGAGAGCATTGTCTATCAAGTCATCATCACGCTCACCCTCATTGCGCTGCCCGTCTTCGGCCATGCTGCCACGACGGAGCAAGCACTACCCGCCGAGGTAACGGAGACAGCGGGCGATGGAGACGGATTTGACTGGAACAAGCTCATCGATGCTATCGCCCATTTCGAGAGCAAGGGCAACGCCCGCGCCGTAAACGGACAGTATGTGGGCCTGCTGCAGATCTCGCCGGTGCTGGTCCGCGAATGCAACAACATCCTCAAGGCGCGCGGAGAGAGCAAGCGCTACACCCTCAAGGACCGCTACAACGCGGAGAAGTCGCGCGAGATGTTCGCCATCATCCAGTCGCACCACAACCCGTCCAACTCCATCGAGCGCGCCATCCGAATCTGGAAAGGTGGCATCGGATACAGCATCCGCAAAACACAAAACTACGTCAACCGCGTGCTTGAGCGCATGGGACTGTAGGCCACCACTTGTTCTTCGTTGATAGGGTTGAGGGGGATCGCCTATGATTGTTGCGATCCATCCACGGCAAAGAATAACCGCTAAAAATGTGGCGGATTAGGAGGAACTAGAAGAAAAAATGAATCGTCGGTGTTCATTTTTTTACTATTTTTGTTAGGTTTTTGCGCAGAAAATATTACTTTTGCATCCGAAACATGGTCTTTCGGACACGCCTTGCGCACTCGTCGGCCTCCGTTTCGCCCCCAACGGGGGGACAACCCAGTTTGTTATCAATGAAAATTCAAAAAATGATCAACTACCGTATCCGTTCCATACGGATGCTTTTTGTCATACTTATGACCCTCGCTGCGGGTGCCCAGATGGCGCATGCAGCCAAGGGCGGACGCTCCGACTTCTACCAAAAATATATGTCGCGACCCTCCGAGGAGCTGATACGCATCGGTAAGGACTACCGCCTCAGGAAGAACAAGCCCGACTCGGCACTGCTCTTCTTCACCATCGTGGCAGGACGCTACACGCCCAACATGAGTGCAGAGGAGAAGAGAGAGGTGGTGGAGGCACTGAACATGAACTACTTCATCTACAGCTTCACCTACCTCAACTATCCCAAAGCTTACGAAAACCTGCTCCGCGCCCACACCATCTCGAAAGAACTGGGCGAGACGAGTGCCGCACTCTACTTCAACCTCGGTTCCATGTACCAGCTTGTGGCAGGACAGGGACGACAGTGGAAACTCTACAGCAAGGCCCTGGACTACTACCGGAAGGGTGTGCGCCTGGCCCTGGCGAAGAAGGACATGACCACCGCCGACATGGCTTTCACCAACATGACGACACTCGCCGACGTGGTGGGAGAGTTTGCCAACACGAAGAAGGAGTGGAACCTGTATCGCAAGGCACACACGAAACGCAACACGGAGCACTACAAGTATAACATCACCCTCTACGAAGGCACAAGACTGAAGATAGCGGGACAGCTTCAGAAGGCTGCCGAGGCCTACGGCCGGCTCATCGACATCGTGCCCGATACGGAAGCGCAACTGCCGCCGCCGCGCATTGGCATTTGTGGAGGCCGCAGAGGTACAACGACTCTTGCACCACTTCGACCAAGGACTGGCCCTCGTGGCGGAGGCGGAGAAACTCTATGTCAAATACAAGATTGGCGACGGCATGCAGAGCGTCTATCTGACCTACGCCATCTTCTATGAGGACATGGGGCGCAAGGCCGACTACGATCGCAGCATGTACGGATACTACCAGATCAACGACTCGCTGAAGGCATACTCGCTGCCATCCAACGTATTTAACATGGGTCTCAACGAGAAGGTGATCGAGCTCAACCAGGAGATGGACGGTATGAAAGAGCGTCAGACGCAGCACCGCATCTGGCTCATCGTGGCCGTACTGACCACGCTCTTCTTCGTCATCATCCTGCTCGTCGTGATGCGCGAGAACCGGGAGTTGCGCCGCCGCAACCTCGCTCTCTACCACCGAAGCTTGGAGGTGCTGAAGAGCGATGAAATGGCGGGAAAACAGCGAAAGACTGTCTCTGCACCCGCCGTGGAGGAGAACAATGCGGCTACGGCTTCTTCCAAATACCACCACAGTACGCTCTCCGATGCGGACAAAGACCGTATCGCACAACTCGTGCAGCAGGTCATGGAGCAGACCGAAGTCATCATACAGCCCGACTTCACGGTCGAAAAACTGGCGCAAAACATCAGTACGGGACAAAAGTATGTGTCGCAGGTCATCAACGAGACCTTTGAGTGCAACTTCAACACGCTGCTCGGACGCTACCGCATCCGTGAGGCTTGCCGCCGCTTCAACGATCCGCAACGCTATGGAAGCTATACCATCGAGAGCATCGCAAGGGATCTCGGGTTTAAGTCGCGATCTAATTTTGCCACCACTTTCAAGAAGCATACGGGTCTGAATCCGTCGGAATACCTGCGCCTGGCAAAGGAGAAAAACGGACTTTAACCCAGGATTTCACCTACCTCTGCTGCCTCTTGCTATTTGCGGCTATTTTTGCCCGAAAAAAGTATGTTGACTTCATTAGCTGATGAATATAACTTCAGAGGCCTACGAAGTTAACTTCATCGGCTTATGAAGTTATATTCATCGGCCTCTGAAGTTAATATGCTAAAAAGGGGTGAAAAACTGCGTCTTTTGACCCATGCAAATAGCTCCGTCTGAGGACTTGTATTTTTACACTGCAATCGCGATTATGATAAATAACAAAACCAAGTGAAGACCCATTGTACCACAAATCGAGGCTTTCCACCATTTGCACACCAAATGCACACGATGGAATGATGGGAAAATGAGATTTTTATCGTACATTTGCAGATGTAAATCAGTAATTATTCATTTTCAACCTTTTTACAACAATGATGAACAACGAATTGATCCCCACTCCGATGATGTCTTTCGGAGAGTCTGTCAAGACATGTTTCCAGAAGTATGTCACCTTCAAAGGTCGCGCGCGCCGATCCGAATACTGGTGGTTCTGGCTTCTCAACTTAATTGTCAGTATAGTAACCCTCGTACTCGACTATAAACTGGATATGATCAACATCGAATTTGGCATCGGCGCACTCTCAGGCCTTTATACGCTGATAGTCTTCCTGCCCAGTCTTGCGGTATCCGTACGCCGCCTTCACGACACAGGACACAGCGGTTGGTACTACCTCCTCACCTTCATCCCCATCTTAGGCGCGCTGTTCTTGCTCTACTTCTTTGTCAGCGACTCTGCTCCCGAGGAGAACCGATACGGCAAGAGCCCGAAGTACGCACAGGAGACATTCTAACCTCTAATGACCGTTTTGGGTTACAGCCCAAAACGGTCGAATCGACGCTACGGAGAGTAGTTGCCCCACCCCCTGAGAATAAATCAAAAGACATTGCCATGAACAAGAAAGACCTATTCGTTTATTTACGCGGCCTGCTAACGTTTGTCATTTTCGCATCCGCCATCACCTGGTTTTATTTCCATACAGACCAACTACTATCACCGAGGATGTCGTATATCGTCCATCTAAGCCTATCCATCGGCATTACCATTCTCCTCACAATATCTTTTCTCACTCTTTGCTGGTATCTGCTTGTTACAGTATTCAATAAAGGCCGGAAGTTGACGATGAAAACGCGACTTTTAGTGGCTAGCCTCTGCATTGTAGGCATATTGCTCCTTCAAGACACATTTGGCATTCCTCTCGGACTGCCCGAACGAATCAGTAGAATAATAAACACCATCTTCGGCAACGGAGTATGACCCCCATCGGATTTCCTTCACCTTTCAAGACATGTATTGGACAAGTATCACAAGACTACTACATCATCTGCAGACCGAGAAGGCGCGGCTGACGATTTGGCTATTCACCAGCGGTATCACCTTTCTGCTGCTCTACTTCTTTTGGGAACCGAAGGTGAGGAGCTTTCCCAAGGAGTTGGTGCGCATTGAGCGAATGGCCGACACCCGCCCTGCTGCGGCACTGCAGGAACTAGAGCGCTACGACACCACGAAATGTATGCCTGGTGCCGTCACATACTACCATTTCATCGCATTGAAGACGCGCTACCAGCTGCAACCTGCCTACCGTATCACCCCCTCCGAACTCACCAAACTCGTCATCGACTTGGAATACCTGGACCCCACGCCGGCACAACAGGCCGACCTCTACTACTATGCGGGTAATATGGCGCTCCGAGGTAATGACATAACACAGTCGCAGGGCTATCTCTTCAAGGCATTGGCGCTCTACGAGCGGAACGGCAACACACAGATGGTGGAGCGGTGCTACCAACAGATGGAGCGCATCCTGGAAAAACGAAAGACCATCAAGGCCACTGAACGGACGATGGACGACACCAACAGCTATAACTTTGTAGGCGAAGAACAGCGGTTGCGAAAGGAAAAAACACGGCAGGAGTTGATCACGGGCTTTGTCACACTGCTTCTCGTAGCCCTTATTGTCGGATTCGGACGGATGACAAGGCGATGGAACCGCAGAAAGCGGGCGGAAATGAGGAAATACGCCCGCGTAGTGGTGTCGCTCAGAAGGACAGAGGAGGAGCGGGTGCTGCTGAAACAACAACTGGTAGAGCGCGAGGCACAATTGCGGGAGATGAACGCCCAGAGCCTAATGGAGGATAAGAAACTTGGCCACATCAGGCGTTCTGACGTTTATGGGCGGTTTCATCGTGTGGCGACGAATGGGGCGACGCCAGCCTCGCTGACAACAGACGACTGGCAAAATCTGGCCGATACCATCCACGAGGAATTTCCCCGACTGAACGATGTGCTACGGTCCATCCCCCACCTGAGCGAGATGAACCTCCAAATGTGCCTCCTCGTCAAGGCAGACTTCAAACCTGTGGAGATAGCCCGCATCCTTTGTCGCGACAAGAGTACCATCAACTCGGCACGCCGCCGTCTCTATGAGCGCGTCTTCGACGAGAAAGGAAGTCCCAGCCAGTGGGACGAATTCATCCGCAATATATAGGGGTCCTCAGCCGTAATACCCTCCTACCCTGTCGGGACAACTCCACCAGTCCATGGATCGGATGAACAAAAAAAAGGGAACGGAATCATGCGTCACGCACCATTCCGTTCCCCACCCAAATGGGTTATCAATTAAATCAAACTATTTCGAACTTAAATTACTTCACCACTACCTTGCGGCCGCCAACCATATAGACGCCCTTGGGAAGTCCCTCCAGCGAGGTGGCGTTGCGGCGGGCAATACGTCCGTCGATCGTCCACACATCCTGTGCGCCCTCCTTGAGGAGCTCGGCAGAAGAAATGCCAGCCTCGGGATCGGAAGCGTCGTAGATGTCGATCTGATCGAGCATGAGGTAGGTGTAGTTGGCGTGAGCCGTACCACGGAACTTCACGATGACGTAGCGCTCGTTGGTATAAGGCGTGAGATCGACGGTGAGGGTCTCCCATCCCGAAGTCTTCTTCTCGCTGAGCTTGAACGTCTTGACGTCGTGGTTCACACCGTCAGGTGTCTGGACGACGACCGTCAGGTCAGACTGCTCGCCATTCTCAGAATAGAGATCGAAGCGCACCACCGGCTGGTCCACACCATTGAGTGCCACCTTCGGGAGGTTGAAGCTCGTCTCGTCGCCGGCCTCCACATTGTAGTACTCGGGGAACTCGGGATCGGGAATGGTGTAGGGAGACCAAACGACACCGCCACCATCGTCGTTGGACGAGGCCTTGCCGCTGATCATCCAGGGAGAAGAGTTGCGGCGCGAAGCGTGCTGCTCGTTGCTCTCCGTCCATGCGAAGTTGTTCTGTACCGAACCACCCTCGAAGGTCTCCTTGAAGGGCTGGTTGATGGGCTTTCCTACCACGATGGCGCGGGAAGCCTCCAGTGCGCCATTGCCACCATCGGAACGGGTGAGGGCTGCCACCTGGAAGAGGCCCTGTGAGACACCGTCGTCGGCTACCGACTTGTCAGGATGCCATCCGACCAGGACGTCCGTTGCACCAGGCTGGCTCGTCGTCATGCTGTCGCCGAGGATCGGGCCATCGGGAGTCTCGAGGATCTCGTAGATGGAGACGGAGACATGGTCCGGATCGACGTAGCCGTTGTTGGCACCTACGTTGCTTACCTTGTTCCAAGAAGCCTTGATATCATTGACTGCATCGGTGAGATTCACGACCGGCGTCTTGGCCACATCGGCGCCGACGAAGACGCGCATTCTGGCCACACGGCCCGGCTTGTTGCCGTCCTCGGAGTAGGCGATGACCTCATACTCGTGCCATCCAGACTTGTCGATGCTCTTATCGGTCCAGGTGTATTCCTTGCCTGGTTTGCCAAATTCCGTATTGGCATTGCCAATCCACATCACCGACTTGCCGTCGCGCTTGATGACGAAGTAGCCGATGCGTGAGAGCGGCGTACCATTGATGGCCTTGGTCGGCGCAGTGAAGGCGAGGTCGGCAGAGAGCTTGCCCAAACCTGCCGGCGTCACAGTGAAGTTGGAGACGGAATCGGGGGCATCCAGGGCCGCACCATTGTCGATACCGACGAAGTCGATGACGATACGTCCGCTACCAGCTTTCTCAGTATTGTCGTGGAATCCGATGTAGAAGTTGCCGTCCTTGTCCGGGTTGATCTCCATGTTATAGACACGGTCGGGATCGTTGGCGATCACGTTGCTCTCCATGAGCGTACCGGTCATGCCCTCGGGAGAGGCCGTCTGGCCATACTTCACCTCGAAGGTGTTGAGATATTCAGGAGCAAGGTAGTTGCGAGCCTTCATTCTGACGTTATAGACACGGCCCGGCTTGAGGTGGACGGGCGGCGTGAAGAGCCAGTCGTCGTTGCCACTCTCGTTGTTGTACGGGCCAATGACCATACGGATGCCACCAGCATTGAAGTAGCCCCAGGTCACACCGTCGCCATTGACGTCGTTGGCAGAGAAGATGTCAAACTCACTGCGCGTGTAGAAATCCGTCTCCCAGTTGGGCTCAATGGCGTCGCCAATGATGACTGCCTTGGCGTCGGCTGACTGACTTCTCATACCCTTGGCCACGGCGCGAACGGAATAGACATAGCTATGGAGCGTACCAGCACCGAGGTCGTCGGTGTAGTTGGTAGCGGTCAAACCAGTTGCCACGACGGTAGTATCGCGTCCGACGATGCGCTCCAGGTCGTAGGTCAGATCGCCCATCGGACCAGCATGGAGGGTCGTCGTCGGTGCGGTCCATGAGACCTTGGCCTTGTAGCCATCAGCGACAGCCTTGACATTGGTCGGTGCGAGCGGAATGTCCCAACCCATCCAATGGGAGACATTCTCCTTGGGAGAGTCGCCATCGGCATTGCTGAGCACGACGCTGAAGGTATAGAGCTCGTTCTCCGTGGTCTTCACCTTGACGGAAACATCCTGACCCGGACGTGAGGTGCCCTCGGCAGACGGCGTGAAGGTAGCCGTCGGGCGGTTGCTCATCACCTTGTAGCGGACATCACCATGGAGGATATCGCCAGCATAGGTGGTATTAGGAATGGTGAAGGAGATGGTGGCTGTGGCACCGTCGGCCGACGGGTCGCAGGTGACACCATCCACGGCCAAGTTGTCAGCACGCTCCGGTGCGCCGTCGTTGGCCTCGGGCTGTGCCATCACCATACCCTGCACCTGTGCGAGGGTTCCATCGAGGAGCGTGGCCTTACCCGTATTGAGGTCCACGGTGTAAAGACCACCCTGGGCCTGGTTGTCGATGCAGTACCAGTAGAAGGTATCATCGCGCTGGTCGATCTCACCCGACTGGCCGTAGTACTGACCCATGAGATTGGTCAGCGTGAGGCCCGTGGCACCCACGAGCGTCTCTTCGCCGGTAGATTTGTTGACCTTGTAAAGCTTGCCGTCCATACCGATAGCATAGAGCTGGCCTGCCTTGGTGATACCAATGGCGACGAAAGCCTGGGAGGCCGGACCAATCGTGGTGCGCTGGCAGGTCTCGTAATCGACCGTACCCCACTCCAGAGAGTTGCCGTCGGCAGAGTAGAACACACCATAGACCGTGCCGTCGGCAGCCTGGGCTGTCTCCGTGGCGGCGAGGTAGAGGTAGTCCATGCCAGCGTCGAAGCTGCTGGTCTCGCCCGTAGAGAGGTCGGTGTTGCTCAGATAGAGGAACACATAACCCTCATCAACATACTGCATATTGAGGTATGCGCCGTAGAGGTGGCCGTTCTTGGCCTGCACACCGTTGGTGGCGACATTGATGGTCTCGCCCGTAGAGGCAAGGACGCTGAAAGCGACAGGCTTCTGTGCCGTCATCGTATAGTAGCCATAGGGACCGTAGGTGGTCTCATTCCAGCCTGCCTTGTAAATCAGGTTGCACCAGAACTGGGCAGCCTTGCCCGCCTTCAGTGGATCGGTGACCTCGGGAGCCTTGGCGATGAAACGCGAGGCGCTGGGCAGCTGCGGCGTGCGAACCTTCAGACGCATCTGCTGTGAGAGCAGCGGATAGACGAGGCGCGCCTCTGCCGGAGTGCGAACTACGCCCTTGGTGTCCTGTGCCAGCACGGCCGATGGAACGAGCAGTGCGGCAAGGGCTATGGGGATGAATTTCTTTTTCATATCGATAGATATTGTTGATTCTTGACTGAGTTGTGGAACGGCTGCTGAACGACGAGAAAGGAGATGGGCGGGACGGGCGGACCACTATCCTTCCGTCCCGCGTCAGGTCCCAAACTTATCTATATAACATCTGCTTATGAAGTCATGTTGGTCTTTCTACGCGCGTTCCTTTTATATATAAGGATCGTATTAGCGAATAATGCGCTTGCTCACCTTGCCACCCTGGCGGACGATGGTCACGCCACCCTTGACGGGCTGGCTGAGACGACGGCCCTGCAGGTCGAAGTACTCGGCGGACTCGCAGTTCTCGGTGACACCTGCCGACTCGATGCCTACGATGTCGGTAGCCTTGATCCAGACGATGTCGGATCCGTGCTCTACGTCACCGCCGTAATAGACGCTCTGGAGGCCGAGACGGTCATACTGCTGCTCATCGAAGTAGTAGAAGAACGCCTTCGTGTCGTTGTTGGAGAAGAAGTAGTAGCCATCAGAGAAACTGTAGGGCACCTCCTTCATATCCTTCTCCAGGCCCTCATAGACGACCGGGGAGAACGTGTAGATGGTATTCTCGTCGTTGAGATACAGACGGTAGTAGAGCTTGTTGCTGTTGAGCGACTCGTTCTGCATTCCCTTCGGGATGAGGTCGAACTGCACCAGGCCTGATCCGCCATTTTCCTCAATACCCCACCAGTCGCGGAGGACGGGAGGAATCGGTGTTGACTCCTGCTCCACGAAGCGCTTATAGACGGGGTCGTCATAGTTGTGGAGGAAGAAAATCTCGTTGGGACGCACGCTGAGGAGCATGGAAGTGCCCTCGTCGCTGGTCAGCGTCATATTGGTGGGGTCATAGGCGAAGCTCATCTCGCTCTGCTCCTCGTAGGAGCGGTTGAAGAACGTCACACCCGAATACTCAGAGGTCTCGGTGACGATGGAGTAGCTGGCCGGCTTCATCCAGAAGTGGTAGCACTGAAGCTCGTCGGCACCGGCATACTGCGGCTGGAAGACCACCTTGCCGTCCTTGATCTCACCCTTCATCCAAGAAGTGGTATCGCCCGGGTTCTGGACATAGAAGTCGTTGCCCACGGCTGCAGCGAGCGTCATCTGACGCACGGTGCTGATCTCTTGCGTCACGGAGTTCATCTTAGAGGTCTCCAGGGAGAAGACCTGGGGCTCCACGCCATCGGGCAGCTGAGCCGCCTTCTCGTTGAACGGCTCCATGCGGGTGAAACCGTCGCTGTAGCCGACCCACTCGCCAAGACCGTTGGTCAGGCAGAGCATGTGTGCCGGATAGCGCGTATCCTCGAAGTGATCCTCTTCCTCCATGGCGAGGACGCCGTTCTCGAGCGTGAAATATATATCGCCGTCGGGCTGGCCATTGACCGAGTCGGGAATCCATCCGTAGGTGCTTTCGTCCAGGCGCGCCATCTTGTACCATGACGCATAATAGACCTGTCCGTTGTTCTCATAGATAGGCTGCGGCGTATGGGCCACATAGTATCCGTCCGAAACCTTGTCGAGTTTGAGCCACGACAGGGTGGAAAGGGTGTTGAACGGCTCGTAGATGTAGATGCAACCGTCGTCGCCCTCAACATAGCGGCCCACGGCATACTCGTAGGTGTCAGCCTGCACACCCGACTGCGTGTTGCGGAAGGCGAAGCCATTGCGGAGCAAACGGTTGTGATCGACACCAGCAGGCTGCTCGTAGCGGATGTAGTCCTGCAGGCCACCACCCTTGAGCGGCATGTTGGCAGGTGTTGAGCGGAACGCACCCTGGTCTGCGGGCTGCAAGACGGCGGTCTGGGCATTGTCGCGGACAGGCGCACTTTGGGTGGTCACGGTCTGGGCGAAGAGCGGAGCCGCGGCCAAAAGTGATATAAAGGTGAAAAGTTTTCTCATAGCGAAATTGTTGAAAAGAATCTGTTTAGATATCGGTGAATGTTTCCTTGTACGAACCCGCTCCCATTGGTATCGGGAAGAAGCTCTTTGGAAGGAAGGCGGGCGGCGGATTGTCTCCGCCCGCCTTGTCCCCCTTTCGGGGTGATGTATTGTTTGCGTCGTGCTGCCTTCCCTCCCGCTGGGGCGGACTGCTTGGTCCGCCCCGTTGGTGTGGAAGGGCGCGCCCATCATCATTAGGCAATCATCGGAATGGGCGCGTCCGTGCTGCAGCTACGCTGTGATAGATTTCATGCTTACTTGCGCACTACCTTGTGGCCGTTCTCGATGACGATGCCCTTGTAGTTCTTGCCGACACGCTGGCCAGCGAGGTTGTAGCGCGTGAGGTTGGCGTCCTCACCATTGACCGTGGCAGCGTCGATGCCGTCGTCGGTAGTCTTGGTGAACGTCTTCTCGGCGATGTCAGACACTCCGTCGTAGCGGTAAGCGATGGCGCGGACTACGGTCGTCCGGCTGATCGTGATCGGGCTGACATAGTAGAGCGTCTCTTCGGCGTCCTTGTCAGGATCGGAACCGTCGAGCGTGTAGTAGATCTCGTCGGCCTCATTGTCCGGAACGATGCTCACCTTGGTGCTGTTGACAAAGACATCGTCGCCCTGGATCTCCGGCGTACCTACTGAGAGGCGCAGTTTGGCCACAAACATGTCTTTCTCGCCTCTGTACCAACCACCAACGTCGTGGTACTCCTTCGGATCCTCTTTCCAGTAGTAGGCGAAGCCCTTAGAGTTGTCGAGCGCGATGCGGTTGTCGCCCTCACCGGCGTAGAAGTATGCGATGCCGTCCTCGTCCGTCTCCTTGACCACCTTCACACGCTTGAGCATGATGAAGTCGCCCTTGTGCTCACCATTCTCGATCTCGTCCCAGTAGGCGGTCGTGAAGTGATAGTCGAAGTCGCCGAAGTGGTTGATCACGGTGATGTCGTCCATGTTGGTCTCGCCCTCGATGTCGTAGGCCTGGAGGAAACCGTTGTTGTAGTCGATCTTCACGCGAACCGTACCGTAGTACTCATAGTTCATGGCAAGCGACTGCTTCGTGGTCCAGTGGAGAGCGCTCTCGCCGTCGCGGATGATCCAGCTCTTGCCGTAGTTGGCAGTGAAGGGAGCAATGGCACGGTTGAGCTTCAGGATGGCGTAGGGGATGTCCTTCTTGCCTGCGATGGCCTCCTCGATGGTCGTCTCCTGCCAATCGACGGCGGGACGCTTCGTGAAGGTCTTCTCCACCATCACGCTGGCGAGCTCGTCGCGCTCGGCGAGAGCCTTGACCGTCGTGGTCTCGGTGATGATGAACGGCTTGGTGTAGAGCGGAGACAGCGTGGTCGGGTTGCTACCGTCGAGCGTGTAGTGGATGGTCGTGCCCGGCTCAGAGCTCATCTTGATGGTGGTGTAGTCGGTGAAGTACTCATCGCCCTCGATCGTGGGAGCTGCGGGAGCAGCATAGTGGATGAGTGCCTCGGTGACACGGGTGGTAGCGGCGCAGCCATTGGCACCCGGAGCGTAGTACCAGAGGTTCATGTCGTACTCCTGTCCGTGCTTCAGACCGAAGTCGGCACCATTGGTGATCTCGAAGGTATAGTTGACCTGTCCGTCCTTGACCACGGCCTTATAGACACCGTTGGTCACGCTGGCGGTAAGATTCTCGATGCGTACGAGGTCGCCAGGATAGTCGGCGATCAGAGAAGGCTGGATGGTGATGGGGCGCTGCTCGTAGCTACCGTCGTGGTTGCTGCTGAAATCGCCCTCGGTGACAGACACGTTGACGAAGCCACCGTTGTAGTTGACGTCACCCTTGATGGTGCCGTTGAGCGTGGCGCCGATCTTGAAGCTGACGTCGGCGTTGTTGGAAGTCACATTGATGGCCTTGTTGCCCTCGCGGATGATATAGGTGAGTGCGCCATTGACGGTCTCGCCATAGGCTACCAGTGCGTCAGTCAGGCGGATGGTGGCACCCGTCAGGCTCTGCTTACCCTCATGGATCTGTGCGATGGTCGTCTCGCCCTCGCTCTGCTTGACGAAGGTCTTCTCGGCCACGTCGCTGCTGATGCCGTTGCGGATACCAATAGCCTTGACAACGGTAGTCTGAACGACGGAGAACGGCTTCGTGTACTGCGGAGAATCCAGACCCGGCGTGGTGCCGTCGGTGGTGTAGCGAACCTCGTCGTCCTCCTGCTCGGGCATGATGATGACCTGAGAGCGGTCGGTGAACGGCGTGGTACCCGTGATCGTCGGAGCAGCGGGCTTGTTGATGTCGGCCTTGGTGAAGGTCACCTCGGCGATCTCGCTCGGAGCGCCATTGCGCACATACATAGCCTTGACGGTCGTCGTCTCAGTGATGTTGAACGGACCTGTGTATTCGATAGACTCCGGCGTGGGGTTGGTGCCGTCGAGCGTGTAGAAGATCTGGTCGGTCAAACCCTCGGAAGTGATGGTCACCGAGGTGAAATCCAGGAACGGATTGTCGCCGTCGATGTTCGGGGCCTTCATCGTATAGCTGCGCTTCGTGATGGTCTTTGAACTCATAGCGCTGCACACACCGTCCTTGAAGGCGATGGCCTGCACGCGGGTCGTCTCGGTAATGGTGAACGGACCCGTATATTTGGGAGAAGCGTCCGTCGGAATATTCCAGTCGGTCGTATAGTAGATGTCAGCACCCTCCTCGGCCGTGATGGTCACGGTTGTCTGGTCGTCGAAGAAATCCTCCGAGTCGATGGTCGGCGGAGTGACGGTCACACCAGAATTCTTGGGGGAAAAGACATCAATGGTCCTCATCTTACAATCGGTCTGGATCGTAAGTGTCGCGGTGGGCTGAGCTCCATCAGACTGCGACTGCCAGGTCCAGTTGCTCTTCCAACCGCCGATGTAATACTCATTCGGTATATCGACTTTAGCGAATGGCTCGGGGTCTTCATCCTGAATACCCGTAAACATCATATAGATGTACACGAGGTCATTACCCGTAATGGTGATGGTGGTGCCAGGCTCAAACTCCCAGCCGGTCCTACCCCCTTCTGGGCTTACTGCCTCCCAGGTACCCTTAGAGCGCGTGAGCGTAATGCCACCTTTGGTCAGCACATTGGTCTCACTCGCGTCGTTGGTAGCTGCAAAGGAAACCTTTGTGTACTCCTTTTCATTCTTCCAATCATACTTCTCTGCCCATATCGTCGAACAGACGAATGTGAGCAGGAGCATCCACATGAAGCGTAGCTTTTTGTTCATAATAGTTGTTGTTACTTGGTTACAGACTTAGGCTTCTCGTCCTGATTGCTGGAACGGTCGGCCCGGCCCTTATTTAATAATGTATAGGTCACTATCTTGAGGTAGGTCACACGGACTGAACTTTTTCGGGGGCTGGCGGAGGCGCGATACTGATTCATCGCGCCTCGGTTCGCCACCCATTCAAGTAGTCTTCTAATTCATTCGTCTGTGTTTCCTATAATATTTCTCTTCGATTTTCTGTTGCAAATGTACGATATAATTTTGAATCGGGCCTCCAGAAAAAGGTCTGCTGTTGCTCTAATTCCCGAAAATAGACCCTAAAACATGCGAAAATGCCCATTTCATCGCGTTTGCCCCTTGTTTCTATTGCCACAATACGAACAACCACCATCACCACGGAGCGCACAGCTACAAATGACTCTTACGTCGAAACATAGAACTACCGACAGCAGAAATCACCCCTCCAGACCACCTCACCCGCACTCTTTAGCACATGGTAAGCTCGCAAAGACACACGATAATCCATACTGCTGCACAAAGAAAGCAAATGAAAAACTTGCCTGTTCGCAATTTAAATCCTATATTTGCAGCAGAAAGAGAAAGGACATGAGAACTCGTCATGATTATATCACACTCCTACGCCAGTATGCCAAGGCCAAGGCCGAGGTATACGGTATCATGAAAATTGGCATCTTCGGATCTGTGGCACGCAACGAACAGACTGAGGATAGCGATGTGGATATTTGTGTAGAAATATCAAAGCCAGACCTTTTCACGATGGTCCACATTAAGGATGAACTACAAGAGTTGTTTGAACGGCCAGTGGACATCGTGAGACTTAGAAGCAACATGAACCCCATACTCTTCCAACAAATCCAAAGAGACGGAATCTATGTATGACATCGAACTACTTTATCACGCGTTAAACCGTACTGTAGGAGCCATTGAGCGCATCATCAACAATTCAAAGGATATTGACGACCCACAATATTACCTGCTTTCACCTGCAGGAATGGAACGGCTCGAAAGTACCTGCATGCTGCTACTTGCCATCGGAGAAAGCATTAAAGGAATCGACAAGATGACCCAAAAGACTTTTCTCCCCACCTATCCCGATGTGGACTGGAAAGGAGCTATGGGCATCCGTGACATTATCGCACACCACTATTTTGACATTGACGAAGCCATTGTCTTTGATGTTGTCAAAAACAAACTTCCTAATATGCTGAAGACCATACGGCAGATGATAGAAGAACTATAGATCCACCCCTGTAGAATGAGGAATAAAAACGCGGGGCGTTTTTCAGAGAAACATCTGAAGAACGCCCCGCACTTGTTTTCATGAGGTTTTAGCGTACCACTAGCTTGGAGGTCTCAGATCCCACACGGACGAGGTACATGCCCGCGGGAAGGGCGATGCGGGTCGTGCCGGCAGGACAAAGGCGGGTAAGGATCGTCTGACCCGACAGGGTGAGGACGGTGGCCTCGGCCTCACAGGGAGCGGTGAGGACAACACCACCTGCTACGGGCAAGACCGAGACCTCTGAACCGAGGAGCGGACGGACGCAGGTGATAGGACCACGAACCACCATCAGGTCGGAGGGTGCGGAGGCGACAATGTCCTTCAGGTCGCCATGGCGGTAGCGGAGACCCGTCACGCGGTAGGCCACCTCGTGGCCCTCACCGAAGTTGGGGTTGTTCATCACCACCGACTGGGTCTCGGCGTCGGGCGTATGGAGCGATGCGGTGACGACGCTCACGGTCTCGCCTGCCTTCAGATCCTGCGTGATGCGGATGTAGTCGATAAGGAAGGGATAGTAGTTGTTGCTATAGAACGTGAGCGACTCCTTCTTGGAGCAGCACGGAAGCGTGACCGTCTCCTCGACAAATCCACCGGCGGGGAAGCGGATGCCGGCATAGCAAGCCGGACTGGCACCCTGGATGACGAGCCAGTCGTCCTCCTGTCCCCAAGCACGCACGGTGACGTTACACTCTCCGTCGTTGTGGCTCAGGTCAATGACGGGCGTACTGATGGCACCCGCAATCTGGCCTTCCTGGCCCGTGGCGGCCATTCCGCCGAGCCAGCCCTCTACCCACTGCAGGCTCGAAGCCTTCCAGCCGGCGATGTGCGTGAGGTCGTCGATGGCACGATAGCCACTCGTGTATTCGCCATGCTCGATGAAACCATCGGCAATGTCGCTCTCCTTGAACTCCGACTTCACGAGCGAGAAGTCCTCATAGAGCATCTCGAAGCCCGGCGTGTCCTCGGCGAGGGTGTTCTTCTGCACCTGCTCCACACGGTACATATCCACCTTCTTATGGCTCGTCCAGCGGGCCGTGTAGCAAGAATCGGTCACATCGGCAGCCTCGAGCACGGTGGGCTGGCTGACGGTATAGACCTCCACCTCGGCAGAAGCCGCCGAGGTGAACTCTGCGTTGCGCGCGCGTACATTATAATAATAGTCGCGGTCGGGATCGAGGCCGCTGACGGCGTAGGTGACGTGATCCTCATCTTCACCCAGCGCACGCGCCTCGACCATCTCGTCCTGCAGACGGTAGTCGAGCGTCGGGGGCGCAGGATAGGCATAGCGGAGGTCGGAGATCAATACTCGCGACTCGTCGCCATCGGCGGGGAAATACTCCAAGCGGAAGGAATAGACCTTGTCAAACATCTGGATGGCGGGAGAAAGGTCGTAGGTCAGACCTGCCCGCAGATCCTCTTCGGCCAGTTCGGCGAAGTCGATCCAGGCAAAGGCGTAGAGACCATAGTCGGTGTCGGCATAGAGCTGGACATAGCTGCCGTATGGCACTTCCTCCTGGTCTGCCTCCTGCTTGATCCAGAACGTGGTCGCTGAGAGGCCCTGGTCGCAATGCGGCAGGTCGATGTAGTCGCCCGCGTCGCGCAGGATGAGGGCCCGCGTGCCGTCGGGCCCACCCTCGGAGAGGTGCGGACGGGAAGCGTCGGTCCAATGGAAGTTCCAGCCCTCGGGGTAGTGAGGATTGGCAGCATCGATCACGCCGTCGGCATCGGCCTGCACCTGCGAGAAGTCGCCACTGCCCTTCACCTCGCCCTCGCCCGCCGTCTTGCTATAGACGGAGAGCAGATACTCCGTGGCCGTCGGCGTGGGCGTCCATTCGGCGGTGAAGCCATACTCCGTGGCGTCGCCCGGCTCGAAGGCCTCGGGAGCGGCTATCGACTTAGTGACCCGCTCGACGTGGATATCGTCGATGAGGATTGTGGTCTCGGTATTGGCCATAAACTGGAAGCCCGTGGCCTCGAAAGCCCCCTTGTCGGAGGTGAAGGTGAAGGTCTGCCATTCACGGGTCAGGTCGTAGTGGCGACGCTCGTAGTCGATCAGGTCCTTGCGAGAGAGGAAGATCAGGTCGAGGGCCTTCGCTCCTTCCGTGGCCGAGGCCTCGGCTCCGAGACGGGCACGGAACGTCAGTGTCACCTCGCCCGCCATGTTGCCGGCCGGGGTGTTGAGAAACCAGCCGTCCTTGATGGCAATAGCGCCACCAGCGGCATAGAGGCCCTCGCCGCCCCAAGGCCGGTCGGCGAGTTCGCTACTGTACGGACGCAGGAGGGAGGGATTCTCGAAGTCGCCCAGGTCGTTGACCAGTTTCTTGCCATCGGGCTGGTCTTCAGATCCGGCCGTAAGACCCGAGAAGTCTTCGTCGATGAGCACCGTGGCCTGCTTGGTGTCGTCGCTCTCGGACTGGGCAGCAGCCTTCACAGGTCCCTGGGACAGGAAATGCAGTCCTGGGGAAAGCGGACTTGCAGTCTGCGCCACGGCGCTCGTCGCACCCAGCGACGAGGCGGCGAGCAGCGCAGCCATCAATAGTTGTCTGTTCGTCATCATGATTTGTTGTTTTATAGATATATTGATTTCTTTATTTCTTTATTTCTTCATATTAAAGGGACAAGCAAGTGGTCAAAATGGTAAATTTGGACACAAAGCAACCCTTTCCCTTCTTACGCCCCACTGCCGACGATGAAGCCGAGAAGAGGGATGGTTTATAATTTATGCAAAGTTAAACAAATCGTTCCATAAAACAAAAATATGGGCAAAAAAACTAAGCAATTTCTTGGAACTTTCGGAATATGAGGCCCTTCACTTAGCTTCTAAGACCCCATTCCCTCACACCTTATCCAGGTTTTATATATGACAAAAAATGTCTTATTTTACGTTTT
>OHHO01000122.1_pt1 | contig 31272 bp, 30 predicted proteins | sample 1568071 | NCBI WGS metagenome assembly OHHO01 (sample SAMEA3879582, study PRJEB24766) | human gut metagenome | biome: human-associated habitat; feature: feces | place: USA | collected 1985/1987
AGGAAGAATGAGATGAAAGAGTTAGAGAAGACATATGATCCTTCCCAGATAGAGGACAGACTCTACAGAAAGTGGGAGGAGAAGAAGTATTTCCACGCAGAGGTTGACAGGAGCAAGAAGCCATTTACGATCGTAATGCCACCTCCAAATGTAACAGGACAGCTCCACATGGGACATGCCTTGGACAATACAATGCAGGATATACTTATCAGATTCAAGAGAATGCAGGGCTACTCAGCACTGTGGCAGCCTGGTACAGACCACGCAGCCATCGCAACCGAGGTTAAGGTTACAGAGAAGCTGAAGGAGCAGGGAATAGATAAGAAAGAGATCGGCCGTGAGGAGTTCTTAAAGCATGCATGGGCATGGAAGGAAGAGTACGGCAACCGTATCGTGAGCCAGCTCAAGAAGATGGGTTCATCCGCTGACTGGGACAGAGAGAGATTCACCATGGACGAGGGATGTTCCAAGGCAGTCAAGGAAGTATTTGTAAGACTGTACGAGAAGGGCTACATCTACAAGGGCTCAAGGATCATCAACTGGTGTCCTGTATGTAAGACTTCCATATCAGATGCTGAGGTTATACATGAGGAGCAGGACGGATTCTTCTGGCATATCAACTATCCTGTAGTTGGAGAGCCTGGAAGATTTGTGGAGATAGCAACCACAAGACCGGAGACACTTCTCGGAGATACAGCCGTTGCAGTAAATCCTGACGATGAGAGATACACAGATATAGTAGGAAAGATGCTGGAGCTGCCACTTACAGACAGACAGATCCCGGTTATCGCAGATCCATATGTTGACAAGGAGTTTGGAACAGGATGTGTAAAGATCACACCTGCACATGACCCTAACGACTTCGAGGTTGGAAAGCGTCACAATCTTGAGGAGATAAATATACTGAACGATGATGCAACCATAAATGAGCTCGGAGGCAAGTATGCAGGCATGGATCGCTACGAGGCAAGAAAGCAGATGGTGGCAGACCTTGACGCACTGGGACTTCTCGTAAAGGTAGTTCCACACAGCCACAACGTAGGAACACATGACAGATGTAAGACAACTGTAGAGCCTATGATCAAGCCTCAGTGGTTCGTCCGCATGAAGGAGATGGGACAGGCAGCACTTGACATCATCAAGACCGATGAGCTCTCATTTGTGCCTGAGCAGTTCGACAAGACATACATCCACTGGCTTGAGAACATCCGTGACTGGTGTATATCAAGACAGCTCTGGTGGGGACACAGAATCCCTGCATGGTACTGTGACGAGTGCGGCGAGACCATCGTCAGCCGTGAGACACCTACAGTATGTCCAAAGTGCGGATGTACACATCTCACACAGGATGAGGATACGCTCGATACATGGTTCTCATCTGCACTGTGGCCATTTTCAACACTTGGCTGGCCGGATAAGACACCTGAGTATGAATACTTCTATCCTACAAGCGTGCTTGTAACCGGATACGACATCATATTCTTCTGGGTAATCCGTATGGTATTCTCAGCACTTGAGCAGACAGGCAAGAGCCCGTTCAAGCATGTGCTGATCCACGGACTTGTAAGAGACGACCAGGGACGTAAGATGAGTAAGTCACTTGGAAATGGTATTGACCCGCTTGAGGTTATAGATAAGTACGGTGCAGACGCCCTTCGTCTGACACTTATAACAGGAAATGCTCCTGGAAACGACATGCGTTTCTACTGGGAGAGAGTTGAGAATTCCAGAAACTTTGCAAATAAGATCTGGAACGCAACACGTTTCATCATGATGAACATGGAGAAGGCAGATTTCACAAATGTGAAGCTGTCAGACCTGACAATAGCTGACCGCTGGATCCTGTCCAAGGTCAACACACTTGCAAAAGAGATGACAGACAACATGGAGAAGTTCGAGCTTGGTATCGCTGTATCCAAGGTATACGACTTCATCTGGGAGGAGTTCTGTGACTGGTATATCGAGATGGTTAAGCCTCGTCTCTACAACGATGAGGATGAGACAAAGGCAGCAGCACTCTGGACACTTAAGACAGTTCTGATCCAGGCACTTAAGCTTCTTCATCCATACATGCCATTCATCACAGAGGAGATCTTCTGCAACATTCAGGACGAGGAGGAGTCGATCATGATCTCCAAGTGGCCCGAGTACACAGACGAGTGGAACTTTGAGGCTGACGAGGCCGCTGTTGACACTATCAAGGCAGCAGTCCGTGCCATCAGAAACCTTCGTACAGGAATGAACGTACCACCTAGCAGAAAGGCAAAGGTATATGTCGTATCTGCAAAGGAGGACGTGAGACATATATTTGAGTCATCAAAGAGCTTCTTTGCCACACTGGGTTATGCCAGCGAGGTACACGTTCAGGAGGACAAGACAGGAATCGATGAGAATGCAGTATCAACACTGATCCACGATGCCGCTGTATACATTCCTCTTGAGGAGCTTGTGGATATCGACAAGGAGATCGAGCGACTTGAGAAGGAGGCTGCTAAGCTTGCCGGAGAGATCAAGCGTGCATCAGGAATGCTTGCAAATCCAAAGTTCGTTGACAAGGCCCCAGCTGCAAAGGTTGAGGAGGAGAAGGCAAAGCTTGCCAAGTACACTGAGATGTCTGAGCAGGTTGCCGAGCGTCTTGCACAGCTTAAGAAGTAATTATAAGGTCCCGACAGACGGAATTGGCTTTTCGCCTGCCGGGATCTTCGTTTTTATTGTGTCGATGAGACATTTCCTTCATATCATATAACAGAAGAGGTTTTTCTGTCGGTATGAAGGAGGTGGAGAAATGGGATTCACAAGTATTCCCATACGCAACATCATACGTGAAGCTGTTGCAAGGGGCGGCATAATAGTGGATGTCAGGGACCGCGATGAATTTCTGGAGGGACACATCCCCATGGCGGTAAATATTCCATTTGAGTTGATAGAAGCGGGGGAGTATACTCTTCCCAAAAGCAAATATCTGCTGGTATACTGTGCTCATGGGGTGAGCAGCATGAAGGCTGCGCTCATCATGAGCGAGGATGGATACAGAGTTATCAACACGGTGGGAGGCTTGGCGCAGTACAGAGGCCCGCTCACAAGACAGCGATAGAACAAATATACAACCCACAGAAAGGGCAGGAAATGAGTAGAGTAGAACTTATAGCTCCATGTCATTTTGGACTGGAGTCGGTACTGAAAAAAGAAATACTTGATCTTGGATACGAGATAGTCCAGGTGGAGGACGGAAGGATCACATTTGCCGGAGACGAGAGTGCGATTGCAAGGGCAAATATTTTTATAAGGACAGCCGAGCGTATCATGCTCAAATGTGGCAGCTTCAAGGCCGCCACATTTGACGAGCTGTTCGAGGGAACAAAGGCCATCGCCTGGGAGAAGTATCTGACAAGGGATGCAAAATTCTGGGTGTCCAAGGCGACATCAAACAAGAGTGCACTCTTCAGTCCATCGGATATACAGTCCATAGTCAAGAAGGCTATGGTTGAGAGATTGAAGCAGACATACAGAGTGTCATGGTTCACGGAGGATGGCGCAAGCTATCCGGTGAGAGTATTTATATTCAAGGATATAGTGACCATAGCACTTGACACGTCAGGTGTGTCACTTCACAAGAGGGGATACAGAAAGCTGGTTGGAAAGGCTCCTATATCGGAGACGTTGGCGTCCGCACTGATCATGCTCACGCCGTGGCACAGGGACAGAGTCCTTGTAGATCCGTTCTGCGGAAGTGGAACATTTCCGATAGAGGCTGCCATGATAGGCGCACACATCGCACCGGGAATGGACAGGGAGTTCACGGCCCAGGAGTGGTCCAAGATCTGTGACAAGAAGATATGGTACAATGCGGTGGATGAGGCTCATGATCTCATAGACCACGATGTGAAGATGAACATACAGGGATATGATCTGGATGGCGATATGGTGAAGTGTGCCATGGAGAATGCCAGGGCAGCAGGAGTGGAGCAGCACATCCATTTTCAGCAGAGGGATGTGAAGGATCTGAGGAATCCGAAGAAGTATGGATTTATAATCACAAATCCACCTTACGGAGAGAGACTTGAGGAGAAGGAGGCTCTGCCTGAGCTGTACAGGACCATCGGCGAGAGCTATAGGAATCTTGATGACTGGTCAATGTTCCTCATCACATCGTATACGGATGCGGAGAAGTATATCGGCAGAAAGGCCGACAGAAACCGCAAGATATACAACGGAATGATAAAATCATATTTCTATCAGTTTATGGGACCGAAGCCGCCTAAACGAAGGAGAGAAGAAGCTTGAAGAAATTTGTATATATAATTCTGATCCTTGCCATAGGTGCTCTGGCGTATTACGGAACAAAGGAGCCGTCGGGACGTCTGGAGAAGAACGAGGAGGATCAACACGCAGTTTCCGGCATGTCTGAGAAGCTTGCGGGCGATTACAATGAAGCGGGACTCACACTGTATGTAAATGGCAGTGAGGTGGAAGAGGACGAGTACAAGCCGTATGTAAGCAATAATCTTCACCTTATGATGCCGCTGAAGATGCTCAAGGATAAGATGAAGTGTACATACATAGAGTATGTGAATGGCAGTATCGTGATCAAGAGGAATGAAGGAGTCGCCAGACTGGTGCTTGATTCCCAGGATGCAGAGCTGGACGGCAAGGACGTGAAGATCGCGGATGCGCCGATAAAGAAGGATGACGAGACATTTGTCCCTATAGAGTATATAGCGGACACGCTCGACTATACATGTGAGTACAATTATGACACAGGCCGTGTATCCCTGCAGAAGGTCGGTGAGGACAGTAAGCTGCCGGCCGCCTACGACATGAGAAAAGAGGGCAGGGTCACAGAGGTCAGAGACCAGGGAGACTCGGGAACATGCTGGGCATTTGCGTCGCTGGCTGCGCTTGAGACAACTCTTATGCCGGATGAAAAGCTGCAGTTCTCTGTGGATAACATGACCATGAACAACGGATTTGGCGTTGAACAGTTTGAGGGTGGCCAGTACAGGATGAGTATTGCATATCTTGCATCCTGGAAGGGACCGGTTCTCGAGAAGGATGATCCGTACGGGGATGACAAGACGAACTCCAAGCTTAAGGCCGTGAAGCATTTGCAGGAGGCGGAGATAATTGACGACAAGAATCTGAAGGCTGTGAAAGAGGCAGTGTACACCAAGGGCGGTGTGGAGACTGCGATATACAGCGATATGATAGATGCCGACAGCAGCTCGGAGTATTACAACGAGGAGACTCATGCGTACTATTATGATGGTTCAGAGGGAATCAACCACGATGTGGTAATAGTCGGATGGGATGACAATTACAGCAAGAACAACTTTAACAAGGCGCCGAAGAAAGATGGTGCTTTTATCTGTAAGAACAGTTGGGGAACCGAATTTGGCGAGGACGGATATTTCTATATATCCTACTATGATGCACATATTTGCGAGACCAGCGTTGTGTACACCAGACTTGAGGGCGCAGACAACTACGATAAGATATACCAGTCGGACAAGCTGGGCTGGGTAGGAGTTCTTGGATTTGACCAGGAGGATGCCTATTTTGCAAATGTTTACACGGCTGGTAAGAGCGAGGAGCTCAAGGCTGTGTCATTCTATGCTACTGATGCAAAGACGACATATGAAGTATATGTGGCTACAAATTTTGAGGACACTGACGATCTGGCAAATAAGAAGCTTGTCGCGTCAGGCGAGATGGAGTATGCAGGATACTACACGGTCAACCTGGATGATGTGGTCAAGCTCCCGGATGAAAAGAAATTTGCGGTCATAGTACATATAACCACGCCGGGCAGCAAATACCCGATAGCCATAGAGTATGATGCGGATTCCATGACCGACAGCTTTGACATCTCCGATGGAGAAGGCTATATAAGTCTGTATGGAAATCAGTGGTACAGTGCGGAAAAAGAGAGAAAATGTAACGTCTGCCTCAAGGCATTTACGGATAAGACAGAATAAACAGGAAGTGTATGTAAGCTGTGGGAAAGGAGAACTATTATGGACAAGCTGATATTTGCAACGGGAAATGAAGGAAAGATGAAGGAGGTCCGAATGATACTTGCTGACCTCGGATTTGAGATACAGTCCATGAAGGAGGCTGGGATCGATATAGACATAGTGGAGGACGGACAGACATTTGAGGAGAATGCTCTGATCAAGGCGAGAGCCATCAGCAAGGAGAGCGGATGCCTGGTGCTTGCGGATGACTCAGGACTTGAGGTCGATTACATGGACAAGGCGCCTGGCATATACAGCGCGAGATTCCTAGGCGAGGACACATCGTACAGGATAAAGAACCAGTACATAATAGACAAGCTGGCCGGGGTTCCAGATCCTGAGAGGACAGCAAGATTCGTGTGCGCTATAGCAGCAGTGTTCCCGGATGGAAGCGAGTACACAGAGCGGGGAACCATAGAGGGAATCATAGGCTACGAGGAGCGCGGCGAGAACGGTTTCGGGTATGACCCTATATTTTACCTTCCAGAGCTGGGCAAGACCACTGCGGAGCTTGATCCTGAGGAGAAGAACAAGATCAGTCACAGGGGAAATGCACTGAGACTGATGAAGAACGTCATCAGAGCGCACAGGGAGAGTAAGTGAGAATCAGGAATAAATCAGTTAATGATCAGTGGGATCGATGGATTCTCGTTAGGAGGAATAGATGAAAGTACTGATAATAAGTGACACTCATGGCAAGAGTAGCTGCTTAAAACAGATACACGATATAGTTGGCGACGTGGACATGCTGATACATCTCGGAGATGTTGAGGGAGATGAAAAGCTGATACATGACCTGTTTGACTGTGAGATTCACATGGTGAGGGGCAACTGCGATTACAACCCGGAGCTCCCGATATATGATGAGTTCAACATCGGAGACAAGAAGGCATTTATAACCCATGGACACAGGTACAGTGTGAACAGCGGAATCTCCTATCTGGAGGAACTCATAGATCTGGAGGGATATGACTTCGTGATGTATGGACATACACACCGCCGTGACCTGACGTGCTACAAGGATTCATACATTGTCAATCCGGGAAGTCTGGCTCTGCCGAGAGACAACCGGATTGGAACGTATATGCTGCTTGATTTTGACCAGCACGGAACGCCGTTTTTTGCGCAGAATGAGCTGCCGAGGGTAGAGTCGAATGTGTCAAGTTTTAGAAGAAAATTTGACATGTAGCATCAGCCCTGCCGAAGGCAGCTTTAAATGGCTGATGTTCCATACCGGAGGAGAAGAAGAGGAAGAAGTTTTTTGAGGATCTGTGGGGATAGGGCAGACCGTTCCAGAAAAATAAATAAGGATTGGAAATAGAATGAAGAAACACGATATAGTTGAAGGTGTGATAGACACATATGAGTTCCCGAACAAGGGAAGCTTTCATATGGATGACAGAAAAGTAACAGTTAAGGGTGCGATAAAAGGCCAGAAGGTGAGCTGCCGCATAACGAAGCTGAAGAAGGGCAAGGCCGACGGCAGACTCCTTGAGGTTTTGGAGAAGTCGGAACTTGAGGATGCTTCGCCGGTTTGTTCGCATTTTGGAATGTGCGGTGGCTGCAGCTACCAGACGCTCAGCTATGAGAATCAGCTGAAGGTGAAGGAGGAGCTTGTCAAAGGGCTTCTTGACGGTGTGATCGATGGTGAGGCTCATCCTTATGAGTGGCAGGGGATAATTGCATCTCCTGTGACAAAGGGATACAGGAACAAGATGGAGTTCTCATTTGGCGATGAGTACAAGGACGGCCCGCTGGCGCTTGGACTTCACAAGAAGAACAGCACATACGACATCGTTCAGATGGATGACTGTTATATAGTGAATGATGATCTGAACAAGATAGTGAAATATACTGTCCAGTTCTGCAAGGAGGCGGGACTCCCATATTACAAAAAGATGCAGCACGAGGGGCTTCTGCGCCATCTGGTTATCAGACGTTCGGCGACAAATGGCGATCTGCTGGTGAATCTGGTGACAACCACCCAGAATCTGGCGGCTCTCGACCTTGATGCATACGTGAAGGGGCTGCTGGAGCTGCCACTTGAGGGCAAGATCGCGGGAATTCTCCACACGGAAAATGACTCCATGGCGGATGCAGTCATCAGCGACAGGACAAATCTGCTCTACGGAACAGAGTATATATATGAGACTGTCCTTGGACTTCAGTTCAAGATATCACCGTTCTCTTTCTTCCAGACAAATACCAAGAGCGCGGAGAGACTCTATGACAAGGCGCGCTCTTATGTGGGTGATACAAAGGATGCCGTCATATTCGACCTCTACAGCGGAACCGGAACGATAGCCCAGCTTCTTGCGCCTGTTGCAAAGAAGGTCATCGGCGTGGAGATAGTTGAGGAAGCCGTGGATGCCGCCCGTGTGAATGCGGAGCTCAATGGTCTTGACAACTGCGAATTCATTGCCGGTGATGTGCTCAGGGTCATAGACGACATAGAGGATAAGCCGGATTTCATAGTACTTGATCCACCTCGTGACGGAATCAATCCGAAGGCCCTGTTGAAGATCATCAACTATGGCGTGAAAGCGCTTGTATACATAAGTTGCAAGCCTACATCACTTGCCAGGGATCTGGTGACTTTGCAGGAGCATGGATATTTTGTGACCAAGGCTTGTGCCGTCGATCAGTTTCCGGGGACGGTGCATGTGGAGACGGTAGTACTGCTTTCCCACAAAAAGCCAGACGGACATATCAACGTAAAAGTTGAGTTTGGCGAGGGTGAGGGAAAAGTTCCGCTTGATAATATCGCTAAAAGAGCCGAAGAATATAAGCCCAAAGAACGAGTGACCTACAAAATGATAAAGGAGTACATAGAAGCTAAATACGGTTTCAAGGTACATACCGCATATATCGCAGAGGTAAAGAGAGATTTAGGCTTGCCAATGTACGATGCTCCTAATGCGGTAGAGGAATTGAAACAGCCGAGGAAGCATCCGACAGCAGAGAAAGTGGAAGCCATAAAGGATGCGTTGAAGCATTTTGAAGTGATTTAATGAGGATAGGCGTATCATTAGAAATAGTGGTACGCTTATTTTTTACCCCTATTACACATTTGAGTACCCTACCCATTCTTCTATATAATGAAGTCAAGAACGGAGGTGCTGACAATGAGAGAAACAAAATACCACGCATATCTGGATAGTGAAGAAAGAACAATCCTTTTACATAGCCTTGTGGAATTGAAAAATCAACTTATTCAGCAAGGCAGATATACAGACTGTGTTGACGAGCTGATTGTCAAAGTCATAAACGCCCCTGTGAAGAAACTAAAAGTATTGGCGTAGGAGGTTGTGATGTATGACAAAGATTTTGCTGAGCTTGTGAAAATTGCAGCGGAGAAATTAAAAGAAGATACTGTTTATAAAATGCTCACACGCAGCGAGGATTATCAAAAGGAAAGCGACGAAAGGGATAAGGCGGAACGAAACTATGAACAACTTGATTTGACGATGGAACAGAGAAAGGTCTGTGATGTTTTTTTAGATTACAGAGATAGGCAGAGCTTGGAATACTCTGATTATTCCTATTTGGCAGGCTTATATGATGCGTTCCGTATTATGGCGGTCATTTTCCCCGACAGGTGGGATATGGATCAGATACAGAAAGCCTTATCCTTAATTGAAAACTGAATATAGAAATGGATACATAGCCGATTGGTGTAACAGCCAGTCGGTTTTTTTGCGTTCACCGCAACATTCAGAGCGAAGTACATAGCCGCCTTTGACAAAGCGGCTAAATAAAAGCGAAAGGAGGACGCTATATGTCAAATTGCAAAGTGATCGCTCTGACAAATCAGAAAGGCGGTGTGGGTAAGACCACCACAGCCGTCAATCTGGGTGTGTGTTTATCGAAGCAGGGGAAGAAAGTCCTGCTTGTGGATGCAGACGCACAGGCGAATCTTACAATGTCGCTTGGCTATCCACGACCAGATGATTTGCCCATATCCCTTGCGACGATTATGCAGGACATCATCGACGATAAACTTTTTGATGTTCAGAAAGGTATCCTGCATCACAGCGAGGGTGTTGATCTGTTACCCTCAAATATTGAGTTATCAGGTCTGGAAGTAAGGCTTATCAATGCAATCAGCCGTGAGCGTGTTCTGACGACCTGTATTAACGAGGTCAAAAAGAATTACGACTATGTGCTTATTGATTGTATGCCGAGCTTGGGTATGCTGACAATCAACGCATTGGCGGCGGCTGACAGCGTGGTTATTCCGACACAGCCGCATTATCTTTCTGCAAAAGGTCTGGAGTTATTGCTTCGCTCTGTGTCAAAAGTCAGGCGGCAGATCAATCCCCATCTTCGTATTGACGGTATCTTAATGACAATGGTAATGCCACGCACGAACATTTCTAAGGAAGTGACCGCATTGGTAAGGAGTGCATACGGTCAGAATATCAAAGTTTTTGATGCCCAGATACCACATTCTATCCGTGCAGTAGAAGCTACCGCAGAGGGAAAGAGCATTTTTGCCTATGACAAAGGCGGTAAGGTTGCCGCAGCTTATGAGCAGTTTGGAAAGGAGGTGGCAGATATTGGCGAGAAGCAGAAAAAGCAGCATCGAGCTGACCGCATACGATGATCTTTTTCAGACAGACGAAAGCCGTGCAGAAGCGGCATTAAGTAAGATAAGGGATATTCCCATTTCTGAAATTGATGAGTTCCCAGACCATCCTTTTAAGGTTTTAATGGATGAGGATATGGAACAGCTTGTTGACAGCATAAAAAGAAACGGTGTAATGACACCTGCGACAGTACGTTTGAAGGAGGACGGAAGATATGAGCTGATCAGCGGTCACAGGAGAAAAAAGGCTTGTGAACTTGCGGGGCTTGATACGCTGAAATGTGAGGTCAAGGAGTTTTCCCGTGATGAAGCCATTATTGTAATGGTAGAGAGCAACCTGCAAAGAACGACCATTTTACCGAGTGAAAAGGCGTTTGCCTATAAGATGCGGTTGGAAGCGATGAACAGACAGGGGAAGCGTACCGATTTAACTTGTTCCCCAATGGGGAATAAGTTACAAGGGAAGAAATCAAGTGATGAACTTGCCGAGAAAGTCGGAGAAAGTAAAAACCAGATTTTCCGCTATATTCGCTTAACTGAGCTTGTACCCGAAATTCTGCAAATGGTGGATGAGCGTCAGATTGCGTTCCGTCCTGCGGTGGAAATCTCTTATCTTTCCGAGGAACAGCAGTACACCCTGCTTGAAGCGATGGAATATAATGACGCCACGCCCTCACTTGCACAGGCTATCAAAATGAAAAAGTATATGCAGGAGGGAAAGCTGACAGATGGGGTAATCAGTTCCATTATGGAAGAAGAAAAGCCGAACCAGAGAGAAAAACCTGCCTTCCGTGATGAAAGGATAACCAAGCTCATTCCCAAATCTGTACCCAAAGGGAAAGAATCCGATTTTGTGGTCAAGGCGTTGGAGTTTTATAACCGCCATCTGCAAAGAAGCAAGGCACAGGAACGATAGCCACACATCAAGGGACAGGTCTGTCTGTTTGGGTGGATAGCCTTTTTTCGCTTTCCCCCTCTCCACACCTCTCCCCCTTAATACTGCCAGTTACTATCCGAGAAAAGAAAAACAATAAGCTGCCAGAGGGCGGCTTATAGCCCCTTTTCGGTTAGCAGGCAACATCTATTTTCAATATCAACAGGAGGTAAAGATGAAATTCAAAAAAATATTCCAAAAGGCTGCGGCGGTTGTGATGGCTGCGGTTACGGTATTCTCCGTACTGCCTGCCACCACAGCCTTTGCAGCCGTAGGAGATGTTGGTACGATTTCTTTTTCACACACTTATGACGGGAACGGAAATGCAATGAGGTACAATTCAAGTGCCAACATCAACGGTTATATCGCAGGCGGTACGGGTAATTATAAATACCGTATGTTTGTGGATGGCGACACAGCATTTTGTTTACAGCCGGGTGTACCGCTAAAAACGGGCAACACCTTGAAAGAAGCATCTTCTGAAGCATGGAACGCTCTTTCGGAAAGCCAGAAAAAAGCAGTTGGGCTTGCCCTGCTCTATGGGTATCAGGGAAACCGAGGAAATCTGTCTGGATCAGACGATGAGAAATGGCTTGCGACCCAGACTCTTGTATGGGAGTTTGTTACGGGGTGCCGTGAAGCCACAGGCTCATACCGCCAGACAAGCAGCACCGTGTACAGCCTGCACTTTGGTTCTCATTATCCAAACAGCGGAGCAAAGAAAGTCTATGATCAGATTGTTTCGCTGATGAGTAAGCACAATACCATTCCGAGCTTTATGTCAGGCGGGAAAGACGATATTACAAAGGAGTTTGTCTATAAAGACGGGAAATACAGTCTAACGCTGACAGATAAAAACGGTGTGCTGTCCGAGTATTCCTTTGTAAGTTCCAGCGATGCAGTCAGCGTAGAAAAATCTGGAAATAAGCTCACGCTCACATCAAAGAAAGCCTTTCATGGTTCTGTAAGGATTACAGCAACCCGAAACGGAGTGCCTGTGGTTAGTCAGAGTGCCAAACTGATTGCTTATGGTGATCCGAACTTGCAGGATGTTATTACAGGTGTAGAAAACGCTTCTCCTGTATCTGCCTATCTCAATGTGGAAACACCGACAGGTACGATTGCCCTGAAAAAGACTTCTGAGGACGGCGTTGTAGCAGGCATTCCGTTTACCATCAAGGGCGAGGGTATCAATAAGACGGTAACGACCGATGAAAACGGAAATATCACAGTAGAAGGTCTGTTCCCTGCCACTTATACCATCACAGAGCAGACCATTGACCGTTATGAACCACAGCAGACCCAGACGGTAACACTTATCGGCGGCAAGACAACCACAGTCAACTTCAACAACACCTTAAAGCGTGGCAGCCTTGAAGTAGTCAAGACTTCCGAGGACAATCTGGTGGAGGGCGTGAAATTCCATTTGTACGGCACATCCCTTAGCGGACTTGCAGTCGATGAGTATGCTGTCACCGATGGAAATGGTGTAGCCAAGTTTGAGGATGTCCTGATCAGCGGCGATACCCCGTATGTGCTTGAGGAAGTGGATACGGCAATCCGCTATGTCGTTCCTGCATCCCAGACCGCACCGATTGAATGGAATAAGGTTACAAACCGCAGTTTCCAGAATATTCTCAAGAAATTCAATGTGACGGTAACTAAGACCGATGCAGAAACAGGAACACCACAGGGGGACGCTTCTTTAGCGGGTGCGGTTTATGGCATTTACAAGGGCGAAGAACTGATTGACACCTACACCACCGACGAAAATGGTCAGTTTACGACCAAGTATTATGTATGTGGCGATGACTGGACAATCCGAGAAATCAGTCCGTCCGAGGGGTATCTTCTTGACCCGACCATTCATAAAGTCGGTGCAGAACCAGAACTTTATGAGGTGGAATATAATTCTGCAAAAAATGATGTGAATGAGCAGGTTATCAAGGGAAATATCGCTATTATCAAGCATACCGATGACGGCGAAACAGGCATCGAAACGCCAGAAGAAGGTGCTGTCTTTGAGGTATTCCTTAAATCGGCAGGCAGCTTTGAGCAGGCAAAAGAAAGCGAGCGTGACAAGCTCGTCTGTGATGAGAACGGTTTTGCCCAGACAAAAGATATGCCTTATGGCATTTATACGGTAAAACAGACTTCTGGATGGGAAGGGCGTGAGCTGATGAAGCCGTTTGATGTGTTTATCAGTTCCGACGGTCAGACCTACCGCTATCTTATTAACAATGCTAACTTTGAAAGCTATATCAAGGTGGTGAAGAAAGATGCGGAAACAGGGAAAACCATCCCGTATGCAGGGGCAGGCTTCCAGATTTACGACCCGAACGGCAACCTTGTGACGATGACTTTCACTTATCCAGAAGTGACAACCATTGATACTTTCTATACGACCGCAGATGGCGAGTTGGTCACACCAGAGGCTTTAGAATACGGAAAAGGCTATTCCCTTGTGGAAGTACAAGCCCCATACGGCTATGTGCTTGACTCCGAACCTGTGTATTTTGATGTGGTGCAGGAAAATTCGGAGGAAGAAAGCGGAATTACCGTGATTGAGGTAGTACGATCCAATCTGGCACAAAAAGGTACGATTACCGTAGAAAAGTCTGGAGAGATTTTCTCAAGTGTATCGGAAAACAACGGAATGTATCAGCCAAACTTTGCCGTAGGAAATCTGGAGGGTGCGGTTTATGAGATTACCGCAGCCGAGGATATTGTAACCTTAGAGGGAACAGTCCGAGCAAAAAAAGGTGAGGTGGTAGATACCCTGACCACAGGTGCAGACGGTACGGCAAAATCAAAGGAATTATATCTTGGAAAATATGAAGTGAAGGAAGTGACAGCACCGAATGGTATGGTGCTGAATGATGAAATTCACTCCGTCGAGCTTGTCTATGCAGGACAGGAAATTTCGGTAACGGAAACAGAAACGAGCTTTTACAACGAGCGTCAGCGTGTGGAAATCGACCTTGTAAAGAGCCTTGAAACCGATGAGCATTTTGGTGTGGGCAATAACGGGGAAATCTTTGATGTTGCCTTTGGGCTGTATGCAGAAAAGGAGCTGACTGCCGCAGATGGTACGGTCATTCCTGCTGACGGACTGATTGAGATTATTACTCTTGACGAGAACGGAAATGGCAAGGTTAAGACCGACCTTCCGATGGGCAATTATTATGTGAAAGAGATTGCAGCAAACGAAGCGTATCTTACAAGTGATACGAAATACCCTGTAAACTTTGAATATGCAGGACAGGATACCGCCATCGTCCACCTTGCAGTCAATGACGGCGAACCCATTGAAAACAAGCTGATTTATGGTTCTGTAAGCGGAAAGAAAACCGATGAGGACGGCAAGGGCTTAGGTGGTGCTGTCATTGGCATCTTTAAGACCGGCACAGAAGAATTTACAAAAGAACATGCGATTTTAACTACCACATCAAAGGATGACGGTAGTTTTTCTTTTGCCAAAGTGCCGTATGGTTCTTGGATTATCCGAGAGGTAGAAAGTCCGAAAGGCTTTGTACTGTCCGAGGAAGAAATTCCTGTTACGATCGGCAAGGTGGATGAAGTTGTGGAAATCGAGCTTGTGAATGAATTTATCACAGGCAATATTGAGCTTACCAAAGTCGATAAGGATTATCCTGACAATAAGCTGACAGGTGCAGTTTTTGAAGTCTTTGCCGATACCAACAAAAATGGCGAGTACGACAAGGAAGATGAGCTGCTTGGCGAAATGTCTGAGCTTGGCGGCGGCATCTACCAGATGAGCGAGCTTCGATACGGAAAATATTTTGTCCGTGAAAAGACAGCACCAGAGGGCTTTGTCCTTGATGAAAATGTCTACACCGTATCCATTGAGGAAAATGGCAAGACCTATGTGGTGGAAAATGAAGCAGGCAAAGGCTTTGTCAATGCCCCGCAGTCAGGCAGTCTTAAAATTGTCAAAACATCTTCCGATGGCAAGGTGGAAGGCTTCTCTTTCCGAGTGACAGGTGCAAATGGATATGACCAGACTTTTAAGACCGACAAAAACGGAGAAATCGTGATTGAAAACCTGCGTATCGGAGAATACACCATTTCCGAGGTCAGCGATAAGGCATCGGCAAACTATATCCTGCCTGCCGAAAAACAGATCACGGTCAAAGTGGGATCAACTACGGTTGTCCAGATGCACAATGAACTGCGTGACACCCCGAAAACAGGGGATGACTTCAATCCGTTCCTCTGGGGAGGACTGGCGGCAGTCTCCCTCATTGGTGCAGGTACGCTCTTGATAGCAGGGCTGAAAAAGAAGAAGGAGGACTAAGGAATGGAAGCAAAGACGGTGATCGCCATTGTGCTTGTGATGTTTATTGTGGGCGGAGCAATCTGGCTGAACATCCGTAACCGAAAGAAGAAGTAAAGTGTTTGGGGGCAGCCTTTTCGAGCTGTCCCCTTTCCATATACGGAGGTATGTATGCAAAAATTGAGAACCATTGAGGATAAGGTGCGAGCCATTCTGAAAAAGGACGAGGAAGCCAGAAATGACGATATGGTGCTGTATCTGAAAGTATGTAATAGCTATTTTAAGGACGCAGGGGCGATGCCCTTTGCGGAAGTGATGTCGCAGTACCGTTATCTGGGACTGCCGAGCTTTGAGAGCGTAGGAAGGACACGCCGAAAGCTGCAGGCAGAACATCCAGAGCTTTTAGGCAGCGTCCGTATCCAGAAACTCCGTGCCAAGCAGGAACAGAATTACAGGCGTTACGCCAAAGAATGAGAGGTGGCTTATGAACGAAGAAAAACGAATGAACGGCGGTTATGAAATTATTGAGAGCTGTCAAATCGGGCGTACAGAGCTTGTTATCGGGCATAACTCCAAAGCCCCGAACCCTTATGTGTGTTGGTACTGTAAGGACGGATCAGATTATTTCTGGGGGTATTATTGCAATCAGCTTTCCGAAGCAAGGGATAAGCTGAATGAGCGCTATCAGAACGAGTGCAGGATGCCCTATAACCAACCAGAAAAGAAACAGAGGAATCACAATGACCGAGAACGCTAAGAAAAAATATGATTGTGCGACCTGCCCTTATCCCCGCTATAAGGAAGGGACGGTTATTTTCTGCGATGTATGTATGCAGAAGATTTTAGACAGGAAGAAAGAAAAACAGCGACAGGAGGAACGCTGATATGGAGATACGACCACTAACCCCGACAGAACAAAAATACACTTATGCCCAAAGTATGCAGATTGAGGGGCAGACAGGTACAATCGGACATCTGCGTGGCGATTTTGCAACAACAGGCTATGGCTTTTATACCACTTGGTTTGATACCAGACCCCAATGGAAATCGGACGAATTTAAGACAGACCTTGATACCGTCATCAATGCCTTGCGGGAGGATAAGGGACTTTTGCACAACCGTTATGATATGGGTGCTTTTGCAAGGAAATATCCTGAAAGTGCGATGCAAGGAAATTATTGTACGGAATATGGTTTTCGTGTGGACACAGGAAAGCACGCTTTTCTATTTCGGTGCAATCCCACCAAAGGCGATTATAACTTTTACTGTTATTGCTATGTGAAGGAATGGCTGAATCAGCATATGGAAAAAGCTGGGCAGGGCATCCGTTTTATGGATACGCAGTATAAAGAACTGTTCCGTATCCCAGACGGTGGGAAGATTATGGTAACGACCGCTTGGGGCGAAAAACGGGAATACACCTGCCGCTTTATTGACGAATACCATACGGAGGTCGGTAATAACCTGTATCACATCGGTGAGTTTGCCGAGTTTCTGCACAAAAACGGTGCAGCCTGTGAGCCGATCAGTAAAGAGCCGCAGGCAACGAAAGCACCGAAACACAAAGACTATGAACGATAGGAGGAATAGGACAATGGCAGTCAATCAGAAAGCGGTAAAGGTTTTGAATAAAGTCTTTGAAGCAGGCTTTACAGATGAAAAGGCAATCGCTTCTATGACAATGGACGATATTCTTTCCATGCAGGGCGGCATTACGGTGGCAGATATTACCCTGATCAACGACCTGCAAAAGAGTATCAAATCGAATAAGGTCATTTCCTTTCTTGGTGGTGGTATGAATGAGTGAAAAAAGAATGATCCATTTCAAAAATGAAGAAAACGGGATTGAAGTTTCCATTCCAGACGGAGGTATGCTTCGGCTGTTTTCTGAAAACGGGGATGCACAATGTGTCCTTTGCCGCTATATAGATGAAAACCACACAGAGATTGACGGTGTGCTGTATGACACCAAAGACTTTATCAGACGAATGAAACACAATAAAATCAGTTACGCCCCTGCCTGATCGCAGGGGCAAATGACAAGGAGGTGTAAAGAAAATGGCTGCAAAGTATCAGCTAATCACGGAGCTGTATCGGCGAACAGGCGTGTCGGTTGCGAAAAGTCCGCAGGCGTGGCAGAGTTTTCTGTCCTCTGCCTGCCGCAACTATAAGTGCCGCTTTGACGAACAGCTCTTAATCTATGCTCAACGCCCTGATGCCGTAGCTGTGGCAGAGCTTGGCACTTGGAATAAGCTCTTTAAGCGTTGGGTAAATAAAGACAGCAAAGGGATTGCCGTGTTCGACCCGAAAGGTCGCAGGAACACGCTGAAATACTACTTTGATATATCCGATACCCACGAGGGTTATTATGGCAGCCGTCCTGTTCCGATCTGGCAGATGGATGAGCGATATGAGCAGGCAGTAAAGGAAAGGCTTTCTGACCGTTTCGGAGAGCTTGAAGAAACAGATTTGGCGAAAACACTTTTTAAGACTGCTGAGAACGCTGTGGAGGACAATCTTCCCGATTACCTGTCACAGCTCAAAGGCGTAACCCAAGACAGTTTTTTAGAAGAACTGGACGAATACAATATTGAAGTGCTGTATAAGAGGCTTGCGGTCAACAGCGTGGCATTTATGCTGATGAGCCGCTGCGGTCTGGATGTGAAAGAATATTTTGACCGAGAAGATTTTGCCGACATTGTGAATTTCAATACGCCCCATACGATAAATGCAATCGGGATTGCCACGAGCGATATATCGGAGATGGCACTTCGGGAAATTTCCGCAGCTATCCGAAATGTGCAAATGGAAGCCAGAGAGGAAAACCGCACCTTTGCACCAAAGTCCCAATCCCGTTATGATGTAGGCAGAAAACAGCCCGAAAGGAGTGAAAATAATGAGCGAAATCACATACACAAGGCAGGGGGATTATCTTATTCCAGACCTAACATTACCGACAGAGCCAGAGCTTCCGCTTGGCAGATACGCTATGATGCACAGGGAGTATCTGGAACAGCACAAGAGAGTGACCTATCTGAACCTGCTGACAGAGGGGATGCTAAATCAGCATCTTTACGAGGTGGAACAGACGGCACTCAAACGGTTGGAGCTTCTGACGAAGCAGCTCTCAATGGAGCAGGGCGTGACGGAGGAACTGAAGGAAAAAGCCCCGATGCAGTGGGTAGGATTGATGAACAACATCCGCAGCCAAGCGGAGGAAGTCATCTTGACGGAACTGATTTACAGCTAAGCATTGCCAACGAGGAAGAAGTAAGTGCCAATCTTCCAACGGTTGAACAGCAGATAGAAAGGATCACACAGGCAGAGGATGAAAAGTCCTCTGCTTTTGTCGTTTCACAGGAAGATATTGACTCTGTTTTACAAAGCGGAAACAATTTTGTGAATGGAAAGTACCGTATCTATCATCAGTTTCAAAAAAACCATGACAGCAAAACGAATATTGAATTTCTAAAAGAGGTATATGGTACAGGCGGCGGAACACACATTTTTCCAGACGGAACACAGGGCGGAAGATGGGCAGACAGTAAAGGCATCGCCATTGAAAAACAGGGTTCTTATACCGAGCCAGACCTGCGATTATCTTGGTCGAAGGTGGAAAAACGCCTGCGTGAGCTTATCAAGAATGACCGCTATTTAAACCCAAAAGAGAAAGACCATTATGCGGACTATCTGGAACAGGTATCTGCTCCGCAGTATGAAATCGACACCCAGAGAAAACTTGCAAGACAACGGTTTATCCAGTCTAAGCAGGCACTTTCCCCTGCTGACAAACGGGACAGCCTTGCCCTTCGTCTGTCTGATTTTATCCGTGATTTGGACGGTTATGAAAAAGAGCTTTTGTCGCAGGTAAATCGTACCGACCTTGCCAATATAAATGACAGGCAGATGGAGGAACAGCTTTCTGATCCTGCGACGGTGCAACAGCTTCTTGATTTTCTGGCTCTGGTACAAGGTAAAACGAGCGACACTTATAGCCGCAGTAATGCGTGGTATTTTTCCAAAGAACTGACGGAGCTGCATCCAAGGTGTGGACTTTATTTCCGAAATGGAAATGACAGCGGAAGAAGCGTTCCAATCCCTCGCCCCGAAAATCGGCAGACCCAACGATAAGGAAGTCAAGGCGAAAGCATTTCTGATTGAAATGCTGAAAGACGGAGAAATGCTTTCTTCGGATTGTGAAGAAAAACTTGAAGCCGCAGGGTTCAGGAAATCGACCATTAAAAAGGCAAAGAAGAACGCAGGAGTTATCTCCCGAAAGAAAGGTTTTCTGTGGTACTGGTCTTTGCCGATGGGCGATATACCGAGAGAATAAATGCAGGCTGTCTGCTGATGGGACAGTCTGTTTTTATGATTGAGGTATCAAAGGAGGTCAAGGGGGAACACCCTTGCCCACGACATCTTTGCAGACGAAGTCTGAAAGTGTCATAGTGGGTTACACACATTCAAAGAATGTTGTGTAATGGCTTCGCCCTGCCGAGAAAGGAGAGCAAAAATGGCGAAAAACAACAAGGCGGATATGAGTTGTGCAAGGGTTAAAAAGTACACCGCTTCTGATGTGAGCAAGGCAGAAAGGCACAACGAACGCAAGAATGAAACCTATGAAAATATGAATGTGATTGAGGAACGCATACCCTATAATGTGCATTTCAAAAAGCCTTTTGCCCCGACCTATATGGAACAATTAAAGCAGATGGAAACTGACGGTATGGTGTCGTTTCGAGGGCTGAGGAAAGACGCAACGCTGTTCAATGAGATTGTGATTGATGTGAACACAATGTACTTCGAGCGTAACGGCGGCTACGAATATGCAAAGCAGTTTTACGAAGAAGCATTCCATTTTATCGAGGAAAAATTCGGTGCTGATAATGTCATATCGGCTGTTATGCACGCTGATGAAATCAATGTAGCGGCAACCGAGGAACTTGGAAAAGAGGTTTACCACTATCATCTTCACGCTATGATTGAACAGCCAAGCGGCAGGAAGAAGCCTTACGCTCTTTATCAGGCGGAGAAGCAGGGACTTCCTACCAGAGATACGGTGGCAAGGCAGGCGGTGGACGAAGCCATCAGCAAATCGTTTACGCTGAAAGACTTTGACCGTGAGCTGTTAAAGATGGGCTACCGCATTAACTTTGACCCCAACCGTAAGTATTGGACAATCATTGGGAAAGGATGGCAAAGACCAAAACGGCTTTACAAGCTGGGCGAGGATTATACCAATGACCGCATTGTGGAGCGTATTAAGGAAAATTCCTATGCCGTCAGATTTTCACAGTTTGCCAAGTCCACAAAAGAGGTTAAGGTTTTCCGTGTCCGAGGGACAATGAAAAATGCCCGAAAGATAGGAGGACTGCGAGGGCTGTATCTTCATTACTGCTATAAGCTCGGCATCCTGCCAAAAGGCAGAAAACAAGATTATGCGAAGCTCCATTATCTTTTGAAGGACGACCTTATGAAGATGGAGATGATCGCAAAGGAAACAAGGCTGCTTTGCCGCTGTCATATTGACACCGCAGAGCAGCTTTTGTCATATCAGGCTTCTCTGACAACGGAGATGGCAGAGCTGACCGCAAAGCGTAAGGGGCTTTATTCCCTCTCCCGCAAAGCAAGCGGCGAAGAAAAAGAGGCGGTCAAGGCTCAGATTTCCGAGATCACAGGGCGGCTTAACACGATACGAAAGGAGGTCAGACTGTGTGAGGGCATCGAAGTCCGAAGCGGTGTCTTAAAAGAAAAGTTGCAGACCATTCGGACAGAAGAACAGGAAACCAAACGAAAGGAGCTGATGAAGAATGAACACAGGCGGCGAAGCGGCAGAACAGATCGTCCGAATGAGCTTGGAGGGCTTTGAGGTTGCTGCCAAAATCACAGGGGCAGGGGCGAAGAATATCGCCATTCTGCTCTATACCATTCTCAAAGAAGAAAAGAAAACGAAAGGAAAGTCAAGGCTTACCAATATGCTCCGTTCTGGCAAGGAACTGAAAGTCTTTACGGTCAGGCGTGGCGACCTGAAAAAATTTACGCAGGAAGCCAAACGGTACGGAGTACTTTACTGTGTATTGGCTGACCGAAAAAATAAAGACCCGAATGCGGTTGTGGATGTGATCGCCAGAGCAGAGGACGCATCGAAGATCAGCCGAATTGTGGAACGCTTCAGCTTGGCGTCTGTGGATACCGCTACCATCGTACAGGAAGCGGAAAAGACAAAAGACGGTAAGTCGGCAAAGACAGGGCAGCCAGAGCCAGACATCGGGGTACAAGAAAAAGCACAGAAGGATCAATTATTAGACGCTCTGATGGGGAAGCCTGTCCGGAAAGAGGACAATGCCCCAAACCCCTCGGTGGCAAAGACAGAAAAGTCCCCTCTGTCCGAGCCTACCTTAGAGAAGCGAAGCAAGTCCGCAGAGGGGGCTACTTTGAATAAGGAGAAACCATCCGTCAAGGAAGAACTGCGGAAAATCAAAGAGAGCCGCAAGGAACAGGAAACAGAAACTTCCCCGACTCTCAATCAGGAAAAATCTTCCAATCAGGCAAAGCAGCCTGTGAAAAAGACAGAGCATAAGCAGCCTGCCAGACGGAAGAAACCGAAAAAATCGAAAGGAGCAAGATAATGAGTATTTACGATGTATTTGGCGGCAGTAAGCCGTTTAATAAGGAGGAATGGGCAGCACAAAAACAGGCACAGCGTAAGGAAGCCTATGAGCTGATTGACAATACCTGTGCCGAGATGCTTTCAGATGGCGATGCCTTTGGGCAGTATCTTGAGGTACAGGGGCGTTTTGACCGTTACTCTGTCAACAATGCGATTTTAGTATCTGCCCAGATGCCTGAAGCGACTTCTTTGAAGGATAAAAATGCTTGGAAGCAGAGCCGTGTCTATGTAAACAAGGACGCCCAGAAGGTTATCATTCTTGAACCAAGTAAAGAATACACCCGTGAGGACGGTACAAAGGCAGTCGGTTACAATGCAAAAGAAGTTTATGATATTTCCGATACTTCCGCAGCAAACCGACAGCCGCCGCAGGAAAAGAAAGGCATGAGGGAGCTTGTATCGGCAATGATTGATGCAAGCCCTGTTGGTTTTCAGCCTGTGGACGATCTGGAACTGCCTGCCTTTTATGACAGCGGACAGCAGACCATTTTTATTAAGACAAGGCTTAACGAGGAACAGCTCTTTGTGAGTATGGCAAAGGAAGTGTCGGCGGCAGTTTTTGATTTTAAGTATAACGAGAGCCGAGATGTGTCTGATTTTAAATCGTTCTGCGTTGCCTATATGGTCAGTTCCCGTTACGGTGTGGATACAAGGGCGTTCCGTTTTGATAAGCTCCCCAAAGAGTATGAGGGAATGGACGCACAGGCACTCAAAGGCGAACTTGGTTCTATGCGTGATGTTCTGGGAGAAATTCAAAGCGAGATGTATAAGAGCCTTGAAAAGAATAAGCCTGCAAAAAGCAAAGAGCAGGAACGCTAAGGAGAGGTGCTGCTTATGAAAGAAGAACGCTACCATCTGGCATTGGACGTTTATGATAAAAATATAGTCATCCGTGCCTTAAACACCTTGCGGACACAGCAGTTACAGGAGGAACGCCCCACCGACCCTGTGGATGAACTGATTATCAAGGTGTCCGAAGCTCCGAGCAGAAAGGTCAGGGTGCTGCCCTGCAAGTGCCGTGAGGAACGATAACGATCAGAAAACGAGCCTGATCCTTGCCGTCTGCGGTATTCTTCCCATCGTGTGGTTTGCCCTCTTGACCGCCCCGTATGTAGATGGCGGTCTGGTGGAAATTATTGAAAACCTACCCATAGCAATGAACAACCCGTTTCACATAACGGTGTGTGAGGACAGCGTAAAAACTGTCCTTCTTTTTTTGCTTGCTTACGGGATGGGGATCGGTATCTATCTGTCCACACGGAAGAATTACCGCAGGCGTGAGGAACACGGTTCTGCAAAGTGGGGCAATGCAAGTGCTATCAACAAGAAATACCAAGACAAGAACCCGTCTGCGAATAAGCTGCTGACCCAGAATGTCCGTATCGGTCTGGATGGGAGAAAGCACCGCCGAAACTTGAACATTCTTTGCTGCGGAGGTTCTGGGGCGGGAAAAACCCGTTTCTTTTGCAAGCCCAACGCTATGCAATGCAACACATCTATGGTGGTTTTAGACCCAAAGGGAGAAATCGTCCGAGATGTGGGCGGTCTGCTTGAAAAGAAAGGGTATGAGGTGCGTGTCCTTGACCTTATCAATATGCATAAGAGCCATTGTTACAATCCTTTTGTATATCTAAAGAATGATAATGATGTGCAAAGGCTTGTGACCAATCTTTTTAAGGCAACGACCCCGAAAGGCAGCCAGTCGCAAGACCCGTTCTGGGATACGGCGGCAAGTATGCTGCTTTTGTCTTTGGTATTCTATCTCAAATACGAAGCACCAAAGGATGAGCAGAATTTCCCGATGGTTATGGAGTTACTCCGTGCAGGGGAAGTCCACGAGGATGATGACAGTTATATCAGTCCTCTTGACGAACTGTTTGACCGTCTGGAAATGGAGAACCCAGACCATATCGCTGTGAAGTATTACAAGGATTACCACTCTGGTAGTGCCAAGACCTTAAAGAGCATCCAGATCACCCTTGCCGCAAGGCTTGAGAAATTCAATCTTGAGAGTGTGGCGGCTTTAACCGCTACCGATGAGCTTGACCTGCCGTCATTAGGCGAGAAAAAGGTGGCTCTGTTTGCCCTGATCCCAGACAACGACACGAGCTTTAACTTTCTTGTGTCGATTTTATACACCCAGATTTTTCAACAGCTCTTTTATCTTGCCGACCACAAATACGGAGGAAGCCTGCCTGTGCATTGCCATTTTATTATGGACGAATTTGCAAATGTTTCGCTGCCAGACGATTTCGACAAGATATTGAGTGTGATGAGGTCGAGAGGTGTGTCGGTCAGCATCATCCTACAAAATCTGGCACAGCTCAAAGCCCTGTTTGAAAAGCAATGGGAAAGCATTTGCGGTAATTGCGATGAATTTTTGTATCTGGGCGGCAACGAACAGAGTACCCACAAGTATGTGTCGGAGCTTTTAGGAAAGGAAACCATTGATACGAACACCTATGGGAAAAGCTCTGGTCGCAGCGGAAATTATTCCACCAATTATCAAATATCGGGGCGTGAGCTTTTGACCCCAGATGAAGTGCGTATGCTTGATAACCGCTACGCACTTTTGTTTATCCGTGGGGAGCGTCCTGTGATGGACTTGAAATATGATATTTTAAAGCACCCCAATTTAAAGCTGACAACGGACGGAGGAATGCCGCCTTATCTGCACGGCGAACCGACACAGGCTGTCGCAACCCTTGTGTTTGACAGCGATATTCCAAAGAACGCTGTAACGGTGCAGGCTGTCAGCACATCTTATGAGCTTCTGTCCGAGGAGGACTTAGAGGAATTATTCAAAATTTAAGGAGGAATTACTGTATGAGATTATTTAAGAAGAATGACACCCAGAAGAACAACAAAAAGCTGCCGATGACAGGCAGGGTAAAGAAAGGCTTCCGCTTTTACTGCATGGTGGTGATGGCAATGACCGTTGTGCTTGGCAGCTCCGTGACTGCCTTTGCCGCAGGTGATCCGTTGACCGTAGTCAATAACCTGTCCGACTTTATCTTCGGTCTGGTAAGGGCTGTCGGAATGATTATGCTTGGCTTTGGTATCGTGCAGATCGGTTTATCTCTTAAATCTCACGACCCCTCTCAGAGAGCAAACGGTTTTCTGACCCTTGCAGGCGGCGTTGTGATTACCTTTGCAAAAGAGATTTTGACCCTTATTACAGGCTAATTTTGGCATTCCAAAGACACAAGACAGAGCTTATGGGCAGCTTTTTTAGAAGCTGCTCCATAAGTAGATTTTGAGAATGGAGGTGGTCAAATGTCTGATAACTGGGTAGTTCAGAATTTGGAGAACGCTCTGAACACTTGGAATGAAAAGTTAGCGGAGATATGGCAGATTATTACTCAATCCCCAGAGCAGTTCAAAGGCGGCACCATATGGGATGTGATCGTCGGCATCCACGGTGCGGTGCAGGCGATCGGACTTGCCCTTTTGGTGCTGTTCTTTGTGGTAGGCGTAATGCGTACCTGCGGCAATTTTGCAGAGGTCAAACGCCCCGAACAGGCATTGAAGCTGTTTATCCGTTTTGCCCTTGCGAAAGGTGCGGTCACTTATGGTTTGGAGCTGATGATGGCTCTTTTTAATATCGTACAAGGTTTGATTTCTACTATAATGAACGCCGCAGGTTTTGGTTCGGCAACCGATACGGTATTGCCGCAGGAAATTGTAACAGCAGTTGAGGACTGTGGCTTTTTCGAGAGTATTCCCCTTTGGGCAGTCACCTTGATCGGCGGTCTGTTTATTACGGTATTGTCGTTCATTATGATTATGTCGGTGTACGGCAGGTTTTTTAAGCTCTATCTTTATACCGCCATTGCACCTGTACCGTTATCTGCCTTTGCAGGAGAGCCGAGCCAGAGTGTAGGCAAGAGTTTTATCAAGAGCTATTCTGCGGTCTGCCTTGAGGGAGCGATCATTGTGCTTGCCTGTATTATCTTTTCACTCTTTGCCGCAGCACCGCCCGTAGTCAATCCTGATGCGGCGGCGGTTACGATGGTGTGGAGTTATGTAGGCGAGTTGATTTTTAATATGCTCATCTTAGTCGGTGCGGTCAAAATGGCAGACCGAGTAGTGCGTGAAATGATGGGATTGTAATGTTTGAAAAGGAAAGGATGATAGAAATGAAGAAAGAAGAAAAATATTACCAGATTTATCGTATCCATTTGCTGAACGGAGAAGTGATTGAAGCGTCAGAAGAATACGACCTGCCTGTTGAAAAAGGACTGGTGGGAAAATTCCAAAAGGCAGACGACAACAAAGTATTTGAAATAGGAGATGCCGTTTCTGGAGTGTTTTATATTCCAAAACGCAGCATCCTTTTTATAGCGACAGGAGAGGTCAAGAAGGGTTGGTGCTAATATGGAGGTCAAGATAAATAAGGAGATCCGTAATTATACGGAGAGTATGTTTTTTGGACTGTCGATGCGGCAGTTCATTTTTTCTGTCCTTGCCTGCGGTGTGGCGGTGGCTTTGTATTTTCTTCTCCGTCCCTACTTTGGCACGGAAACATTAAGCTGGATGTGTATTTTAGGAGCTTCGCCTTTTGCAGCGTTGGGTTTTATCAAGTACAACGGGATGACAGCGGAGCAGTTCGTCTGGGCGTGGATAAAATCAGAGTTTATCATGCCGAAAAAGCTGTTGTTTTCCCCAGATAATCTTTACTATGAAGCCTTAAAAGAAACGATTGACATCCACGAAAAAGAAGCTCTGGGTATCCGTATCCGCAGAAAGCAAAAGAGCAGACAGAGAAAGAAATCTCAAAAGAGCAAGGAGGTATCGTATGATTAAGACACTGAAAAATCTGTTTAAGCAGGATAAGGAAAAATTTGTCGTACCCAAATCGGTGCAATCGGTAATCCCGATTAAGACGATCTGGGAGGATGGCGTTTTCCTTGTGGGAAAGAACAAGTATGCAAAGACATTTAAGTTTGAGGATATTAACTATGCGGTGGCAAGCCGTGAGGACAAGGAAGCGATGTTCCTTGAATATTCCGAACTTCTCAACGCCCTTGACAGCGGTGCGACTACGAAGATTACCATTAACAACAGGCGTCTTAACAAGGCAGACTTTGAGCAGACGATCTTAATCCCAATGGCAGACGATGGACTGGATAAGTACCGCAAGGAATACAACAAAATGCTGCTTGATAAGGCAACAGGTGCAAATGCCATTGTGCAGGATAAGTATGTGACGGTATCTGTCTGCAAAAAGAATATTGAAGAAGCCCGAAATTATTTTGCCCGTGTGGGTGCTGACCTGATCGGGCATTTTAACCGTCTTGGCTCAAAGTGTGTGGAACTTGACGCAGGAGAAAAACTCCGTATTTTTCACGATTTTTACCGTACAGGAGAGGAAACAGGTTTTGCCTTTGATATGCTTTTGAGTATGCGAAAAGGTCACGATTTTAAGGACTATATCTGCCCTGATACTTTCGAGTTTGAAAAAGACTACTTCCGTATTGGCGACAGATATGGGCGTGTCATTTTTCTTCGTGAGTATGCGGCATATATTAAAGACAGTATGGTGGCAGAGCTTTGTGAGCTGAACAGAAATATGATGCTGTCCGTGGATGTTGTCCCTGTTCCTACGGATGAAGCGGTGAGAGAAGTGGAAAACAGACTTTTAGGTGTGGAAACCAACATCACAAACTGGCAGAGAAAGCAAAACCAGAACAATAACTTTTCTGCAGTTATTCCCTACGACCTTGAACAGCAGCGAAAGGAAAGCAAGGAATTTCTGGACGATTTGACGACCCGTGACCAGAGGATGATGTTTGCTGTTTTGACAATGGTGCATACGGCAGAAACGAAAGAGCAGCTTGACAATGATACGGAAGCACTTCTTACCACCGCCAGAAAGCACCTGTGCCAGTTTGCGGTACTGAAATATCAGCAGATGGATGGATTGAATACCGCCCTGCCCTTTGGTGTCCGCAAGATTGACGCCCTGCGTACCCTTACCACAGAGAGCCTTGCGGTATTTATCCCCTTCCGTGTGCAGGAAATCTATCACGAGAACGGTGTGTATTACGGGCAGAATGTGATCAGCAAAAATATGATCATTGCAAACCGCCGCCACCTGTTAAACGGAAACTCCTTTATTTTAGGTGTATCTGGTGCAGGTAAATCGTTTACGGCGAAGGAAGAAATGACCAATATCATTCTCACAGACCCTAATGCGGATGTCATCATTATCGACCCAGAGCGAGAATATTCCCCTCTTGTAAAAGCAATGCAGGGAGAAGTCATCCACATCTCTGCCACAAGTGAAAGCCACATCAACGCTATGGATATGAACTCTGATTATGGTGACGGTGCAAACCCCGTCATTCTGAAATCAGAGTTTATTTTATCCCTGTGCGAGCAGCTTATCGGCGGCAACAGTCTTGGTGCAAAGCAGAAGTCCATCATTGACCGCTGTACGGCAAGTGTGTACCGCTATTATCAGCAGGGCAACTATATGGGAACACCGCCGACTTTGCAGGACTTCCGTGAGGAATTGTTAAAGCAGGATGAGCCAGAAGCACAGGAGATTGCCCTTGCCATTGAGCTGTTTACGGACGGTTCTCTCAACACCTTTGCCAAGCATACCAATGTGGATACAAAGAGCCGACTTATCTGTTATGACATCCTTGATTTAGGAAAGCAGTTGCAGCCGATCGGTATGCTTGTAGTCCTTGACAGTATCTTAAACCGTATCACCCAGAACAGAGCGAAAGGAAGAAATACCTTTATCTTCATTGACGAGATTTACCTGCTGTTCCAACACGAATATAGTGCCAACTTCCTTTTTACCCTCTGGAAGCGTGTGCGTAAGTACGGTGCTTACTGTACAGGTATTACCCAGAATGTGGACGACCTGTTACAGAGCCATACGGCAAGGACAATGCTTGCAAACTCCGAGTTTATCATTATGCTCAATCAGGCATCCACCGACAGGCTTGAGCTTGCCAAACTTCTGAATATCTCAGACCTTCAGATGAGCTATATCACAAATGTGGGGGCAGGACAGGGACTTTTAAAGGTTGGCAGCTCCCTTGTACCGTTTGTCAATAAGTTCCCAAGAAATACAGAGCTTTACAGGCTGATGACAACCAAGTTTGGAGAGGTTTAATCTGATGGGTGACGGAGAACTTTTACAGGCACAGGTGGAAAGAAAGGGCTTGTGTAATCAAATTTATCATATAGATTGTATGGAGTTGTTGGCACAAATTCCCGATAACTATGTATCACTCATTTTAACTGATCCGCCTTATGGTATCTCTTACCGAAATCATTTTGCAAGGCAGCCCCACGCTGTTTTAACTGGAGATACGGGGATAGATTATGAACGGTTTGCGAGGGAAAGCTACCGCATTTTGCGTGAGAACTCCCACGCTTATTTTTTTACCCGTTTTGACTGCTATCCCTACCATTATGACTGTTTGAAACAGGCAGGCTTTACGGTAAAGAATTGTCTGATCGTGGAAAAAGGTACGATTGGAGGGATTGGCGACTTAACAGGCAGCTATGCCAATAATGCAGAGTGGATTATTTTCTGCCAGAAAGGACGGCGAACTTTTCAGCATACAACACTTCTTGAGAATAGGAAAAAAGAAGGAACGCAGTACCATGCAGGCAGAGAACGAAGTAAAAAATATAAGACACGCTTCAATGCCTGTTGGTTTGGCGAAGAATATCCGAAAGCGACCTATAATTCCGTATGGCAAAAACAGCATCAGATTTATCATCCAACGATAAAAAATGTGGAGTGTTTATCGTGGTTGATACAGATTTCCAGTTTACAGGGCGAGTTGGTTTTTGATGGGTTTATGGGAACAGGCAGTACAGCATTAGCAGCGATACAAACCCAGAGAGCCTATCTGGGGGCGGAGATTGATAAGGCGTATTTTGAAATTGCACAAAATCGAATTAAGGAGGTAGAAAAGAGGAGTGTCACAAATTATTTTTAAATCGAAAGAGCATCGTGATTTCTTTCTGGAAATGATGTCAAAGTGTAAAGTCAACGACTGTTATCACAGGGCATTTTTCTATGTAATGGGTATTGCAGGAGAAACAAGGGCAAATATCAATCAGATGTTTGACTTTAAGCAAGACTGTATTGAACCAGAAGGGATGTATGGAGGATGGCAGACAAGCGGAACGGTCAAGGTCTGCCACCTTGCCTTTAATCTTTGGAACAACTATGTAGAGGAAGGTCGGGAAACGAGCTTTACGCCAGAAGATTTATTTTGCTGTGAGTTCGCCCCGTATTTTATGGAGGGGATTAAGGTTAGATACCCAGAATATTGCAGGGAACTTCACACGCCCCAAAAGCAGAATGATCATACACGCTAAAGAAAGGAATCGCCTATGAAAGATTATCTGAAGAAATATAAGAAACAGATTTGTTTGACTGCCGCCGTGTGCCTGATTGGTACGGCGGCTTTTTGCGGTTTTCATATCTATCATCATTATGCACAGGTGGAGGAACAGACAGAAGCCTTTGAACAGATTGCTGAAGTGGTGGAAGAAGCACCCGAAAGTGATCCTGCTTCTGAGGACACGCCTGTTAGCGAGGGCGAGGATGTTCTTGCAAAGTATAGAGAACTGTATTTGCAGAATGAGGATATGGTAGGATGGATCGCTATTGATGGAACAAAGCTCAATTATCCTGTAATGCAGACAAAGAATAATCCGAACTTTTATCTCAAGAAAAATTTTGAAAAAGAATACAGCGATCTGGGTGTACCGTATATACAGGAAAATTGT
>OHHO01000126.1_pt1 | contig 31005 bp, 26 predicted proteins | sample 1568071 | NCBI WGS metagenome assembly OHHO01 (sample SAMEA3879582, study PRJEB24766) | human gut metagenome | biome: human-associated habitat; feature: feces | place: USA | collected 1985/1987
TTGACAGCAGCAGTCTGTCGGTGCCTGCGAATGCTTCGGCTGTCTGCAGCGCTGCTCAGCAGTTCGGGGCGGCCCATAGAGAGTTCTATGTTCGCAGAACCGGGCTGAAGAATCGCATTTTCGCTCTGCGCTTCTGCAGCGGTATTCCGTTCTATGCGTATGCCGGCATGTCACAGATGAAGAAAAGCTATGACGAGAACAGGACAACACAGTTTGGAGTAGGTGCACACCTGTACGCCTATACCGGCCGGGGAGAGGACGATTCCGGCTTCCATGACTGGAGCTTCCTGCCGGTGCCGATGCCCTATTCCTACGAGCCGAGCCTGGTGGATCATGCCCAGGAGCTGCTGGCGCTGTATGACGAGGGCGAGAGAAAAGGAATTATCTATGGGCAGCCCGTCAATCAGAATGGGAACCAGGCTGCGGCACAAACTGCACAGAATGCGCAGAATGCACAAACTGCACAGAATGCGCAAAATACCCAGAATACCAACTACTATATTCGCCAAAGCGCCCCGCAGGATATACCGGAGTACAAGCTGGAGGATTTTGTGGTGAACGGGCAGTTGAATGCCGGAGATCTGCAGAGAGAGAAGAGACGCCTGCAGGATCTGTTGGCGGGTATGTATGATCCGGCCAACGGAGGCCGGCAGGTGGCGCTGAAGAACGATGGTGCTGTGTCCGCTGGGACGGCGTGTGTCGACCGGGTTCGCAAGGACTACTTCATGCACTACCCCATGCTGCAGCGGATCGTCCGCCAGGAGCTGGAGAAGCAGGAGAAGATCTACCGGGCCATGGAGCAGCTGGATCAGATCGAGGAGGAATTTACTCAATATAAGACGGATATGACCACCTTCACCAACATGGTGTTTTATGGCATGATCGAATGCCTCAGCGCCACCGGTGAGCCCGAGTATGACCGCATTAGTAGGGCGTTCTATAAATACCGCGACAGACGCGGCATGGAAACGGAAAAAATCCTGGTGGAGGATTCCAAAGCCTTCCGCTTCGGCAAGAAGTATCCCCTGTATGAGATGTTCCGCAGCTATCGGGCCATGGAACCTGATGAGGAGCCCCGGCAGGAGATGGATGAAAGAGAGGCTGAGCTGCGCAAGCAGACCCGCGGTGCCAACGACCACCTCATTGCGGCCGCCCTGGAGAAGCGGTGGAACGCCAAGGCGCTGCAGCAGCTGGTGCGCGACACGGCCAATGAGAAGGACGAAGATAAGGCCGAGATTCGCCGGTTCTATGAGGAGCTGGTCAGCCGTATTCTGGGGTATAAGGATGTGTTTACGGATGAGCAATGGACCAGAACCAGTAAGGTGGCTTCGAATCCGACCCCTGCTGCCTCTGCGCAGCAGGCTCCTGCCAGAACCTGGACGGTCAGCCCCGGCGGCAGCACGATTTATACCGTGTATTCTGACCGGTCACTGCAGATGGCCTGGGATGCGGTGAACAACACCTGGGTGCCGCTGACGGCGGGTATGTGGGTGCTGAACAAAGCCGGCGACGGATGGGAGACGATCCAGCTGGACGCCGCAGGAAACATCATCAACGGATAAACCGCCGGGACGCCGCGCGGCAAATGAGGGAGAGAACATGACTTACGCAAGTGCAATCGAAGCATGCAGCCGTATGATTTCCGGCCGCGCGGCCAATTCCGGCGCAGCAAGGCGAATCAGCGCTCCGCTCCTGAACATTGTTTTGGGGGCGGGCGCTGAGGAGTGCCTGGAGACCGTCCGACAGAGCTATCAGGATTGCTGGTCCGCTGCGGCGGACCAGCTGTGCTGGCTGAAAACCGAGGACTGCATGGATGAGGCGGGGTTTGAAAACCGCGTGGGAGACGCCTTCTACACGATGCGCAGCAATCAGGGAGCCTTCGGAAGCAACAGCACGCTGAGAATGGCTTATTTCTGGGACGTGATGGATGACAGGTTCCCGGAGCTTTTCCAGGCGGTGCAGCATCAGCCTGATTTTGGCCAGGCTGTCACCGTGGCGGAATATTATTTTCTGTTTGTGCGGCAGGTATTCAATTCGGACCGGGAGAGGATTGGCCGGCTGCGGGCGGTTGTTGACTGGGCCGAAAGAAACGGGAAGCATCTGATCGTGCAGAGTGACCTGACAAACGGAAATGTCTCCGGCAGCGGCCCCGAGGGATATCAGGCGGCTGCCAACGTGATGGTGATCGTCAACTCGCAGGATGACAACCGGTTGGGCCAGGGGCTGGAGGCAGCTATTTGGGGGGCCGGTTCCTCCGCCGTGTGGAGCCTCAGCGCGGACAGAAAGGTCAAGGAGACGGATGAAATCGCCTGCGCGGCGATGGAACAGATCCTCACGGAGTGCCTGGAGCAGGCCGGTGCGGCCGGGGGACAGTCCAACATCCAGGAGACCCTCTGCGGAGCGCAGCAGGACTACGACAGCCTGTTCCGGGAGTACATAGACGAGAAGGAGCTGCTGCCGGATCTGCCCACATTTTTGCAGTATCTCCCGTACACCAAGGAGATGGAGGCGCTGGAGCAGAGCCTGTCCGACGCGCCGACCCGTGGACTCCTGGGAAGACTCCGCGGCCGACCGTCGGATACGATCGACGGGGACAAGCTGATAAACGCGGTGGCGTCTGTCGGGGATATCTGGGGTCTCTGCGTGAACCAGTATTATGGACGGTGTGTGCAGGAGCTGAAGGAAAATGCGGAACGGGTGCAGGAGTATTTCAAGCAGCTTCTGTGCAGCCGACTTTCTTACGGCGCGATGAACGCCACATTGCAGCAGGAGGCCGTCAATCTGGAGACCCGCACGGATTGGTACGCGCCCATGAACATGAGAAGGGGAACGCTTGCAGAGTGTCTGCATCGCTATGCATGCAGCCAGGTTCTGCCAGAGGTGTACGGCTTCCTGGCGGGGCAGCTTTGCGCAGCTATGAAGGATGTATGCAGAAATGCGAGGGACTTCGGAAACACACTGACGGAGACCCGGAACGGGCTGCGGCAATCCCAGGGGAACGTTGATGAGACCATCAGAAGGGCCTATACACAGGAGATTGCCAATCTGGCAAATCAGCCGGAGTATCGGGACATGATGCGCCTGACGCCGTGCAGCACAGTGGAGAGCCTCTTGGATCAGTTGGTGAAGCGATTCCGGTTGATCGCGGATAAGGATGATAATTTCCGGCTTTCCTTGTTTGATGAGCTGCAATTCCGGGCGGGAATGGCCGGAGGCGGTGCGGCCTATGGGGTGGCAGTCCAGAGTCTGTTCGATTTGAATATGCAGACTGCGGGCCGGCTGATGGCCACGGTTCCCCCCAGCGGCGGACAGCTGTTCTGCATGCTGAGCCAGCCAACCCAGATCCAGAACGTGAACAATACCGGCGCGGCCTTCCGGATCCCGCAGCAGGACTATGTGGACAGGCTTTATGTCTATCCGGTGAATCCGGAAAATATTCTTTACAACGAAATTGCCGCAGCAAAGAAGGAGGAGTGAGCCGATGCCCATTACAAGGCCGAATATGAACCTGTACAGCATCAACAACCTGGCGCTGGACTATGATCCGGGCAGAGGGCGGTATGGATTAAGCCTGGAATGCCCCAGAGCGGACGCCTTTACCCTGTGCCTGGGAAAAAATCTTCCGCTGGCCGATCCGGAGAAGCTGGGCCTGACAGAGGAGGAGCTTCGGCGCCTGCATAATGGCCACTCCATGGATAAAGGGGGCTATCGGCTCATCGGCGTTACGCAGGGGACCTTCTATGCCATGCCTGTGTTCCGGGGATTTGAGGCGGATCCGCCCCAGACCATCCAGGTGTGGAGTATGATGGCGGTTCCGGGCGGGATCGTTCACCTATATTACACACCCGGGCGTGAGGCCGTATGTTTTATTCCGCTGCGCTATTCCGCCGCGCTGCAGCGCAGTGGCCTTCAGACTGTGCTGCAGGTGACTCTGAGCGATCAGTTTATCGGAAGCTATACAGATGGGGCGTTAATGTATCGGGTGGGGGAGTCTGATCCCATTCCGCTGCCCAGCGGCTGGCTCAACCGGGAGATACCGCTTCGGGTGTCCGATGGCGAGGAGGTCCGGGTCCTGCCGGCACCGGGCTTTGAAAACAGCTTCTTCCGGGAAGGCGTATAGCAGAAAGGATGGATGCGGAATGGGTAAAATTAAATGCCCCTATTGTTTTGAGGAGTTTGAAAGCGACAAGGTTTTGTTTCGGGCCAACACCGGCTTCACCCAGGAGGAACTGGACAGGGAGGAATTCACCAGCGGCGATGTGGACGAACACAAACGGCTGTTTGTGAAATTTTCCCAAAGAAATCCGGACGAAAAGCTGGACCGATACTGGAAGAGCCGCGGAGGAACCGCCGGCTATTCCAGTGCAGATCCTCGCTGGAATATGCCGCATATCGACCCCAATGATGCCGACCGGTTTTGGGAGATGCTGGACCCTGACGCCAACGGCGTAGGCGCGGATGGCCTTGTGCGGGATCAGGATGGCTTCGCCATCAGGGTGTATGACCGGTATTCCGATCGCGCCACGCCGGTGACGCGGCTGTGCCCCCACTGCCACAATCCCCTGCCCTTGCCGAATTATGGCAAATATCCCACCATTTTTATCAGTGTTGTGGGCATTACCACCTGCGGCAAAACGGTTTATCTGAACCAGCTGCTGACCCGGCTGGCCATGGCCATGCAGAATACCGGATACTATATCACGGAAAACAATCTGCCAGATTTCAAGGAAAACGTGGAGGCCAATATGCCGCTGCCCGGCAGTACGGATGACAGCGTCATGCGCCGTCCTCTGGCGGTGAACCTGGTTGACCAGAACGACCGCAGCAAGGCATTTACCATTGTTTTTTATGATATTGCCGGTGAGAACTGCGTCAAGTGGAACGATGATTACGCCAAGCTGGGCGACCAGGACAGCCGGAACAGCCGGGCCAAGGAGGGAATCGCCAGCTTTATTGCCCGGGCAGACGGCCTGATGTTTCTGGTGGATCCCAATCAGGTCCCCGGCTTTTCGGCCTATCCCGATGTGAGCGGTGTCAACAAGGTGGTCGGAGTGGTGAATCAGATCCGCGTCGCCCTGAATATGAGCCAGAACACCTGGGCGGATGTTCCAGTGGCGGTGGTTCTTACCAAAACGGATGAAATCCGGAATCAGTATCCCAAAGGAAACCAGAGCCCCATGTTCCGGCCTACGGCAGCTGTGTCCGGCGGCCTGAACCGGGAGGAGTATTTTGCCATCAGCCACGAGCTGGAGGACTACCTGAGCAACAATGCGGCCATGATCCTGGCGCAGCTGGGCCAGTTTGTCAGAAAAACCTTCTGCGGCGTGTCGGCCATCACCTGCGGCGTGGAACGGCGCTTTGTAAAATACAAAAACTGGTACATCCTGTACGATATCTGCGGCAGGAAGTATGACGAGCTTCGCGCGTGGATCAAGGGCTGGAATGAACGTTCACCTGAGGAGCGGAACTTTTATTATGCGTGCCCTGTTCAACGGATTACCTCGCTTGACCCGAAAACCCGTATGCCGGCGGTGGATCCGGTAACCCTGGAGCCGGAGCTGACCTCTATTGACATAGATATTAATGAGGATATCACAAAGGAGATTGCCTCCGGCATATGGACGGAGGTTTATGCCGACTGCGCCAGCGGACGGATCTATCTGAACATGTGGGAAATCTGGGAAGGGATCAATCTGGTTGGCTTCCCCAAGGGCGCACCGAATCCCCGCCGCGTGGAGGACCCGCTGAAATGGATCCTTTGGCGGCTGGGAAGGATCGGTCCCTATTTTCAGGCGGATCCTCAGCCGAAAAAGGCGCTGCTGGAGTCTGCAAGGAAATATCAGGGGCGGCTTGACGACTGGATGAACGAACAAAGGTGCAAACAAGAGCGGTTTTATAACGGGGAGGATCTCCAATGAAAATGGAGCAGGCATGCCGGTTCCGGACGGATGAAGCCGGATATATGGTCTGCGCCAGATCCCAGGATCTGACGGCGGATAATGAGAACAACCTCGGCTATTTCAACAGTACCATGACGTCCTTGTTTGAAAAGGACGGATCCGGCCCGAAAATGGGTCAGTCTATCCTCAGCTACGCTGTCAGCGAGGAGAACGGCGGCAGGCGGGATTTCCTGATTGCCAAATCTACCATGCGCAGCGATATCAAGGGGCGGGCCTCGATCTTTACCCACGCATACTTTATGGGGTTGGATGAATATGCCCGCTGCATGGAGACCGATCCCTCCGCTATTTACGGGATCGACACCGGCGACATGATGACGGCGCAGAGCGGCAGCCAGCTGCCGCCCAAGGAGACGGTCCTGCGTGGCGGCTTTGAGCTGTCTGTCCTGCGGGAGAAGTACGGCCTGACGGACGAGCGATATGCGCTGCTGCTCTATAACGTGTATCAGGCGGTGGCAGGCGGCGGGTCCCTGGCCCTGCTTACGCAGCTGCCCCTGAGCCAGACCCAGGATATGGTGCGGGAGGTGGCCTATTGCGCGGCCATGGGCATGCTTCCCGGTCTGCGCTGGAGACTGACGTGCAGCAGCGCCGCGGATACCCGCGCGGCCATCTGTGTTTCCAGCAAGGCCGGCGGAGGCGGCATGGGGATCCCGCTGTGTACCTTTGATCTGGACGATGGCGGCAGGCGGCTGGAGGAGGACCCGTTTGTTGCGGAGCTTTTCCGGTATCTGGCATCTGCTGCCCCGGAGGAGCGCCGCCAGATGCTGCTGGATATGCAGTATATTTTGGGGGAGCTGGTGCCGCTGGAGTATGCGTCACTGGAGATGATCGCCACCGCATATCACATGCGGAAGATGAACGATGGAAACCGGCCGGAAAATGACGTGTATGACCGCGTGGTGGGGAATCTGCTGCTTTGCGGCAGGGTTCCGTCGGCAAACCAGGAGACGGTGAACAAGCTCCTGATCTGGATGCTGAAAAGGCAGAACGCTGCGCTGCCCAAGCGGATTATGGAGCTGTCTGTGGACCGCTGCGTCAAACAGGTGCAGGCGGATGCGGCAGGCGGGCGGGAGCTCTGCGACTGTGTTTGCCGTCTTTTGCAGTACAGCAGAAGCGCTGAGCAGCTGGAGCTGCTGCAGAAAACGGTGAAAACCTTCGATGTGCGCTATGCCGGGCTTGTGCATGCCCTGCTGCGCGGCATCTTTTCGGACCGGGCATGCAGCATTGACCCGCAGACGGCGTGCAGTCTGATCCCGGAGATGCTGCGCTCCGGCGATGAAATGCTGACCGGGGATTGCGTGGAGCTGACCACCTGCCTGGATGCAGGGCAGTGCCGGCAGCTGGCAGAGAGCATTCTGCGGCATGTGGGGCTCCGCCAGATGACGCTGATGGAGCAGAACGTTCTGGCCAATATCCTGGACGAGTTGAGCCGGTCCGGCGGTGTGCTGGGAAAAGAGAGCTGCGAGATCCTGGACCGCAATTCCTGCGTTTATAACGGCAGACTGCTGGATGCCTGCGTGGGCTATATGGTGCAGGTGCGGCTGCGGCAGGAGCTTCCCGTGGAGGAGCGCTGCGCGCTGCTGGCCGGGCTGGAGCGGGAGTATCCGGCCCTGTATGATGACGTTGCGGCTGCGCTGAAGAGCGGCGGCAGCATCCTGTGGAAGAAATATCAGATTCACAAGCATCTGCAGAATTGCAGATGCTATGAGGACATTGTGGCTGCGCGCCGGAGCTATCAGGGGGCGTCCCCCATGGACGATTTTGAACAGGAGTGTGTTGCTCTTTGGATGCAGCTCCTGCGCAGGGATATCTATCAGGGGATGCCGCTGAAAAACCTGGTGCCGCAGATGGGACGCGCAGTCGATGCGCTGCCCAGAGGCGTATTCTCGCTGGAGGCCGCTCATGAGCTGCAGCGGCGGCAGCGGGCCTATTTCTGGAGCTGCATGACCTATCGCACAATGATGGACTATGTGTTGGACGGCGCGCCCAGCAGCAATGTGCAGGCGCTGCTTCAGACCCGGGACAGCGGAGCGGATGGCAATAAGCTGCACTTTCTGGATGCCGTGTGGCAGCTGTACCGGGATCCGAGCCGGACTGAGCCGATGACAGAGCTGGTGCTGGACGGACACCTGCCTGCCAGGGACAGGGAGGAGATCTGCAATCTGCTGCTGCCGCTGGCGGCAAAGTTGAAAGCTGCCTCCAACCAGGCAATTTTCGCATGGGATCTGATGCTTCTGTCCTGCAGCCGGGTGGAAGCCGGACGGGTCGTTTATGACTGCGGCAGTCTGATTAAGAAAATTGAGGGGATTCCGGCGCTGAAAATGGGAGTTTCCGGCAGCCAGTCTCTCCAGCTGGAGCATTCCGTCATACTGCGGGACGAGAAGGTGCGCAGCGACCTGCGCAAGGCCGCCGGCCGCGGCGACAGTCTGCTCAGTGAGCAGCTGGAAAAGACGCTGAAGGCGTGGGGAAAGGCGCGCAGGCCCGACAATGGCCACGGGAAAAGACTGAGCTCTGATCCGCCGGCCGCGGAAAAGAAGGGGATATTCTCTATTTTCGACCGCAGCGACAGAGGCGGGCGGACGGAGAAGTCGGACCGGGGCTTTATTTTTGACGACTACGACGGCGACTCGGGAAAAAGAGGAAGGAATAGGAGAAGATGAGCGACAGCGTGATGTATCCGGAAGCCGGCCGCTGGGTCAACAGCTACCTGGTGGGCGCCAACGCCTACAAAATTATGTCGACCCCCGAGGAGGCACAGCAGCTGCTGCTGGACGATAGCGGGGACTTTCTGCAAACAGGGACGGAGCACCACTATATTCAGGTGCGATGCCGGAACGAGAATAAACCGCTGTGGCTGGTGCCGTTCCGGGTCAAGCAGGAGGAGTTGCTGCGGGTATCCGACGTGCTGGAGCAGATTCAGATGGGACGAATCCTGCGGGAGGGCTTTTTCTGGCCGTTCGATCTGGTTCGGAGCGATGAAATGCAGGGATATGTGCTGCATCCCTTCAGCATGGATGCGTATCCCTCTGTCCGCCGGTTTTTGCCCAGCTCTGACACGCCCAGGTGGACCATTGCCGTCCATCTGTTCCGCAGGATCGGGCAGCTGCACCGTGAGGGCCTGACGCTGAACGGCTTTAGCAGGGATCAGGTGCGCGTGGAGTATGGGACAAACCAGGTGTATCTGGTTCCGGGTGAAACAATTTCTCGGGTTTCGCAGCTCGGCGCGGCCTTTCGCGGCGACTTTCTGTCTGTGCCGCAGGTGGTGGAGCAGCAGCTGGAGAAAAATGGCATCGTGCTGGACGGGCGCGTGCGCGACATATTCTCGGCAGCGGTAATTGCCTTTTATCTGCTGTTCTATACCCATCCTTTCATCGGGGAGGAGTACAGCCACCTGATGCGGGAGCAATATCTGGAATATTTTCAGAGTCGCCCGGTGTTTCTGTTTGACGCCGGAGGGCACAATGGAACGGGACATCATCAATTCGGCGCGGAGATAACGGCCCAATGGTGGAGAGCGCAGCCGGAGCTGCGGCAGCTGTTTTCAGATTTCTTTGCGGCGCTGTGTGCAGGACAGATCGATGAAAATGCCCCGTGGAATGACACGGAGAACTGGGTCCGCTGCCTTCTGGAGGATGCAGCCGTGAACGATAACGATAAGAGCCGCACAAGCTACGAGCTGGAGCTGGAAAAATTCCATCTGGTCTGAGGGGTAAGGCATGAGAGAGATATTGAAAGAAGTAGTCAACGAGCAGGGATTACAGATTTTACAGACGCCCGCGATGCTGCGGGCAAAATTGGAAGAAAAAGGCGACGACCGCAGCGATGCGCTGCTGTGGGAGCTTATCCTGACGGCCTGCCCCAGCGTGGCGGATGTGGCCGTGCAGCCGGAGCTTTCCCGCGCGGAGGTCAACACGGTGATCGGCGCGGTGACCAAGACCACCATGCTGTCTGCCTCCCTGGTGAGAAGGATGGTCCAGCAGCTGCTGGATGCCGCGTAGGTGAAGCTTTCGCCGGTGCCGCGGTTTCTGATCCTCGCCAACGGCAGGCACGGCGGAGCGTGCTCGGTGGAGGATCAGCGGGAGGGCGAGGTCCTGCAGGCGGCTCTTGCGTCGCTGGAGACGGACACGGAAACGGCCCTCAGCGACCTGCAGACCCTGTCCCAGGCCGGGAACGCCTATGCCAGCTACCAGCTGGGCCTGTACTACAGCAGCCACGAGATGGAGGGGATGGATACCCAGCAGGTGGCGCAGAACTTCTTCAACTGCGCCGCGCAGCAGGGCTATGGCCCGGGCTATGGCGCCCTGGCGGATTATGCGCTGAACGGGCGGCGAAAGAATCTTCGCCGGGCGGCCCAGTATTTTGGGTATCCCACATCCCTGGCGGGCCGGGACGGCAAAAGGTGGAGCAAAAACGCCGCGGACCTGTTGGCCTATCGGGAGCAGAACGTCCGCAGCGGAAGACAGACCCTGCTGCTGGTGGTGGTCACGCTGGTGATAACGCTGCTGGCGGGTATTTGCAGTCCTCGCGAATTTGCGATGGCGGTTCCGGCGCTGGTGCTGGAGCTTGGCTGCGGGGTTCGCTGCGTGCTGGGACTGGTTATGGACCCCTACGGCTCCTACCGCTTTGTGTATGCCGCCCTGGCTGCCTGCTGGCTGCTGAACATCCTATGCCTGGTCTGAGGGGAGGCACAGTATGAGTACATCTTATTTCATGAACATCGGCGCGTATGTGGCCACGGTGATTTTTGCGGCTGCACGTCTGGCTGTGGGAGGAGTGCTGACCGAGCCCGGCGCGCTGGTTCCGGCACTGCTGGTGCTGGGGATCCTGCTTATCCCCTTGGCGTCTAAGGGTGGATTTCAGAAGAGTACCTATCAGACCGGGCCAGCCTTTGGGTTGGCATGGGGCGTCCTTTATGCCCTGACCCCGGCACAGCTGTCATCCGACCGGATATCCGGCGTGCTGGAGGCCAGCCTGGAAGGCCTTTCTTTCAGCTTCAAGGATAACCTGGCGGTATTCTGCATCGGACTGCTGCTGCTTGTGGGACTGAGCGCCGTGCGCAAGTATTTCCCGAATGCGGCTTTGAACGTCCTGCGGTATGCGATCCTGACTCTGATGCAGCTGCTGGCATTTGAGGGAATGTTCCGATACCTGCTGGATGCGCAGTCGGCAAGACAGCTCTGGCTGTTTGTGCCGCCGGTGCTGTTCTCGGGGCTGTTCCTGGCCCGCGAGCTGCGGGACGGTGAGGAAAAGTCCCGGCTGCGCATCTGCGTGCTGGCTAGCGTCCTTTACGCCTTTCTGACACCTGTTGTCCTGGCTGCGGTATCCTCCGGATGGAGCGACCTTTGCTCCCGCGTGGGAAAGCTTACGCATCTGGGCTGGCCTATGGTGGCCGGGGCGGTGCTGCTGGCTGCGCTGACGCTGGAAAAAGGCGCGCAAAAGCAAAGTATATATCGGGCGGCCCGGCTTCTGGTATGGGCGGCCTACATCCTGCTGCTGAACTGGCGCGCCGGCGCCATGCGGCTGGACGCGGATGATTGCTGGCTGATCAGCGTGCTGGGCGTTCCGGTGGCGGGCGCGGTGTATGAGCTGCTGGAGCAGAAGGGTCAGGTCACTGCCAAATGGTATCATGCGCCGTTGGCGCTGCTGGCGCTGCTGACCGTTTCTATGGCGGCCCTGCAGGATATGCGTTTTATCCTGCTGCTGGTGGGCCTGGGCGTGCTTTGGTGGATCTGTGCGCGATTGGGCACGCTGGCCGGAAAGTACAAGGTGGTGATGCAGGGCTTCTGGGGCGCTGCGGCTATGCTGCTTCTGGCGGCTTCGCGGCAGCTGGGCACCCGGGAAGCGATCCCGGCCAACTGGCTTGTTGCGCTGGCGCTTCTGGGCGTTTCCTGGTGTGTGCTGACGGTATTCCTATCCGTGCGATACAGGGCGGCAAACGCAATGGAGATCTACCCGGAGGAGTACAGCACGGTTTACAGGCTCTGCAATGTGGTGCCGCTGCTGGCTGCGGTGCTTGCTGCGCTGTGCGTGGTATTCTGACATAAGGAGGAGAGAGATTTGAAGCTTGATATCAGGACCTTGAGCGCGTCTCTGGTGGCCGGATTTGTGAGCTGGTACCTGTGCGCGGGGATTTACAATAAGAACGCGGATTCCATGTGGACGCCGCTGCTGATGGCGCTGTTGTTTCTTGTGCTGGCGGCGATAACCTGCCTGGTGGTGCGCCTTACAACGGGGCGGCGCACGAGATTTATGCAATTCAAGGGTATCGGTCAGATCATGACCATGCTGGCTGTGGGCCTGGTGGCGCTGATGGTGCTGGCCGGTCTGTTTGAGCTGCTCTTTGAAATCGGCAGCAGGGGAGATTCTCTTCAGTCCACTGCGGCCTGGGATATGCTTCATTATCGCCCGGCTATGGGCTCCGGATGGTTTCTTGGCGTGGTGCGGGTCCTTTTCCTGACCTTGCTGGGCGCCCTGGTGACGGCGCTGCGGGCGGTTGCCGTGGGCGGTGAGGAAACCGTGCCGATGGTGATCCTGGGATTGGGGCAGTCGCTGGCGGGCGCGCTGGTGATGGAGATCGGCAGCCGGGTGCTGTTTGTGCCGGCAGGCCGGTGCTGGCTGATCCTGTGGGTACTGCTGGCAGCTACCCCGGCCTGGAAGCCTGCACCCCGCACAGGCAACTCTGCGGTTATGCGCGGGCATGAGCAGCCGAAGCAGAGCTCAGGCTCCGGCGGCGGATTCACGTTTCATTGATCATGGCGCTGGAATTCAGAGATCAGACAAGCGGGCAGCGGCCGTCTGGCCGGCGGAGTCCGCACAATGGCACTGGAATCCAACAGGGATACGGCGAAACCTGGCAGCCGGGTGTCGGCTATGGATACCCGGGAGGCTCTGCACCGAAAAAAAGACGCGGAGTCGGAGCTGCCTGGATTGCCGTGCCGGTCCTGTGCGTGGCCGCAGTGGTGATACTGCTGCTCAGCGGCGTACTGGGCGGGACATCTGCGCCGTTACCCGAGACAAAACCGACGCCTGTTGAGACACCGGAACCAGGCAACGAGGAGAAACCCGCCGGGGAGCTGAGTGCCATCCGGGAGCAGGCGGAAAAAATCATTCCGGGCTATCGCTGCCGGCATCTGGTGCAGCAGCTGGATGACCGGATGCTGGAAGACTTCCTGGCTATATACCAGGCAGTGGCGAATTTCCGGACGGAGGTCGAGTTTCCAAGCAGCATCAGCATGGACGAGATGGAGGCGCTGATGACGCTGATTTATGGGAACTGCCCGGAGCTGTTCCAGATAGATGGCAATGCGACGTATTACTACAACAGCGTTGATCGAGACGGAGAAAAGATGGTGACGGGGATCAGCGAACTTTCTTACCATATGGATGAGGATACCTATCGCCGGGCCTATCAGCAGTGCGACCGGATCGTTCAGGAGGTGGTAAGCGGGGCGGCGGGCCTTTCTGCGCGAGAGGCGGAGCTGCATGCCTATCGCTACGTCACCGGCCACTGTGTCTACGACCTGTCCACGCCGTATTGCGGGACGCCCTACGGCGCGCTGGTGGAAGGCCGGGCCAAGTGTGACGGAACCGGAAAAACCATGCAATGGATCCTGGAGCAGATGGGAATCGTTTGCCTGTCGATTTCCGGCGCGCCCTTGGACGGCGGGAACGGGCACCAGTGGAATGTGGCGGAAATTGACGGCATATTTTATGATCTGGATGCCACCGCTGACCTGGGAAACCAGGGGGACAAGCTGCTGTATGGCCGGTTCAATGTGGATAACCACCTGATTCGGGACCTCTATCCCATCGGAGACGGCTATCTGTCCTGCTTCACTATTCCGGGCACCGACAGCATGTCGGGCAGCTATCATGCCCGCAATCATACGCGGGTGGAAAGCGACGCCGACTGCGGGCCGATTTTGGCGCAGCAGTTTTCACAGGTGATACAGAAGAACGGCGGAAGCTTTGCCATCCAGCTTGCGCAGAGTGCGCAGGTGGATGAGCTGAGCCGGATCTTCGGAAAATGGGAGGATGCTGAGCGCTTCCTGAAGGAGTATGGCGTATCGCTGCAGGGCTTCGGCTATTACTCGCTGACGCAGCCCGAGACAAACGTTTATCAGTTCACAGTGTACCGGGATTCGTGAGGACGAAAAGGACTCCTGCCAAGGCGGCAGGAGTCCTTTGAGTGTCCCCTAAAAGTGCTTTGACCTTTGGGGCTTTTTGACAAGAAACAGGGGTCCCGCAGTTCTGCGGGACCCCTGTTGGTTCTATTTGGATGATATCCTATCCTTCGGCTTAGAAGCAGCCCTGCTCCATCATAGCCTCAGCGACCTTCTTGAAGCCGGCGATGTTGGCACCAGCCACCAGGTCATAGCCCAGGCCGTACTCGGCAGCGGCATCGGCGGATTCCTTGTGGATGGTCTTCATCATCTTGTGCAGCTGAGCATCGACTTCCTCGGCAGTCCAGACCAGACGCTCGGAGTTCTGAGCCATCTCCAGAGCGGAGACGCCCACGCCGCCGGCGTTAACGGCCTTGGAGGGAGCCACAATGATGCCCTTCTGCTGACGCAGGAAGTTCAGAGCATCATTGGTGGTGGGCATATTGGCCACTTCGATGTAGTACTTCACGCCGGAGGCAGCGATCTTCTCGGCGGACTCCATGCGGACGTCGTTCTGCATAGCGGCGGGCATGTACACGTCAACATCCTTGACGCCCCAGCACTTCTCGCCAGCCACGAACTCGCAGCCGAACTTGTCGGCATAGGGCTTGCAGTGCATAGGATCCTTGGCGCGCATCTCCAGGATGTAGTTCAGCTTCTCGTCGGTGATGACACCGTCGGGATCGTGAACGTAACCGTCGGGACCGGCAAAGTAGGTGACGGCAGCGCCCAGCTGAGCGGCCTTCTTCATGATGCCCCAGCCCACGTTGCCGTAGCCGGAGATGGCGATCTTCTTGCCCTCGATGGTGTCATTCTCGTGCTTGAGCACTTCCTGCAGATAGTAGATAGCGCCGTAGCCGGTGGCCTCGGGACGGATCAGGGAACCGCCGTAGCTCAGGCCCTTGCCGGTGAGCACGCCGTTCTCCCACACGCCCTTCAGGCGGCGGTACTGGCCATACAGGTAGCCGATCTCGCGGCCGCCCACGCCCATATCACCGGCGGGAACGTCGATGTCGGGCCCGATGTAACGATACAGAGCCGTCATGAAGCTCTGGCAGAAACGCATGACCTCGGCGTCGGACTTGCCGGCGGGATCAAAGTCGGAACCGCCCTTGGCGCCGCCGATGGGGAGGCCGGTCAGGCTGTTCTTGAAGGTCTGCTCGAAGCCCAGGAACTTGATGATGCCCTCATACACGTTCTTCTGGAAGCGCAGGCCGCCCTTGTAGGGGCCGATGGCGCCGTTGAACTGGCAGCGCCAGCCGCGGTTGGTGTGCCACTGGCCGTTGTCGTCGCACCACACAACGCGGAAGGTGAACATACGCTCGGGTTCGACCATGCGGTTCAGCAGGTCGACCTTCTCATACTCGGGGTGCTTCTCGATGACAGGCTCCAGAGAGGACAGGACTTCCTCGACGGTCTGCACGAACTCGGGCTCGTTGCCATGCTTGGTTCTGACGTTCTCCAGAACGCTGGCCAGATAAGCATTCATAATAGTTGCCTCCTCAAAAATTGTTCCAAGATTGTTCAAAATCGAATGGGTAGATGAAATTTGCTCATACCCCCATCCGTTCTGATAATAACACCATTCCGGCAAATACTCAAGAGGGATATTCCGAAAATCGTCCCTCGCGCCCGTAAAATCTTCGCGGTGTTTTTTGTGCATTTTGTAAAAAATGCACATTCCCTCCTTTGCACCCGGCAGCCGCTGCAAATTGTGGATTCCGGCCTATTTGATGATTATTTCACAATTTCGCGATACAGACTCTTTCGCCCGCAAAATTACCGGTATCCCGACTTTGTAGATTTTTTTCATAGGGATTCCGGCCTGGCCCGGCTGGCTTTTTCGGAATCCTGCACATTTTTTGCCGCTGGAGCTAAAATTTCTGTTGCATTTTTATACCAAAGCGTGTAAAATATAGGCAACAATCCAAGATTGGTAGCTGTAAGGAAGTGCCTCGCGCACGGGCTGCAACTATCACTCGGCTGTTGCTTGAGTGTTTCAGATCTCCATCCGGAGGTTTGAAACATTTTTCTTTACCCGGAAGCATTGGAACAATTCAAAAGGAGGAACACACATGAATCTGATCATCAACGGAAGACTCATCACCCGCGACCAGGATGGCCAGGGCTACTACGAGCACGGCGCCGTGGCCTATGAGGGCGCCACCATCACCGAGGTGGGCCAGGAGAGCGCCCTGCGGGCCAAGTATCCCCAGGCCCACATCATCGACGCCAAGGGCGGCGTCATCATGCCTGCCTTCATCAATGCCCACACCCACATCTACTCCGCTCTGGCCCGGGGCCTGTCCATCGTGGGCAACAACCCCACCAACTTCTACGAGGTCCTGGACGGCACCTGGTGGGCCATCGACCGGAAGCTGACTCTGGAGGGGACCCGGGCCAGCGCCGACGCCCTGTACATCGACTGCATCAAGCAGGGCGTCACCACCATTTTCGATCACCACGCCTCCTATGCCGAGATCCCCGGTTCCCTGCACACCATTGCCGAATCCGCCAAGAGGTTCGGCATCCGCTCCTGCCTGTGCTACGAGGTCTCCGACCGGGACGGCGAGGAGAAGTGCCTCCAGGCCATCCAGGAAAACGCCGACTTCATCACCGAGTGCCAGAAGAACCAGGATCCCATGCTGGCCGCCATGTTCGGCGGACACGCTCTGTTCACCATCAGCGACAAGACCTTCGACCGCATGGTGGCCGCCAACAATGGCCGCACCGGCTACCACATCCATGTGTCCGAGGGCATGAACGACGTGTACGACTCCCTGCAAAACTATGGCCGCCGTCCGGTGCAGCGGCTCCAGGACCATGGCATCCTGGGCCCCAAGACCATTCTGGGCCACTGCATCCATGTGAACACCGCCGAGATGGAGATCATCCGGGACACCGGCACCATGGTGGTCAACAACCCCGAGAGCAACATGGGCAACGCCATCGGCATCTGCCCGGTGCTCCAGCTGCACAAGCGGGGCATCCTGCTGGGCATGGGCACCGACGCCTATACCAACGATATGCTGGAGTCCCTGAAGGTGGCCCTGTGCTCCCAGCGCAGCCAGAACTGCCTGCCCAACGTGGGCTGGTGCGAGGTCACGGATATGCTGTTCCGCAACAACGCCAAGATCGGCGAAAAGTACTTCCCGGTGCAGCTGGGCGTGCTGAAGGCCGGCGCCGCCGCGGACATCATCGTCATGGACTATAAGCCCTTCACCCCCTTCTCCGACGAGAACATCGACGGCCACATGATCTTCGGCATGACCGGCCGCCAGTGCCAGACCACCATCGCAGGCGGCAAGCTCCTGATGCAGGACCGCCAGCTGGTGGGCATCGACGAGGAGGCCGAAAACGCTCATATCCTGGAGGCCGCCAAGAAGCTCTGGGGCAGCCTGAACAACCGGGTGTATTGATGCGCTGATTTTTTACGATTCAAAAAGGAGGAACCCCCATGTCCGAGAAAATGTATCCCATTCCCTTCAAATCCCTGATGAATTGGGTAATCACCGAGTACGCCGGCTGCGGCGACGTGTTCGGCGTGCATAAGCAGTACCACGCCACCGGCAAGAGCCTGCCCATCTTCGGCGAGCGCATCGAGACCCCCTTCGGCCCCGCCGCCGGTCCCAACAGCCAGCTGGCCCAGAACATCATCGCCGCCTATGCGGCCGGCGCCCGGTTCTTCGAGGTGAAGACCGTCCAGAAGATGGACGGCGCTGATCTGGCCGCCTGTGTGCCCCGCCCCTGCATCCTGGCCAACGACGAGGGCTATAACCAGGAGTGGTCCACGGAGCTGACCGTGCCCCAGGCCATGGACGAGTATATCAAGGCCTGGTGCGCTCTGAAGGTCCTCAGTAAGGTCTACGGCTTCGGCGACCCCGACGGCTTCGTGTTCAATATGTCTGTGGGCTATGACCTGGAGGGCATCAAGGGCGAGAAGGTCAACACCTATATCGACGGTATGATGGACGCCAGCCGCACCGCCATCTTCGGCGAGTGCAAGGAGGTGCTCAAGGAGCTGTTCCCCCAGGAGACCGCCTTCATCGACGCCATCTCCCCCCGGGTGTCCCGCAGCGTCACTGTTTCCACCCTCCACGGCTGTCCCCCCGATGAGATCGAGCGCATCGCCAGCTATCTGATCTCCGAAAAGCACCTGCACACCTTCGTCAAGTGCAACCCCACCATCCTGGGCTACCAGACCGCCCGCCGCACCCTGGACTCCATGGGCTATGACTACATCGTCTTCGATGAGCACCATTTCAACGAGGATCTGCAGTGGGCCGACGCCGTGCCCATGTTTGAGCGCCTGCAGGCCCTGGCCGACAGCTGCGGCCTGGAGTTTGGCCTAAAGCTGTCCAACACCTTCCCGGTGGACACCACCCGTGGCGAGCTGCCCAACAACGAGATGTATATGTCCGGCCGCAGCCTGTTCCCCCTGACCATCGAGATGTGCCACCGCATTTCCCGCCAGTTCAAGGGTAAGATGCGCATCTCCTTCGCCGGCGGCGCGGAGTATTTCAACTGCGACAAGCTGTTTGCCGCAGGCATCTGGCCCATCACCGTGGCCACCACCATCCTCAAGCCCGGCGGATACAACCGCCTGCACCAGATGGTGGAGAAGGTGGAGCCCATGGCATACCGTCCCTTCTCCGGCACGGACACCCAGGCCATCTGCCAGCTGTCCGCCGCCAGTCACACCGATGTTCACCACGTCAAGCCCATCAAGCCCCTGCCCAGCCGCAAGAGCGACAAGCAGGTGCCCTGGATGGACTGCTTCACCGCTCCCTGCCAGGGCGGCTGCCCTATCCACCAGGATATTCCCGAGTATATGGAGCTGTGCCGCAAGGGCCTGTATGCCCCGGCCCTGAAGCTCATCACCGAGAAGAACCCCCTGCCCTTCCTGACCGGCACCATCTGCGCCCACCGGTGTCAGACCAAGTGCTCCCGGAACTTCTATGACGAGTCCGTCCGCATCCGGGATACCAAGCTGCTGGCCGCCGAAAAGGGCTACAACGCCCTGATGGCCTCCATCCGGCCCACCGAGAAGGTCTCCGGCAAGAAGGCCGCCATCATCGGCGGCGGCCCCACCGGCATCGCCGCGGCCTATTTCCTGGCCCGGGCCGGTATCGAGACCACCATTTTCGAGCGGGAGAGCTGCCTGGGCGGCGTGCCCCGGCACGTGATCCCCTCCTTCCGCATCGCCAACGAGACCATCGAGAAGGACATCGCCCTGATGGAGAAGTACGGCGTGGACGTCCGCTGCGGCGCGCCTGCCCCCTCCGTCACCGAGCTGAAGGCCATGGGCTACACCCATATCCTGTTCGCCGTGGGCGCCTGGAAGCCCGGCAAGCTGGAGATCGCCGGTGATGTGGCCGGGGCCATCCAGTGGATGAAAGGCGTCAAGGCCGGCAACATCGCCGTGGGCGGCAGCATTGCCGTCGTCGGCGGCGGCAACACCGCCATGGATGCCGCCCGTCTGGCCAAGCGGTCCGGTGCCAAGCAGGTAACTCTGGTATACCGCCGGACCCGCAAGTACATGCCCGCCGACGAGCACGAGCTGGCCCTGGCCCTCCAGGACGGCGTGACCTTCGCCGAGCTGGCTGCCCCCGTGAAGCAGGCCGACGGCGTGCTGACCTGCGAGAAGATGGTGCTGGGCGAGGCCGACGCCTCCGGCCGCCGCAGCCCCGTGGGCAGCGGCGAGTTCTTCGACATCCCCTGCGACCTGGTGATCTCCGCCGTGGGCGAGCAGGTGGACAGCGCCCTGATGGCCGCCAACGGCATCGAGGTGGACAAGAAGGGCCGCCCCGCCTTTCAGACCAACCTGCCCGGCGTGTATGCCGCCGGTGACGCCACTCGCGGCCCCGCCACCGTGGTGGAGGGCATTGCCGACGCCGCCCGCTTCGCCCAGGAGGTCATCGGCCAGGCCTACACCTATGACATTCCCCAGCAGGCCTATATCACCAAGACCGACGCTCAGGCCAAGAAGGGCATCCTGAACATGAGCGGCTGCGTGTGCCAGGAGGGCAGCCGCTGCCTGCAGTGCTCCACCGTGTGCGAAAACTGCGTGGATTCCTGCCCCAACCGTGCAAACGTGGCCATCGCCATGGCCGACGGCAGCCACCAGATCCTCCACGTGGACAAGATGTGCAACGAGTGCGGCAACTGCACCCAGTTCTGCCCCTATGCCTCCGAGCCCTGCCACGATAAGTTCACCCTGTTCCAGACCGCCGAGGATATGGAGGACTCCCACAACGCCGGCGTCCTGTTCCTGGAGGGCGGCAAGGTCCGGGTGCGGCTGGCCGGTGCGCCCCAGGAGTATAACCTGGACGAGGCCAACGACCTGCCCCGGGAGCTGGAGACCTTCATCCTCACCATCCGGGATCAGTACGGCTATCTGTTCGCCTGATTCGTTCGCCCATAATGACAAAGCCCAGGGGGCGCTGCTATGCAGCGCCCCCTGGGTTATTATAAGGTGATCCAGTGTTTCATGCATCATACCGTGCCAGTACCCGGCGGCAGTAGTCCGCAAAGTCCCGGCGGACGTCGGCAGGGGAGAGAAGCTCCGCCTTGTCCCCGAACTGGAACAGCCAGCCGTAGAAGGTGGGGCCGGCCTCCACCGGGGCGGTGAGGGCCACATGGTCCGGCCCGTCCGGCCGGATGTGGGCGTCGGAGCCGAAGCGGTCCATGGCGGGATTGATCAGCGACCGGTGCAGCCGCAGCCGGACGGTGACGGAGGCCCCGCCGTACATATCGAAGATCTTCCGGACATACCGGCCCAGGTCAAAGTCCCGGGGCAGGGGAGAGCGGGGCGAGTCCAGCACCGTCAGGTCCGCCATCCGGTCCACCCGGTAGTGGCGGTAGTCCTGCCGCAGGGCGTCGTAGGCCACCAGGTAATAGTACCGGTCCACGCACAGGGCCACCGGGTCCGTGACGTAGGCCGCCCCCTCCCGGCGGAAGGCCCGCTGCCCCTCCGCCGTCCAGTCGAAGTAACGGAAGGACACCTGCCGGTCCCGGCTGATGGCGGTGTGGATGCCGTCCACGGCGTAGTACAGGGTCTCGTTGGTGGTCCGGGGTCGGCCCAGGACGTACACCTGCCGCCGCAGCTGCCGGGCCATGGGGCGGCTGGTGAGCTGCTCCAGCTTGCCGATGAGCTCCATGCTCTTTTTCTGCGTCAGGAAGGGGGCCGCCTGAACGGCATCCACCAGCAGCTTCACCTCCGGCAGCTGGAAGGTCCGCTCCCCCAGGTAATAGCCGAACTGCCGCCCCTTGACGGTCTCTATGTCCATGCCGAAGGACTCCAGCAGCCGCAGGTCGTCATAGACGCTCTTGCGCTCGGCGGAGATCCCGTTGGCGGTCAGATAGGCCAGAAGCTCCGGCATCCCCGCCGGGTGCTCCTGGTCCGTCTCCTCCTCCAGGTATTTTGCCAGATACAGCAGCTTCAGCTTCTTGTCCCCCATGGTTCCGCCTTCCTTTCCGGTTTTGACAACAGTATACCAGCTGCGCCCGCCGCTGAACAGGTAATTTTCGGAATTTGTGAAAGTTTTTGTTGAAACGGCGGCACGGTTGGGGTATACTATGGGCAGTAAATTCAACAACGGAGGTATTTTACTATGATCGAGATCACCAAGGACACCATCATCGGTGATATCCTGGATGTCGCGCCCCAGACCGCTCCCATCTTCCTGTCCATCGGCATGCACTGCCTGGGCTGCCCCTCCTCCCGCGGCGAGACCGTGGAGGAGGCCTGCGCCGTTCACGGCATCGATGTGGACAAGCTGCTGGCCCTGGTCAACGAGGAAGCCAACAAGAGCGCTCAATAACATCCCGCCCGCAAACAGGAACGCATACGGCCCGTCCGTATGCGTTCATCTGTGTTATCAGGAGAGCCTATGAAACACTTACAATTGCAGCCCCGGCTGCGCCTGCTGGCGGATATGGTTCCGGCAGGGGCGCACCTGGCGGATATCGGCACAGACCATGGCTACCTTCCGGTGTGGCTGATGCAGCAGGGGCGGATCACCTCCGCCATCGCGGCGGACATCGGGCCGGAGCCCCTGGCCCACGCCCGGCGCACGGCGGCGGAATACGGCGCGGCCCTGGATCTGCGCCTGTGCGACGGCCTCCGGGGCATCGCTCCCCATGAGGCCGACACCCTGGTCATGGCCGGTATGGGCGGCGAGACGATCATACAGATCCTGACGGATAGCCCCTGGCCTCGGACCTCCGGCTGCACCCTGCTGCTCCAGCCCCAGACCAAGGTGGAGCTGCTGCGCCGCTGGCTTTCGGAAAACGGCTATGCCTGCCGGGACGAGCGGCTGGTGTGGGACAAGGGCAAGCTGTATGTGGTGCTGCAAATGGCGGCAGGGGAGGCCTTCACCCCGGAGGAGGCCCGGCTGTACGCCGGCTTTTGCCTGGAAAACGACCCTCTGTACGGCGACTATCTGGATGCACAGCTGCGGCGGCTGCGGCGGAGACTGGAGGGCCTGCACCGCAGCCGGGAAGACGCGGACTGCGGCACGCTGCCGGAGCTCATTGCCGCCCTGGAGAAGAAAAAGGAGGCGCTGAAATGACCACGGTACGGGACATCGAAACCTTTCTGTATGCCTGGGCTCCCCGGGAAACGGCGGAGAGCTGGGACAATGTGGGCCTGCTGGTGGGCCGGGGGGACCGGGAGGTCCGCCGGGTGCTGGCAGCCCTGGACGTAACCCCCGCCGTGGCGGCGGAGGCGGCGGAGCTAGGGGCGGACCTGATCGTGGCACATCACCCGGTGATGAACGTCCGCTGGCATGAGCAGGAGATGCAGACTCTCCGGGATGACACCCGTCTGGGGGGGCTTCTGACCTGCCTGGTGCGCCATGACCTGTCCGCCATCTGTATGCACACCAATCTGGACGCGGCGGAGGGCGGCGTCAACGATCAGCTGGCCAAGGCCCTGGGGCTAACGGACACGATTCCCCTGAACGAGCAAAAAATTGGCCGCATCGGCACACTTTCCTGCGAAATACCCCTTGAACAGTTCCTGCATGATGTGGTAAAATCATTAGGTTGCAGGGGCCTGCGATACCGCAGCGGCGGACGGCCCGTGCGCCGGGTGGCCGTGGGCGGCGGAGCCTGCGGCGAATATATCCCCCAGGCACTGGCCCAGGGGTGCGATACCTTTGTCACCAGCGACCTGCGGTATAACGACTTTTTGGACACCCAGGGCCTCAACCTCATCGACGCGGGGCACTTCCCCACGGAGGACGTGGTGTGCGCCGAGGTGGTGCGCCGCCTGCAAAAAGCGTTTCCCGATATCCGCGTCTCAAAATCGGCGGTCCATCACGACGCCGTGCAATACTACATGACCGAAGGAGAGTAATCACATGTCCGGACATTCCAAGTGGCACAATATTCAGAAAACCAAGGGCGCGGCCGATGCCAAGCGCTCCGCCACCTTCACCAAGATCGCCAAGGAGATCATCGTGGCCGTCAAGCAGGGCGGCAGCGGTGACCCCGCCAATAACTCCCGTCTGGCCACCGTGGTGGCCAAGGCCAAGGCGGCCAATATGCCCAACGACAACATCAAGCGCACCATCGACAAGGCGCTGGGCTCCGGCAACACCGATAACTACGAGTCCGTCACCTACGAGGGCTACGGCCCCTGCGGCGTGGCCGTCATCGTGGAGGCCCTGACCGACAACCGCCAGCGCACCGCCCCCGAGATCCGGCACTATTTCGATAAGTACGGCAAGGGCATGGGCGCCCAGGGCTGCGTGTCCTGGTCCTTCGACCGCAAGGGCGTTATCGTCATCGACAACGAGGACGGCGAGCTGGACGAGGACACCGTCATGATGGACGCGCTGGACGCCGGCGCCGAGGATTTCTCCCCCGACGGCCCCGTGTTCGAGATCACCACCGATCCCGACAGCTTCAACGACGTGGTCAAGGCCCTGGAGGACAAGGGCTACACCTTTGAAAGCGCCGAGATCGAGATGGTGCCCCAGAACTACGTCACCATGACCGGCGAGGACGACGTCAAGAGCATGAACAAGCTCATTGATATGCTGGAGGACAACGAGGACGTCCAGAACGTGTGGCACAACTGGCAGCAGGACTGAGCCGAAAAAGAGTAACAAAAGGCAGCCGATCCTGCGATCGGCTGCCTTTTTTGGAAGCAGATGTCTTATTTCACGGAACCGTCCGGATTGAACAGGGGCAGGGGAGCCAGGAACCTGATGTCATGGCGCTTGGCGGCGTCGCCCTCGGCCAGAACAGCGATGCGTGCCACTACGGTGCCTCCGGCCAGGGCCACCAGGTCCTCCATGGCCTTCAGGCTGCCGCCGGTGGAGATCACGTCGTCCATCAGGACGATGCGCTTGCCCCGGATCAGGTCCGCGTCATCCCGGCCCAGATACAGCTTCTGGGTGCCGGCGGTGGTGATGGACTGATCCTCCACATGGATGGGGTCGGGCATATAGGCCTTGGGACCCTTCCGAGCGATGAAGTACTTCTTGGCCCCGGACTGGCGGGCCATTTCGTGGATCAGGGGGATGCTCTTGGCCTCTGCGGTGAACAGATAGTCATAGCTGCCCGGCTCCAGCAGCTTCAGCAGCTCCCGGCCGCAGGCCTCGGTCAGCTCCGCGTCGCCGAAACAGATGAATGCGCCGATATACAGATCGTCTGTGACCTTGCAGATGGGCAGCTCCCGCTGAAGCCCGGCCACGGTCATGGAATAAGTGGACATAACAAAATCTCCATTCTGCCGCAAGGAAAAAATGAAACGCTGCGGCTGTCGTTTTTCAGCGAACAACCCGCCTTTTCCGGCGAAAAAGACGGGTCTCCTGTCGACTCTATTATAAAGGATATATGGCAAAAGTCAATACAAAAAGTGACATATCCCGCCAACAGCGGTTCTTCCTGTATTTCCGGCCCGGGCAGACCGGCCGGATTTATCAGCCCTGAACGAGCCGGGGCTGCGGCGCTCACCACCCGCGAGACACTTGCCACTATGTCCTGGGCTGTTTTGCAACCACATTTTTGCAATTTAAGAAGAATCGTAATATGTCACAAAATGAGGCGGCATCTCTTGGCTATTGTGCCCAAGCTGTGAGACGTCGCCGAGGGGGCGTATTTCAGCTTTTATTCGCTTGGCTAAGAATGTATTGCGGCCTGACAGATTTTTTTCGGATTTTTGTCAAATAATGCTTGCATTTTGCGCCGCAATCTGCTAAGATATCTATTGCTTGCGATGTTGGCAGGCGAGTTTCTCACAGCAAGGAGGTGCAACGGATGGCAAAGTGCGAGTTCTGCGATAAGGGCGTGACCTTCGGTATCAAGGTTTCCCACTCCCATAGACGATCCAATCGTCCCTGGAAGCCCAATGTCAAGCGCGTGAAGGCTATGATCAATGGTACGCCTCGCCATGTGTACGTTTGTACCCGGTGTCTGCGTTCCGGTAAAGTTACCCGCGCGATCTAAGCTCGGACAAACAAGATGAGCCCTGTGCCGCAAGGCACAGGGCTTTTTTCTGCCTGTTCTGGCAAAAGCGGGGCCGAAGCCCCGCTTTTGTCAGATTGTTATGGTGCTTATGCCTTCAGGCAGCGCAGGACCGCCAGCAGGATGGAGTAATACTTGCTGTCCGGCGTGTCGGCCCGGCTGGTGATGATCACCGGGCAGGAGGCACCGCAGATGGTGCTGGCCATGGTCTTTCCGGCGATATAGGTGATGGACTTGTACAGCACGTTGCCGATCTCGATAAAGGGCACCAGCAGAATGTCCGCCTGGCCCGCCACGGGGTCGTGAATGCCCTTGTGCTTGACGGACTCCATGGAGATGGCGCCGTCCAGCGCCAGGGGGCCGGACACCACGCAGCCGGGGATGCCGCGCTTGGCGATCTCGGCGGCGGACACGGTGGAGGGCATCTTCTCGGTGACGTTCTCCACGGCGGACAGCACCGCCACCTTGGGAAGCTCCACCCCCAGGGCGTTGGCCACAGGCAGGGCGTTCTCCACAATGCCGATCTGGGTGTCCACGTCGGGGGCGATGTTGATGGCGGCGTCGGTGATCATCATGAAGCGGCCCTCATACTCGAAAATGCCGCACTGGCTCACCAGACGGCGGCCGCTGGCGGGGATCAGACCGGTTTCCCGATTCAGAATGGCCTTGGCAAAGCTGGAGGTCTGGAGAATGCCCTTCATAGGGATGTCGGCCTTGCTCTCCCGCACCAGCTGCACGGCGGCCTTGGCGGCGTCCAGCTCCGGGCCGTCGAAGTCGACGATCTCATACTCGGCGGGGGCCTCGTTCATCTCCCGCAGCAGGGCCAGAATTTCGTCCTTCTTACCCAGCAGGGTGCCGTCCACCACGCCCCGGCGATGGGCGTTGACCACGGCACTGAGGGCGGGCTCGTCATGGGCGTTGGCCAGGACGATGCGCTTTTTGTTTTTATGAGACAGGACATAGGCTTCCAGTTCTTTGAAATTCGTGAACATATCCGTTCCTCCTATTTTACGTTTCCGTTTTGCCCCCATTTTCCGGGAACAGAGTTATTATACAACCCTCTTTCGGCAAAAACAACCAAAATTGCAGATTTTTTCTCCGCCTGTCTGGCGAAAAAACTTGCCATCGGCGGCAATTTCCTGTATACTTTACCGTAATGAGGAGGGGCTGTCATGTCATTTGAAAAAATTCTGTTTTACGGCATCATCATCGTAGGGGCGCTGCTGCTGATTGGTCTGACCTATTACCGCATCGACTGGGCCCGCCATCCGGAGAAATACCAGGACCTGGTGGAGCAGGCGGAGAAGGACGAGCAGGAAGCGGCCCAGCGCCGGGCCATGCGCAAGCTCAGCAAGAAAAAGCGGAAATAAAAGCAGGGCAGGGGAGAGACTTCGTTGGAAATCTCTCCCCTGCTTTTTATGTGGTCATTGCCGGGCCGTGCCGCAGGCGCGGCTCAGCCCACAAACACGTATTTTTCCAGCCGGCCCATGGCCTCCCGCACCAGGGAATGGGGCAGGGCGGCGTTGATGCGGATGCAGTCGCCATCGCCGAAGCCCGCGCCGCTCTGCCAGATGACGCCATGCTCCACGCCCCGGCGGCGGAGATCATCCGGCGTGATGCCGTGGCTGCGGCACCAGGCCCCGCAGTTGACGAACAGCATATACGTCCCCTGGGGCAGCATCATGGTGACGCCGGGATAGCGGCTTTGCAGGAAGTCCCGGATATACCGCAGGTTCCGGTCCAGCACGGCGCACAGCTGGTCCACCCACGCCATGCCCTCGTCGCTGTAGGCCCCGGTGAGGGCGTGCATGGACAGCACGTTGCAGTCGTTGTAGCCGGACAGGTTTCCCTGCCGCTGGACCCGGCAGCGAAGCCGGTCATTATAAATAATGTGGTAAGAGCCGATGAGCCCCGCCAGGCTGAAGGTCTTGGTGGGGGCATAGAAGGCCACGGTGCGCTCCCGGGCGTCCCGGGAGACGGACTGAGTGGGGATGTGGGTGTATCCCGGCATAATGAGATCGGACCAGATCTCATCGGAAATGACGGTGCAGTCGTTGGCGGCGTACACCTCCATGGCCTTTTCCAGCTCCCAGCGCTCCCATACCCGGCCGCAGGGGTTGTGAGGGGAGCACAGGATGGCCACGTGGATGTCGCTTTCCTTCAGCTTCCGGTCCATGTCCGCATAGTCCATGCGCCAGATGCCCTCCGCGTCCTGCGTCAGAGGCGTGTGGATGATGGGACGGCCCAGCCGCTCCAGGGTGTGGGTGAAGCCCACATAGGTGGGGCTGTGGACCAGAATCGGCTCGCCGGGGCAGGTCAGGGCCTGGACCACGGAGCTGACGCCGCCCAGAACGCCGTTTTCATAGCCGATGTGCTGCCGCTCCAGGCCGGTGACGCCGTGGCGCACCTGCTGCCAGCGGATGATGCTGTCAAAGTAGGCGCCGCTCAGCTGAAAATACCCGAAATTCGGGTGATCCAGCCGGGCCCGGATGGCCTCCAGCACCGGCGGCGCGGTGGGGAAGCTCATGTCCGCCACCCACATGGGGATCCGGGAAAAGCCCTCCTTGGGCTCCACCCCGTCATAGGGGATCATGTCCAGGGCCAGGGCGTCCCGGCCCCGCCGGTCCAGAATGGTATCGAAATCGTACTGCATGGTTATCCTCCGTTCTCCGTTCCGGACAGGTGGAACACCCGCCGGGTATTTTCCAGTATGGCCGCCTCCGCAGTTTCCGGCGGCAGATGCTTCAGCCGGGCGATCTCCTCCACGACGCGCGGCAGCAGCAGGGAGGAGTTGCGCACCCGGCTCAGGGATTTTTTGCTGCCCGTCCAGGGTACGTCCGGCAGCACATAGGGGCTGTCGGTCTCCACCAGCAGCCGGTCCAGGGGAGCGCGGGCCACCGCGTCCCGCAGGGCCTCCGATTCCCGGCGCAGCAGCGCACCGCCGATGCCCAGGCAGAACCCCAGGTCCAGATAGGCCCGGGCCGTGTCCCAGTCCCCCTGGAAGCAGTGGACCACCCCGCCGGGCAGCTGACGCCGCCTGCGCCGCAGCATGGCCAGGGCGTCCCGGTCCGCCATGCGGATGTGCAGCACCAGGGGCAGTCCCAGCCGCCGGGCCAGGCCCAGCTGATACCGGAACCACAGCAGCTGGGTCAGCCGGTGCTTCCGGGGCAGGTGATAGTCCAGCCCGGTCTCGCCGATGGCCGCCACGCCGGGCTCCCGGGCCCAGACCTCCAGCTGCCTGCGCTGCCGCCAGGGGGCCTGATGGGTCCGGGTGGGGTGCACGCCCACCGCCAGGCGGAAAAAGTCCGGATGCTGCCGGTATAGGGCGGCGGTCAGCCGGTTGGAGTCAAAGCCGATGGCGGGCTCGATGGAAAGGACAACGCCGCTCTCCCGCAGACGGTTCAGCAGGTCCTCCCGCTGTCCCTCCCGGGCCGTCAGCTCGCCGGTGAGATAGCGGAAGGAACCGTCGAAGCGTTTGTGGCTGTAGTGGGCGTGGCTTTCGATGATCATGTGCGCCGGTCCTCCTCTCCGGGGTTACGCTTCTTCCGACTCCTCCGGCTGTGCAGGGGCCTCCCAGGGGACCATGGTGGCCACGCACCGGTTGATGGTGACGCCCTGCTGGTAGAATTTGGCCTCGTAGTCCGTCATGACCCCCACGGGGCCGTCGGCGTGGAGGTCCCGGGTGACCTGGGACAGCCGGAAGCCGAATTGGGGGATCTCCTCCAGGGACCACTCGAACAGCTTGTCGTTGTCGCTTTTGAAGTGGATCTCGCCGCCCATGGGCAGCACCCGGCGGTATAATTGCAGGAAATTGCCGTGGGTCAGGCGGCGCTTTTTCTGGTTGGTTTTGGGCCAGGGATCGCAGAAGTTGATATAGATGCGGTCCACCTCGCCGGGGGCGAAGAAGTCCGGCAGACAGGCGGCGTCGCCGTCCACAAAGAACACGTTGTGCAGCCCCGCGTCCCGGGCCCGCTCCATGGCCACCACCATTGCGTCGGGGACTTTCTCCACGGCGATCAGCAGCACGTCCGGCTCGGCGGCGGCGGTTTCCGCGGTGAAGCGGCCTTTGCCGCAGCCCAGCTCCACCCGCAGCTCCTTTGCCCCGGGCAGCAGCTCCCGCCAGCGGCCCCGCAGGGCGCGGGGGTCCTCGATCAGCAGGGCGCCGCAGGCTTCCATCCGGGGCACCAGATTCTTTTTCTTTCTCATGCGCATGGGTCATTTCCTCCTGTGCGGCCATGGCCGCGAATAAAATACCAACTCTATATATACCACAAGATACACGGTTCTGTAAACGAAAAAAATGCTCCATTTGGTGCCGGGGACGGTTTTGTGACCGGATTATGAACATGTCATATTGAAAAATGCGCAAAGAATTTTCATTTCTTTTGTGGAATATCCTGAAAAAGAGAAAGGCGGTCAACAAGGGCTTGATAATTTTTAGACGAGGGACTATAATACAGACTGTATGAAGATCATACACAAGATGGGACCGCTATGGGCGGCATCCCGTCGCGCGCCCGCCGCTGCGGCGGGTGATCGAAGCAAGGAGGAACGATCATGACGAATGTTCTGTTGGAAAAGAAGGGCCACATTGCCGTTGCCACCATCAACCGGCCCAAGGCCCTCAACGCCCTGAACTCCCAGGTGCTGGAGGATATCGACCAGCTGGTGGAGCAGGTGAAGGCGGACGACGAGATCCGCGCCCTGGTCATCACCGGCAGCGGCGAGAAGGCTTTCGTGGCCGGCGCCGACATCGGCGAGATGAGCACCCTGACTAAGGCCGAGGGCGAGGCCTTCGGCAAGAAGGGCAACGACGTGTTCCGCAAGCTGGAGACGCTGCCCATCCCCACCATCGCCGCCGTCAACGGCTTTGCCCTGGGCGGCGGCTGTGAGCTGGCGCTGGCGTGTGACCTGCGGCTGGCCTCCATGGCGGCGAGCTTTGCGGTGCCGGAGGTGACCCTTGGCACCATATGCGGGGCGGGCGGCACCCAGCGGCTGCCCCGGCTCATCGGTGAAACGCGGGCCAAGGAGATGATCTTTACCGGGCGGGAAATTACCGCCGAAACGGCCCGGGAATGGGGTCTGGTAAATGGGGTCTTTACTGCCGGCAGCCTGCTGGAGGAAACACTGAACCTGGCGGAGGAGATCGCCCGGAACAGCCCCTACGCTGTGACCCGCGCCAAGCGGAGCGTGAACGGCGGACGGGAAATGCTGCTGGAGGAAGTGCTGGAATGGGAACGGAGCCTCTTTGGCGAATGCGGCGAAAGCCGGGACCGCAAAGAGGGCATGACGGCCTTCCTGGAAAAACGGCCCCGGGTATTTACCGGGGAATGAGAGGGGAGAGAGCATGGCAAAGGTGATCTCGGCCGCCGAGGCCGCCGCCCTGATTGGGGACGGCATGACGG
>OHHO01000127.1_pt1 | contig 30448 bp, 10 predicted proteins | sample 1568071 | NCBI WGS metagenome assembly OHHO01 (sample SAMEA3879582, study PRJEB24766) | human gut metagenome | biome: human-associated habitat; feature: feces | place: USA | collected 1985/1987
TGCACTGGTGGCATTGCTTCTGCTGCCTGCAATCAGTAGCCTTCGGGCTAATCCTTCTCAAAGCAAGACCATTACGGGCGTTGTGACATCGGCTACGGACGGTGAGCCGTTGATTGGTGTCAGCGTGCAGGTGAGAGAAACCGCTACGGGTGGAATTACCGACATTGATGGCCGGTATTCGGTAAGTGCCCAACAAGGACAGACACTGGTGTTTTCTTACATCGGTTATCAATCACAGGAAATCAAGGTAGGTACTTCTTCCGTCATCAATGTGGTGCTGAAGGAGGACACGGAAATGTTGGATGAAGTGGTTGTAGTGGGCTATGGTGTCCAGAAGAAGAAATTGGTGACGGGTGCCACTGTTCAGGTGAAGGGTGACGAAATAGCCAAGATGAATACAACCAATCCCTTGCAGGCTATGCAGGGACAGACACCGGGTGTAAGTATTGCTTCGACTTCCGGTCAACCGGGTGCTGACATGAAAGTGAGTATCCGTGGTCTTGGTACCGTGGGAAATAGTGCTCCTCTTTATCTGATTGATGGTGTGGGTGGTGATATTTCTACTTTGAATCCTGCCGATATTGAAAGTATAGATGTACTGAAAGATGCGGCTAGTGCGGCTATCTACGGTTCGGCCGGTGCTAATGGTGTAGTGCTTATTACTACCAAGCAAGGGCGCGAAGGTAAAGCGCAGATTAGTTTCGATGCTTATTATGGAATACAGAATGTAGCTCGTAAGGCCAATATGCTGAATGCAAAAGAGTATATGGCCATTATGGATGAGCAGGCTTTGAATAGCGGACTTTCGGCTTACGATTGGAGCCAATACCAGTCTATTTACGATGCCAACGGCAATGTGTATGATACGGATTGGGTAGATACTATGTTCAAAGATAATGCCACAACGGAGAGCTATACGCTGGGTGTCACTGGTGGAAGCGCAACTTCCACTTATGCCCTTTCGTTAGGATATATGAGTCAGGAAGGTATTGTCGGCGGTTCGGATGTGTCTAACTATTCGCGTTACAATTTCCGTGTGAACAGCGAGCACAAACTTTTCAAGGATATTTTGAAAGTGGGCGAGCAGGTGAGTTTTGTATATAAGATGAATAACGGTATCAGTGTAGGCAACCAATATAATAATACCTTACGCGGTGCATTCGGAACATCGCCTATCGCTCCTGTCTATAGCGATAATAATCTTTATGATTCGCCTTACAATGACACCAGTACCAGTGACTGGAATAAAGGTGATGGAAACCCTTATGGTTTAATGATGACCGACAGCAACAATGAGAACAAAACGGCTACTTTTTCCGGTAATGTTTATGCTGAATTGCAGCCTGTCAAGAATTTGAAGATAAAGTCTGTATTCGGTGTGGTTTATGGTTCCAGCGAATACCGTAGTTTCAAGCCTCTCTACAAGTTCAGCCAATATATATATAATGAAGAACGTACTACCGTATCTCAAAATGCCAATCACTCTTTGGGTATGACATGGACCAATACGGCTTCTTATGACTGGACTATGGGAGAACATTCGTTCAACGCCTTGCTGGGTATGGAAGCCTATCGTTACGAGGGCACTTATATCGAAGCTAAAAATGGTATGTTGAAAGAAGGTTTTGATGATTGGGAGCATGCTTTTGTGGGCAACGGAACGGCCTCCGATTCGACCAACGGCTTGGGTGCCAGTGGCAATCCGCATACCGAGAGCCGCAAGGTGTCCTATTTCGGCCGATTGGGTTGGAACTGGAAAGAAACTTATATGGTCAATGCTACTTTGCGTGCAGACGGTTCGAGCAACTTTGCCAAAGGCAACCGTTTTGGTTACTTCCCTTCGGTATCGGCAGGATGGACCATTACTAACGAAAAATTCATGGAAAGTACGCAAAACTGGCTCGACTTCCTGAAAATACGTGCCAGCTGGGGACAAGTGGGTAATGCCAACATTGACGCATTCCAATATCTGGCTCCTATCAAGAGTACCAATACACACTATCTTTTCGGCAGCGGTTACGGCGACTCGGATGCTGCGGCACAGCTCGGAACCAACTGGGGAGCTTACCCCAGTCGTCTGGCTAATGCGAACATCAAGTGGGAGACTTCACAGCAGACCAATATCGGTCTTGATGCCCGATTCCTCAACAGTCGCCTGGGTGTTAATTTCGATTTCTACATTAAAGATACTAAAGACTGGCTCGTGGTGGCTCCTATTCTTGCTACTGCCGGAGCAGGTGCTCCTTATATTAATGGCGGTGGAGTGAAAAACACCGGTGTGGAACTCAATCTTACTTGGAATGACCAAATAGGCAAAGACTTTAGTTACAATATCGGTATCAACGGTGCCTACAATAAGAATAAGGTCGGAGAGATTCCTAACGACGATGGTATCATTCATGGCTCTACCAACCAGTTGTATGACAATACTCCTGAATTCTATCGTGCCGAGAATGGTAAGCCTATCGGTTATTTCTATGGTTTCAAGACAGCAGGCATATTCCAAAACAATCAAGAAATAGAGGATTGGATTAAGGCTGGTAACGGTGTGCTGCAAGCTGACGTACAACCAGGTGACGTGAAGTTTGTGGACATCAACCATGACGGACGGGTGAACGAGCTTGACAAGACCGATCTTGGTAACGGTATTCCTGATTTCACTATGGGCTTCAATCTCGGTTTCAACTGGAAAGGACTTGATTTCTCTGTAGTGGCCAACGGTGCTTTCGGACAGCAGATTGTCCAGAGCTATCGTAACCATACCTCCAAGCAAGCCAATTATACTACTGCAATTTTAGGACGTTGGACAGGAGAGGGAACCAGCAATCGCATACCTCGTGTCACAGACCAGAATCTCAACTGGCAGTTCTCAGACCTCTATGTGCAGGATGGTGATTACCTGCGAATCAGTAACATTACTTTGGGCTACGACTTTGCCAAGCTACTGAGATGTAAGGTCATCAGTCAGTGTCGTATCTATGCTCAGGTACAGAATGCGTTCACATTTACCAAATATGACGGCATGGATCCGGAAATAGGTTATGGTCCCGAAGGAGATAACGGACAAGGTTGGGTGTCGGGCGTTGATTTAGGTTATTACCCCCGTCCCCGTACCGTATTGTTTGGCGTTAACTTGAAATTTTAAAATATAGACTGATATGAAGAAAAACAAAAATATATTTATGGCAAGTGTCCTGCTCCTGAGTTTGGGACTGGCTTCGTGTACCGACAGTTTTCTCGATGTTACGTCGAAGACTGAATCTTCAACCGGTACATTCTATAAGACTGAAAAAGATGCTTATCGTGCTCTGATAGGTTGTTATGATGGTTGGCGCCAGACTTCATCAGCCATGATGGTAGGGTTTTATATAGCTTCCGAGGTGATGAGTGCCGAGTGTTTTGGCGCTACCGGAAATGCCGATGGACGTGGCTATCAGGCCATTGACCGTTTTGACATCTCCCAATCGCCGGCTGACCTCAACCTATACGAAGGTGACTGGAAAAATTATTATGCGGGCGTCTATCGTTGCAACGAGCTGATAGCTCATGAAGAGCAGATTGTATGGAATGAATCGGATAGCAAACGTGGTATCTATATGGGCGAATGTCGTACGTTGCGTGCATTGCTTTATCTGGATATGGTTCGTTTATGGGGGAATATCCCACTCTTTCTGGAACCGGTAAACGAAAATCGCGCTCCTTCACCTGCCAAAGAGGTGTTCAGTGCCATATTTACTGACTTAAAATATGCTATCGAGAATATTCCCGGTGACGCTTATCCCAAGGCCGACTATACCAAGAACGACGGACATATTACAAAATATGCCGCCGAGGCTTTGCTGGCACGTGCCTATCTTTTCTATACCGGATATTACGGTGAAGAACCTGTAGAGGTGACTCGTGCCGAAGCTTTGGCTGCTGTAGAAGACGTAATCGCTTCAGGAGAATATGGTTTGGTACCGCAATTCAAGAATTTATGGCCGGCTTCTTCTGCAAAAGTGGCCGAAAAAGGAGACTATGAAACTTTGAAGGGTACATATGCCGGTGATGGAAACAAGGAAACCATTCTTGCGTTGAAATTTACCGCTACTCAGGATTATAACGGGAATAATGACTCCAACCGTTGGCAGGTGATGTTGGGTATGCGCCAGCTTAATGCTGCTCCCTATTGCAAGGGATGGGGCGCATTGACGGTAAATCCTGATTTTGTGGAAGCGTTTCCCACTGGTGACCTCCGCCGTTCGGCTTCTATCATTGATTTGGTAGGGGAAGGAATCACCGGTTCGGCCGACTTTACCACCAGTTTTAATGACTGGCGTGAATATACCGGCTATGCTGTGAAGAAGTATGCTCCCCTTTGCTATGCCGATGGAAGCCATGCCGGTAAGCAGGATGGTAGCGGTGACTTCCAGACACAGAACCGCCAAGACTACGTTATTATCCGTTATGCCGACGTATTGTTGATGGCCGCAGAACTGGGTAGCCCCAATGCGCAAACTTATTTCGACCAAGTGCGTAAGCGTGCTTATCAGGTTGATGACAACGGAACAGTATCGGCCAACTATCAAGCTAAGAGTGTGTCTCAACAAGCTATTATGGAAGAACGTCGTCTTGAATTTGCTTTTGAAAGCATTAATTATTGGGATCTCCTGCGTCAAGGTATAGACGTGGCAGCCGAGAAGCTCGCCTTGAATGGTGTCAAGGTGAAGAGTGGAGGCGCTGATGATGCAATAACCATACGGGTCGACCGTGTGAAAGCCACCAAAGGCTTGAGCCAGATTCCTTATAATCAAATTAACCTTTCACAGAGTGTACTTGTGCAGAATCCCGGATGGTGAGTACCATTAATAGAGTAAATAAAAAATAAAAACAATAAGATATGAGACTTAAATCATTCTTTTCCATATTGGCAGGAGCGGCTTTGATATTTTCCGCTTGCTCGCCCGAAGAGTACGAGATGGGGGCAAAAACCTATGTTTCCGATGATTTGGTGGAAGGTATCGCCTATACGGTGACCCCTGATGCCAATGATCCTAATACGATTCATCTGACTTCGCTCATCAAGGGAGCCACTCCCTTGTGGGTCACTCCAAGCGGTCCTTCTCAAAGGACCACTCTTGACTTGGCACTTCCTTTTGCCGGAGAATATAGCGTGACTTTCGGCGCTTCCACACCGGCAGGTCCGGTATATGGCGAACCATATACCTTCAAGGTAGAGACCAATAACTTTGCCATGCTCGAAGACCCTATCTGGGCTAACCTTGCTGGTGGAGTGGGCAAGAGCCGTAAGTGGGTTCCCATTGACAAGAACTTTGGTATTGGCCGTTGTTCGGGACCGGTGATGTACATGAGCCACACTGATGTGAAAAATGATGGAAGCAATATTACCGACCTTATGATTGGTAGCGCCAATTGGGCTCCCAACTGGGATCCGGGTATCCAATCGTGGCTCATTCCGGCAGACGACCCCTATTTCCAGTCGTACATCACTTTCGGCCTGGATGCTGTGAAAGGCTGTACGGTGGAACTTCATCGGGTGGCTGCTTCGGGCACGACGGATGCCACCGGAACTTTCAACTTGAATGTGTCTGACCCGAAACGCCCTGTCATATCTTTCTATGGCGGTACCTATTCATTGCATAACGAGGGTTTTGATGATGTCTGTTCCAACTATACCAACGACATCAAGATTATAGAATGTACTCCTTATCTGCTGCAGGTAGCTACGATGCGTACCAATAGCGAAGGTCCGTGGTGGCTGGTGTGGAACTTCATTTCCGAAGAGGCTTATAATGACCCCAGTATCATACCGACTGAAGATCCGGGTTTGCTTCAGCCTGCCGAAGTACAACAGCCTGCCATTGAAGATTTGGCAACCAAACTGTTCACTACTGAAATCAACGGTGTCACCTATGTGGGCAATGAGGCACGCTTCCTCATCAATGATGAAGAACCTTATGACTGGACATGGTGGAATGGTGGCTCTGCTGCTTGGGAAAGCGTAGTGAAGGGACAGTACGGTTCTTCATGGGTACCTGTGGCCGATGCTTCCATTGCCGACTATGAGCTGGTATTGAGCAGCACGGCCGATGGCTACAAATGGGATGACGGTACCAATGCCGGTAAGCTTGCCATTGAAGACGGCAAATTGAAATTTATGGATGCCGACGGCAATCCGGTTGAGATAACCGTCCTCACCGCTACCGGTGATAAGCGCACGGTGGAAGTGAAGGGAAGCGAGTTTACCGTAATGGCTTGCGATGTCACCAGCTCTTTCCAGATGGGTGTGCCTGCAACGACCAATGACAAGGGAGCCGTGGATTCTTATCTTTGTGCCAACCTCAACTACAAACCTATCGCTACCGGACCTACCGGGCCTACTGAAATCAAGGTAGACAACAGCAAGGTACAAATTCTTTTCGGTGACGGAAATCCCGATCGTTTGCGCTTGCAGTTCTACAATCCTTGGGGCGGTGGTGACGCGGGATGGCCGATCGACATCACGAAGGTGAAGTTGAAAAAGAACCAGACGCTGAAGATACAGTACAAAGTGCTGAGTGGAATCACTTGGAACGAGGGCACGACTCCTAAGACCGTGATTATGGACAATAACATCGGAAATGCTTGGGAAGATGACTGCTACAACCTGGCTCATGCCGTGGCCTTTGATACTGCCGAAGGAGCTGTACAGACTGTGTCCGTGACCAATACCACCGGTGCCACTGTGACTTACGAAGGAAGCAGTTGTATCTGTATCGGTATCCAGAATAAGGGACTTGCTACTGTGGCTGCCACCGAAGACGGACAGCCGGATGTGAAGGTTGAGATAATTTCGATGACCATTGAATAACCACTTAAATGAATTTAGTATATATGAAGACAAAGATATATTTAGGAATACTTTCATTTGTACTGGGTCTTTCGCTGGCTTCGTGCAGTGAAGATGACGACTATACTATCCACACCACCCCGATTCTGAACGAATCGTCGGTGGTGACGGGGTCGTCCGATGTGACCGCCACTACCGCTACACTCCATGCCACGCTCTCCGGGTTGGATGGCATGGATGCCGGAAGCTATAAGACCGGCTTCTTCTATGGTTTTGCGCAAGACAACCTGCCCGAGGACGTGCAGGCTGCTTATGACGGCAGCGCCTTCAGTGCTCAGTTGAACGGGTTGAACAATAACTCTACGCTCTATTATCAGGCTTATGTATGCTTGCAGGGTAAGGTGTATTACAAAGGTGAGGTGAAAAGCTTGCTCACCACCGATGCCAAGGTGGCTACTGCCGATGCCGCATCTGTCGACTTCGCCTCGGCTGTATTGGGTGGGACATTGACCGATGCTACGGCCGATGCTACTTGTGGTGTTGTTATCTCTACTTCATCCGATGTAGAAGCGGTTCGTGCAGGCCTTATAGTGAAGAGTGAGGAACTTAAGGACAGCTATTCATTCGTCCATGAAGGGTTGGTGCCCGAAACGCAATACTATTATGCGGCTTACCTCAATCTGGGTAGCGGCATTGTGTATGGTGAGGTGAAGAGCTTCACTACTCCTGCCTATGACTTCGATCTCGACAATGACCTTGTCGACCTGGGACTCTCCGTGAAGTGGGCTCGCTTCAATGTGGGTGCCAAGAGCGAGACTGGACTGGGTGGCCTTTTCGGATTCGGTGACCTGACCGGATGCAACAATAGCATCGACCCTGCCGACTATGCTTCGGCCGATACTTATAAAACGGCTTCCGACTTGGCTTTCCGTGCATTTCAAGGGCGTGCCACACTGCCTACTGCCGATGATTTCGAGGAACTCTTCACGTTGTGCCAGAAAGAGTGGACTGAGCAGAATGGAGTGACAGGTTTCAAGTTCACCGGTCCTAATGGTAATTCCATCTTCCTGCCTGCAGCCGGTACGCGTGTGGCAAACGATGTGACAGCGCTGGGTACTGAAGGATATTACCTCACCGGTACTGTCAACTCTTCCAATACAGAATTTGCGGTAGGTTACCAGTTTGCAGCTTCTGTCAATCACCGTATCACTGCCGCAGTTTATCAAGGTATGGCTGTACGCGCTGTTTCCACAGCCAAGAACGTACCGTTCAACAAGGCTCTGCTCTATCAGAAGTGGTATCTTGACAATGGCCAGGACGGTAAGCAGCACGTGTTTGAAGGACCTTTCACGCAGTGGGGTGTTACGGACAACTGGAGCACAGTTTCCAACGGACAACCCAACATTGAACAGCAGATTCATTGGGAGATGGGTACAGATAATGGCTGGATAGGTTATACCTACGGAAAGGACTACGGCTATATGGAACTCAAGGAAGACGGTACGGTGAACATTCATCGCATTGCCGAAGACGGCACCGTGACCGATGAAACCGGTAAGTTTACGATTGACGAGGCGAATAAAGTGATTGACATCGACATAGATGTGCTTTGTGCCAATACTTGGATTGGCACGAAGAGTGGTAAGCTGAACATTCTGTCGTTGACTGCCGACGGCTTGCAGATTGCCCTGCCCGATGGCGACTATGGCTATTCGTTGAACTATTACAGCCAGGCCAAGGCCGATGCCGATGCGCAGGTTCCTGTATTGCTCAATATCGCCGATTCATCATGGGCAGGAAGTTGGGATGCACTGCTTGTAGCCATTTCACCCGAAGACTTGGCTGGACAGCACACGTTTGTTTTCGAGGGAACTTGTACCGATGCTATGGTGTTTACGCTTGACTTTGCCGGTATGGCGAAGCGCTATCCCAATTCGTTTGTACGCATTGACGACATCAAGCTGGACGGTACTTCCATCCGGTTTGATGCCAACCGCTTCTATTATGGCGACATTGAAGGAAACGGCAAGTACCGTGTTCAGTTGTTCAATGCTTATGGAGCCGGTTCAGCTGACAATAAAGTACCCTTCAGTCCGTTCAGCGATGTAGAAAATCAAGGTACCGAGCCTGCCATCCATTTCAAGGAGAAGCTTGAGATTGTCTGCACCGTCATTACCGACGGTACCGGTGCAGGTATTTATACGCCCAATCTGGTTACTGTCAATCCGGATTGGGGAAGTGCATGGGGATATAACGCAGGAGCTACGTTCGAGGTGAAATACGAGAACTTCCAGTACAGCCTTGTGGCTTCTCAGTTCGACATTAAGTACGAATCTGCCGACTATGCGGCAGGTTCCATCATGACCTTCGTTGAAGTGGCTGACATTTACAAGTATTTCCCCGGTTTACATGCCACACTTGACAACCTCTATCTGGATGGCAAGGAAGTGACATTTGATGCATCCAAAGTGCTCGATGCCAATGAATCCCCGAAGTATCGTCTGGAACTTTGGAATTGCTATGGGGCAACAAAGGATAAAGGGTGCGCTTTCGGTACTCCTGATGGTGATGTTATCAAGGAACTTGGTTTCAGCAGTTCTATGGAAGTGAAGTTCACGTTCCACACTCTTTTCTCTGTTCCTGAATGGTAAGAGGGATAGACGGAAATATACTGGTTAGATAGGAAATCCGGGATGCAGGCCATCCCGGATTTTTTGTTTTGCCCTCACCGGTGTGCATCGTTCTGATATAGATTGAAGAACCATAGAGAGAATAAAATAAAGGAGGTGGTCCGTAAGGCGGCGCTTTGATAGCTCTTTGCCTTGTACTTTGTTCGGACGGGATGGGTACTTATTGCGATAAACATAGTGATTTTATGGTATCTCCACTAAAGTGGTCCGCCTTGTTCATAGTAGTGAACAAATCAGCCCACTTAGGTGAACAAACTTGTTCACCTAAGTGGGCCGTTCATGAATCTTTGTACTGAACCGGACAGACAAAAGGGCGGAAGCGGAGAAAAGCAGGGGCTTTCTCTAAGATTGGCTGCTATTTTCCTTCGTAATCAAAGTATTCAAAGTCTGCATATGCTTTTGAGGTTTGAGAACCGGAGACGGCATACAATCCCAGCATGATTCCCGTAAAGCCACCGGCAGTTTCTGTACTGATATAGCGCGTATTCATTCGGCCCAGTTCTTTGAAGTCCTTTCCGTTTGTGGCATACTCGAACGAATAGATTTCGTTGCTGCCTTTTACACGGAGTTGTACTTTCCCCTGGGGCAGAATAACTTCCTTTTCCGTATGGGTCAATTCATTCAATTGGTAGCGCAATACTACAGCTTGTTTCCCGTCTGCCAATTGCTTGACTAATAAATCGTAATGGGACGATTCGAACATGTAGACCGTCAGGCCGGCTTCGTCGCCACTGGCGGCTTTTTTCAGTTGCATGGAAGTGGTGGCTGTGAAGTCGATATGTTCTTGCCGGCGGCCGGCAAAAGTAGGACTGCCTTTCCCGTTGTTCAGGTTTACGGGGGTTGCTTTCAGACGGAGGTTACCGGAAGCAAAAGTATAGTTTTCCGGATGATAGTTTCTGATATGAACCCATTCGGGACCTAATTTGCCGTTTTTGAAATCGGTGCGTGCAGGCTTGGGGGCAAGAGGATGTTGCGGTAGGGTTGGCACATCCATTTGCAGGGCTATTGTGCCATCTCCGTTTACTACCGGCCAGGCATTCTTGTCCCAGCGCACGGGAGCAAGGTACGTTTCGCGTCCCAGCAGGTGATGGCTGCCGCTTTGCGGACGGAAAGCGAGACACACCATCCACCACGAACCGTCAGGGGCTTGTATCAGGTCGGCATGGCCGGTTCCTTGTATCGGGCTGTTCTGTGCATTCTTGTTGATGTGGGTCAGGATGGGATTGGCGGGGTTCTCTTCGTACGGGCCGTCTATATCGCGGCTACGGGCTATTGTCACTTTGTGGCCGTATTCCGTGCCGCCTTCGGAAATCAGCAGATAATACCAGCCGTCTTTCTTGTAAATGTGCGGTCCTTCAGGGTGCCGTCCGCCCGTGCCGTTCCAGATGCGTTTGGACTCGTTGAGTTGTTCGCCGGTTTTGGGGTTGATTTCGCACAGATAGATACCTACGCCCGGATTGCTGACAAGGTAACACTTGCCGTCTTCAAAATAGAGGGACGGGTCTATACCGCCTTGCTTGAGCCATACGGGTTCTGACCATTCGCCACGCGGGTCGGTAGTGTGTACAAGGAAGTTGCCTTTGTCGGACACGTTGGTGGTAATCATGTAGAATGTACCGCTGTTGTAGCGGATGGTAGGTGCATAGATTCCTCCCCATGGGCCGGCGTCGTGAAGCGGCAGTTGTGAGGGGCGCGTCAGGCAGTGTCCGATTTGTTCCCAGTTGATGAGGTCTTTGCTGTGGAACAACGGTACGCCCGGAAAATATTGGAAACTACTGTTGACCAGATAAAAGTCATCTCCTGCGCGGCAGACACTCGGGTCGGGATGGAAACCGGGAATAACGGGATTTTGATAACCTTGCCGGTTTTGTGAAAAGCAGGACAGGCTGAGCGCCAGTCCTAAAAATAACATCATCTTTTTTCTCATAAGTACATTGTATTTTAAATAGTTTATCAGATATACGAATCAGTAGTTGAAGGAAGTATTTATACGCAAAAATAAAGTATTCCTTCGGTTCAAACAAGCCGGATGTGTCCGATGTCATTCAATGATAACTTTTGAACCCTATTCGGAAACAAATGATACCGTTGCAGATAACATGGCATCGGTGTGTTTTCCGCCTTTTCCGCTACTTTTGCTCTCACTGATTTAACCATTATTTTTAATACGTAAAGACATGATGAAGAATATCATTGAAAAATTCCAAATTTGCCTGGTGCTGTCGGCACTGCTTTTCTCTTCTTTCGTTGCCGCATGTTCCGGCAATGATGATACTGTGACTCCAGAAATAACGATTCCCGCGAACATTCTGACGGATGGAATGACTTTCTCCAAGACCGGAGGAACAAGTACGCTGAACATCAAGTCGAACGTTGCATTGGAAGTTACCAGCAGTGCACCGGAGTGGTGTAAGGTTACTGCCGAAAGTTCTGCTTCGAGTAGTATTTTGAAGTATACCGTTATGGCAGAAGCCAATACGGACACGAGTGACCGTGAAGCCAAGGTAACGGTGAAAGCCGGAGGCAGCGAAGTAGGGAGCTTCACAGTGAAACAAACGGCTGCGGACGGATTAATCATATCCAACTCTACCTCTTTCGACCTGCCAGCTGCGGGAGGAGATGTTTCTGTAGTGGTGGAAACCAATGGTGACGTACAAGCCGTTTCCGATGTTTCTTGGATAAAGGCGGTCAATACCCGTGCCATGGAAGACAAGATTTTCAAGTTTACCGTCTCTCCCAATCCTTTGGGAGCGCGCGAAGGCCATATTTCTTTTACTTTGGGTAGCCTGACGGAGACTGTGACCGTAAAGCAGGGTGCGGGCGAAACCGGGAATATGGAAAGCGATGCCAGGACACTTGCCGCCAAGATGTATGCAGGTATCAATATCGGCAACACGCTGGAAGCTTGTGATAACAAGAGCAAGATAGCGGGCGAAACGTTATGGGGAAATCCTAAAGTAAGCGAGGCATATGTCAAAGGGCTGAAGGCATTGGGATTTAATGCGGTACGCATCCCTTGTGCGTGGGATTATTACATTGTGAATCCATCGACCTATGAGATAGATGCTGTATGGCTCGACCGGGTGAGCGAAGTGGTGGGCTACTGTGTAGCCAATGATATGTATGCCATTGTCAATATCCATTGGGATGGCGGTTGGCTTGAAGAGAGTATCACCCATGGTTACAGCAGCGAAGTAGATGCCAAGCAGAAAGCTATCTGGACACAGATTGCCAATAAACTGAATGCTTATGACGAACACCTGCTCTTTGCCGGATGTAACGAACCCGGACAGCAAGACCAGGGGAACGTTGGAACATCGGCAATAGATGTTATCTTGAAATATGAACAGACCTTCATTGATGCCGTGCGTGCCACCGGAGGAAATAATGCGAGCCGTTGTCTGATTGTGCAAGGCCCTTATACCAATATCGACAAGACGGTGAACGACTACACGATGCCCAAGGACGAAGTGCCCGACCGTCTGATGGTGGAAGTTCACTTCTATGATCCCTATCAGTTCACCATGATGAACCATGACGAAACCTGGAGCAATGTATTCCTTTATTGGGGTAAGGACAATCATGTGTCCGGCTCCATTCACAATGCCACCGCTAACGAAGAAGATTATGTGAAGCAGCAATTCCAGAAGATGAAAACGGCCTATGCAGATAAGGGAATTCCTGTGATTGTAGGCGAGTATAGCGCCATGAAGCGGACAAAAGAAGACAAGATAGAGGGGACTTCTGAACTTGCCTATCCTGATATTGACCAGGAGATGCATAACAAGAGCCGCGCCTATTGGAATGAGGTAGTCACCCGAGAGGCGAAAAACCACGGTTGTGTCCCCTTCTATTGGGAAACCGGCGGTGACATGAACCGTGGTACGGGTACGGCGAAGGAGGCTTATGCCATTGAGGGCATCATGAAGGGAGCCGCAGCCGGTCAATACCCTTATTGATTGAGTGGCGGATAGAGTAAAAGACAGTTTTCAAAAGTATCATACAAATAGTTTTTATAGGTTACAAGGATTGTTGATATAGTTTTTTTGATTGGTTACGGAGAAGTATGTCCGCGAGGGATATGCTTCTCCTTCTTTAAAAATCCTTGTCTTTCCTTGCTTTTCTGTTCGTTTTTCACTTCATTTGCAATAAAAATAACTTCCCTTAGCTCTGATAGTATGAAAAGACTGCAACTACTGCTCTTGTGGGTTTGGATGGTATGTTTCTCTGCTGCTTCACATGACTACATGTTTAAACATTTGGAAGTGAAAGACGGACTTTCCAATAATCAGGTTAATGCTATTTATAAAGATTCAAACGGATTCATGTGGTTTGGTACAGCTTCGGGGCTGAACCGCTATGATGGTTACAATATAAAGATTTATCGCAGCCAGAAAGATGACGAGAAATCTCTTCCCGATAGTTATGTCGAGGATATACAAGAAGATACGTCCGGTAATTTGTGGATACGTACGGGAGGCGGGTATGCCATTTACAACTCGGCTTCCGATGTTTTTGACCGTAATGTGGAAGCTTGGATGTGGAACGTCGGTCTGACCGGAAATCCTTCGCTTATCTATATTGATAAGGAAAAGACTTTCTGGATCTATATTAATGGTAAAGGTGTTTACAGCTATAGAGAAGGACAGAAAAATGCCGTGGCAGTAAAGGAGGCGGATGAACTGCTTGCGAAAGCCGAAGTGTCCGACATGAAAGAATGCGGCGAAGGAATCCTGTTGGTTTTGAGTAACGGTATCTTGGTTTGTATAGATGAGGAAAAGCAAAATATCAAGTGGACCAATCCGGACATTGCCGAAGATTGCAGGGAAGTAAAGAATGCTACCTTTGATTTGTTTGTCGACCATAGTGGGCGGGCGTGGATATTCAGTGTGGAGGGGATGTGGATTTATAGCCTTTCTCAGAAGGTTTGGGAACAGCGTTCTCCCCGAACGGACACCTACAATACCGTACGTGCAGTGGCACAGGATAAATACGGATGTATATGGGTAGGCAGGGATCAGGATGGCATTGAATTGATAGAACCGGCGGGACGGAAAATCCGTCTGGCGAATGAACCTAATAACGGGCGTACTCTGTCCAACAATACAATAACGGCTCTTTATGAAGATGAGGCCGGTACGATGTGGGTGGGAACCTACAAGAAAGGCATCTCTTTCTATAATGAAAGCATTTTCAAGTTCGGTATTGCCGATGTAGGCGACATCAATTGCGTGGAGGACGGAGGCGGTGACATCGTATGGCTGGGAACCAACGACCGCGGGCTGGTGCGCTGGAATAGCGTGACAGATGAACGTATGGTTTTTTCGCATACGGCAGATCCCCGCTCTATCTCGAGTGATGTCATAGTCTGCCTTCTTCGGGACAGTAGCGGCAGAGTGTGGGCTGGTACTTTCTGGGGCGGACTGAATTGCTATGATGGGAACCGCTTTATCCATTACCGGTCCCGTAAGGGAGACAGTAACTCACTGGTCTACGACAATGTATGGGCATTGGCAGAAGATGCGGACAAAAATATCTGGATCGGTACGTTGGGGGGAGGATTGCAATGCCTGAATCCTCAGACGGGGATATTTACCACCTATTCTACAGGTAATTCAAACCTTGTGTCGGACTATATCTCATCCCTCTGCATCAGCTGTGACAATAATCTGGTTATCGGTACTTCGGCAGGGATGGCTTTCATGGACCTGAGGACCGGCGAGATTACAAATTTTGCAGGTACAAAATCGGGTAAGACCAGACTTTCCAACCAAAATATCAATCAAGTTTACGAAGATAGTCGCGGTTTGTTATGGATAGCCACGCGTGAAGGCTTGAATGTATATGACAGCAAACGGGATGAATTGTACGAAGTGCCTATCAAGCCCGGTTTCTCCAAACTATTGATATTAGGTATTACGGAAGATGAAAACAAAAGTATATGGATCAGCACCGGAGGAGAACTGATAAACGTGGTGTTGTCCGTTGACAGCAAGACGGAGCAGCCCGTGTTCCGTTGCTATACCTATAATGACAAGGACGGGTTGCAGAGTTGTGACTTCAACCAGCGTTCCCTCAAACGACTGCATACGGGCGAGATTGTAGTGGGAGGACTGTATGGGCTGAATCGCTTCCAGCCGGGCAACATAAAGTATAACCGTACGTTGCCCAAGGTTATGTTTACCGGTTTCCAGTTGTTCAATGAAGACGTGAAGGTGGGCAAGGAGTATGCAGGACGTGTCATCTTGAAGGAAGCTTTGAATGAAACAGAAGAAGTTGTCTTGGCTTATAAGCAGAATGTGTTCACGGTGCTGTTTGCGTCGGACAATTTCGTGCTGCCCGAAAAGACACAGTATTTCTATAAATTGGAAGGATTTAATGAGAACTGGCTGACGAGTATGTCCGATATGCATCGCGTTACCTATACCAATCTGGCTCCGGGGACTTACATTTTAAAAGTGAAGGCTACAAACAGTGACGGATATGCGGGCACTGAAGAGGCTTCGCTCAAGATTGTCATTCTTCCGCCTTTCTGGATGACTCCGTGGGCATATATCGTTTATGCTCTTCTGATAGTAGGAGTTGTTTCCTTTTCACTTTATGCCGTACAACGGAGGGAACGTAATAAGTTCAGAATCCGCCAGATAGAGGAAGATGCGAAGAAGAGGGAGGAGTTGAGCCAGATGAAATTCCGCTTTTTTACGAATGTCAGCCATGAGTTGCGTACGCCGCTTACGCTGATTATATCGCCGATGGAAAGTATGATGAAGGAGATTACGGACGAAAAACTGCATGGCAAGCTACAACTGATGTACCGCAATGCGCAGCGTTTGTTGAATCTGGTCAACCAGTTGCTCGATTTCCGTAAGAATGAGATGGCAGGATTGCATCTCACTTTGTCCGAGGGGGATATTGTGGCGTATGTGCGTAGCATCTGTGCTTCTTTCCTGATGCTTTCTGAAAAGAAACATGTGCATCTGACATTCTTTTCGGCCATGGAATCGCTGAATATGTCATTCGACGAGGATAAAATTGGTAAAGTTGTGATGAATCTTCTGTCCAATGCTTTCAAATTTACTCCGGACGGGGGACGTGTGGATGTGGCATTGGAAATGTCGAAAGAGATGTCCGGAAGATTGCTGATAAAGGTATCGGATACCGGTGTTGGCATTAGGGATGAAGACAAGGAGCGAATTTTTGAACGTTTCTATCAGGTGGAGCAGGAAGAACCGGAACACCAGTCAACGGGTAGCGGTATTGGCTTGAGCCTGGTACGCGACTTTGTGACGCTGCATGAGGGTACGGTGCGCGTTGTCGACAATGTGGGTTCCGGTAGTGTGTTTCTGGTTGAGCTCCCGGTTAAACATGTACGTGTAAGTCCTCCCAAGCCTGCACCGCTTACAGAAGAGGTGGAAGAGCATGAGGAACTTTTGCCGGGTATGGAAGAGGAAGCGCTTTCGGTTGATTTGCTGGACGATATGGAGGATAATGAAGATGAAAAAGAGAAGCCGTTGGCCCTGATTGTGGATGATAATGAAGATTTGGTTGCCTTCATGAAAGATAGTCTGAGCTTGTATTTCCGTATACAGTCAGCTTCCAATGGTCGGGAAGCTTGGCAGAAAATATCGGAACTGATGCCGGATATTATTGTCAGCGACGTAATGATGCCCGAGATGGATGGGAATGAATTGTGCCGCTGGGTGAAGACCGATAAACGCACGAGTGACATTCCGATGATATTGCTCACTGCACGGCAGGCTGTGGAAGATAAAGTGGAGGGGTTGACCATCGGTGCGGATGATTATGTGACGAAACCTTTCAATGTGGAAATCCTTATTCTGCGTATGCGCAAGTTGATTGACCTGAGCAAGAAGCGCAAGGCAAAGTCGCTCATTGACCCCGAACCAAGTGAAATAGCCATTACTTCGTTGGATGAAAAGCTGGTGGAAAATGCCATCAAATATGTGGAGGCGAACATCGGTCGGTGTGACTTGTCCGTAGAAGAGTTGAGTCGGGGGTTGGGTATGAGCCGGGTACATCTTTACAAGAAACTCTTGCAGATAACCGGTAAGACACCTATTGAATTTATCCGTGTCATCCGTCTGAAAAGAGCGGCGCAGATGCTGCGCGAGAGTCAGCAAAATGTATCGGAGATAGCGTATCAGTTGGGCTTTAACAACCCCAAGTATTTCAGCAAATATTTCAAGGATGAATTCGGTGTTTTGCCCTCTGTTTATCAGGAAAGAGAGGGTAGATAACAAAAGATACCCCTTACGGAAACATATTGTCTTTTAGGGTAATCAAAAGCGCCCTTTTGTTTCAACATCGGGAGGACTCGTTTTTGAAGTAAACTTTCTATTTTTGCATTGGAGAAAATTCACTTTAAAAACAGTAATATGAAATTGAAAAACACTTCAGTTTATTTGCTTGCCGGATGGATGCTCGCCGCATGTTCCGGAGGCGGATTCCAAAAGACCGAGAACGGTGTTGTTGTGGAAGTCAAGCAGCAGCAACCGACGGATGTGCGTAAAGTAAGATTAGAAGTAATGGGCGAGAAGCTCATTCATGTATCGGCTACTCCTGAGAAGGAATTTTCAAAGGAGCAGAGTCTCATTGTGATCCCTCAACAGAATAAGACCGACTTTAAGGTCGAAGAGCAGGGCGATGAAGTGACTGTCAAGACATCGGAATTATGTGCCATTGTGTCCAAGACAACGGGTGAGGTACGCTTCACGGATGCCGACGGCAAGCAGATTCTGGCTGAAGACTCTGACGGGCGGACCTTTACTCCGGTGGAAGTGGAAGGTACGAAAGGATATACAGTACGTCAGGTATTCCAGTCGGCAGGCAATGATGAGGCTTTCTATGGCTTGGGCCAGCACCAGGCGGATGAGTTCAACTATAAAGGTAAGAATGAGGAACTGTTCCAGTACAATACAAAGGTGTCTGTACCCTTCATCGTGTCTAATAAAAACTACGGTGTGCTTTGGGACAGCTATTCGCTCTGCCGTTTCGGTGACCCGCGTGACTACTCACAACTGGGTGATGTCTTCAAACTTTATGATAAAGAGGGCAAGGAAGGTGCTTTGACCGGTACATATATTCCGGGCAAGAAAGACGTGGAAACCCTTGTACGTCGTGAGGATTCTCTTTATTTTGAACATCTGGACCGTGCCGCACATCTGAGTAAGGTGGTTAATTTGCCTGCGGAGTTCCCGTTCGGAGGGTCCGACGTAGTTTATGAGGGAGAAATAGAACCGGCAGAAAGCGGCTTGTTCCGCTTCATCCTTTACTATGCAGGCTACATGAAAGTATATATTGATAATGAATTGGTGGTTCCCGAACGTTGGCGTACGGCTTGGAATCCTAACAGTTATAAGTTTGCTGTTAATCTGGAAGCGGGCAAGCGCGTTCCGTTGAAGATAGAGTGGAAGCCTGATGCCGGTGTTTCTTACTGCGGTCTGCGGGTATTGAGTCCGGTGGCTGATGAAGAACAGAACAAACTCTCTTGGTGGGGTGAAATGCAGAATGAAATAGACTACTACTTCGTTTATGGTGATGATATGGACGATGTGATTAGCGGCTACCGTACATTGACAGGTAAATCCCAGATTATGCCGAAATGGGCGATGGGTTACTGGCAGAGCCGTGAGAAGTACAATACGCGTGAGGAGGTTCTCTCCACCTTGAAGGAATTCCGTGAACGTCAGATTCCTATCGACAATATCGTAATCGACTGGCTGCACTGGGAGCAGGATTCTTGGGGAAGCCATGAGTTCGACCCCGAACGTTTCCCCGACCCGAAAGGAATGGTCGACTCCATCCACGCCATGAACGGACGTCTGATGATTTCCGTATGGCCCAAGTTCTATGCTACGACCGAACACTTCAAGGAATTTGACGAAAAAGGTTGGATGTATCAGCAGGCTATCAAAGACAGCATCAAAGACTGGGTCGGTCCTGGCTATCTGGGCTCTTTCTATGACGCATACGATGCCGATGCACGCAAGCTCTTCTGGAAGCAGATGCAAGACCACTACTATCCTCTGGGTGTTGACGCTTGGTGGATGGATGCCAGCGAACCGAACATACGCGACTGTACGGATTTGCAATACCGCAAGGACCTTTGCGGCCCGACGGCACTTGGCCCCTCTGCCAAGTTCTTCAATGCATACGCACTGATGAATGCCGAAGCTATCTATGACGGACAGCGCGGCGTGGAACCGGACAAGCGCGTCTTCTTGTTGACACGTTCCGGCTTTGCAGGATTGCAACGCTATTCTACTGCCACCTGGAGTGGTGACATCGCTACCCGTTGGGAAGATATGAAAGCGCAAATCTCTGCCGGCTTGAACTTTGCTGTCAGCGGTATCCCTTATTGGACTATGGACATCGGTGGATTCTGTGTAGAGAACCGTTATGTGGCTGGTCAGATGGAATTCAACAAGACCGGACGTGAAAATGCCGATTATAAGGAATGGAGAGAGTTGAATGCCCGTTGGTATCAGTTCGGCGCTTTCTGCCCGTTGTTCCGTGCACACGGCCAGTATCCGTACCGTGAGGTTTGGAACATTGCTCCGGCAGGACATCCGTGCTACAACTCCATCGTTTACTATACGAAGTTGCGTTACAACATGATGCCGTATATCTATTCTTTGGCAGGTATGACTTATTTCAATGATTATACCATCATGCGTCCGCTCGTAATGGACTTCACAGCTGATGCAAATGTCAACAATATAGGTGACCAGTTTATGTTCGGTTCTGCCCTGATGGTGGCTCCGGTTTACGAATACGGTGCACGCAGCCGCGAGGTTTATTTCCCGGTAAGCTGCGGTTGGTATGATTTCTACTCCGGTAAGTATGTGAACGGTGGTCAGAAGTTGACAGTGGATGCTCCTTATGAACGTATTCCGCTCTACGTTTGCGAAGGTGCCATTGTACCTTATGGTCCGGATATGCAATACAGTGATGAAAAACCGGCTTCGGAAATCACCCTCTATGTTTATACGGGTAAGGACGGCGCGTTTACGCTCTATGAGGATGAAGGTGTGAACTATAACTACGAGAAGGGACAATATGCCACTATACCGTTTGCCTATAACGATGCTGAGGGTACACTGGTTATCGGCGACCGTACGGGTGACTTCCCCGGTATGCTGAAGGAACGTACTTTCAATGTAGTGAAGGTAAGCAAAGACCGGCCGCAACCGTTCGACTTAAAGGCTAAAGGTACAACGGTGAAGTATGACGGAAAAGCACAAACCGTAAAATTATAATCAGAATGATAGACGACGGTGCCAGGGAGAGAAGTCTTCCCGGTACCGATCTCGTCGTTCCTCGGTGCCGGGCACTTCCCCACTTCTGAATAGCTGTGAGAGAGGAGTAGGCACTCGATAATCTTTTAGATATTTATTACCATGAATAAAATCATATTGTCTTTGGCCATCGGGCTGTCCCTGCTGGCCGGTTGCAATGCTCCTAAAGAGGTAGCTGGCGATGACCGTAGCTTGGATTTTACTGCCGACTGGGCCTTTCGCTTGGGAGACGATACGGCGGCAGCCCGTCCGGATTATAATGACGCAGACTGGCGGAAACTGAACTTACCCCACGATTGGGCCATTGAAGGAGAATTCAGTAAAGACAATCCTTCGGGAACGGGTGGAGGTGCACTGCCTGGTGGTATAGGCTGGTATCGCAAGACTTTTACTGCCGATAAGGCCGATGAGGGCAAACGCTATCGCATAGATTTCGATGGTGCCTATATGAACTCCACCGTTTATATCAATGGCCATGAATTGGGGACACGTCCCTACGGGTACATCTCGTTCAGTTATGACCTGACTCCCTATATCAAGTGGGGAGTGGAGAATGTGTTGGCGGTTCGTGTGGACAATGCCGAACAGCCCAATTCGCGCTGGTATTCCGGTTGCGGCATCTACCGTAATGTATGGCTGACAAAGCTGAATCCAGCTCATATAGCGCAATGGGGTACCTATGTTACGGCAGAAGATGTGTCGAAGAACAGTGCCCAGTTGAAGATACGCACCAAACTACAGTACGATGCAGAAGCACAGATGGCCGATGTCGTCCTGCAATCCCGGTTAGTGGATGCTGACGGCAATGCGGTGGGTGAGGCTGTGTCGGAAGCGCAGTTGATGCCTCTTACTCCGGCAGAAGTGGAGCAGGAGATACACTTGAAGAATCCCCGTCTTTGGAGTATTGATACGCCCTATATGTATAGGGTAGAAAGCATCCTCAAGGATAAGCAGACCGGCGAGGTACTCGACCGTTACTATACTCCTACCGGCATCCGTACTTTCCGCTTCGATGCACAAAAAGGATTTATCCTGAATGGTGAACAAGTGAAGATAAACGGTGTCTGCATGCATCATGACCTGGGTTGCCTGGGAGCTGCGGTGAATACGCGCGCCATCGAGCGCCAGTTGGAGATTCTGAAAGAAATGGGTTGCAACGGCATCCGCTGCTCCCATAATCCTCCCGCACCGGAGTTGCTCGACCTTTGCGACCGTATGGGCTTCATCGTGATGGACGAGACCTTTGATATGTGGCGCAAGAAAAAGACCCGCCACGATTATTCACGCTATTTCAACGAATGGCACGAACGCGATTTGACTGACCTTATCGTGCGTGACCGCAATCATCCTTCCATCTTCATGTGGAGCATCGGCAACGAAGTGCTGGAGCAGTGGACGGATGCCAAAGCCGACACCTTGAGTCTGGAAGAGGCCAATCTGGTCTTGAACTTCGGTCACAGTGCGGATATGCTGGCAAAGGACGGAGAAATGTCCGTCAACTCACTGCTGACAAAGAAACTGGCAGATATGGTGAGAAAGCTCGATGCCACGCGCCCCGTGACGGCAGGCTGCAACGAGCCGAACCCGAACAATCATTTGTTCCGTTCCGGTGCGCTTGATATTATCGGCTTCAATTACCATGACGACTGGTTTGCAGGTGTTCCCGAGAACTTCCCCGGCAAGCCGTTCATCGTGACGGAAAGTGTTTCCGGCCTGATGACACGCGGTTACTACCGGATGCCGAGTGATTCGATGTTCATCTGGCCCGAACGTTGGGACAAGCCTTTCTATGATGCCTCGTTCTCTTGCTCCTCCTACGACAACTGTCATGTTCCTTGGGGCAACCGTCACGAAGGTACTATGCGTCATGTGAAGAACAACGACTTTATCAGTGGACAATACGTCTGGACGGGCTTCGATTATATCGGTGAGCCTACTCCTTACGGTTGGCCGGCACGCAGCTCTTACTTTGGCATTATCGACTTGGCCGGCTTCCCGAAGGATGTCTACTACATGTATCAGTCCGAGTGGCGTCCGGATAAGGCGGTGTTGCATCTTTTCCCGCATTGGAATTGGACGGAGGGACAAGACATCGATTTGTGGGCATATTATAACAATGCCGACGAAGTGGAGCTTTTCGTGAATGGAAAGTCGCAGGGTGTGCGCAGCAAGGGAAAAGACGATTTCCACGTCATGTGGCGCGTGAAGTATGAGCCGGGTACGGTAAAGGCTGTTTCCCGCAAGGAAGGAAAGACTGTGGCCGAGCAGGAAATCCGGACAGCGGGCGAACCTGCGCAGATTCGTCTCAGCCCCGACCGCAGTACCATTCAGGCAGATGGCAAAGACTTGAGTTTCATTACGGTTGAGATTCTGGACAAAGATGGAAATTTGTGTCCGAATGCCGAAAACGATGTGACCTTTGCCGTAGAAGGTGCCGGCTTCATTGCTGGAGTGGATAACGGAAGCCCCATCTCTATGGAGAAGTTCAAGGACAACCACCGCAAGACTTTCTACGGAAAGTGCCTGGTGGTACTGCAGAACAACGGTGAACCGGGTGGTGTCAAGGTGACGGCTACGGCTGATGGACTGGAGAAGGCGACGACGGCGATTAAAGTTAAATGATAATTTGATGTGCTAATTGGCACATTAGCATATTAACCAATTAAGACATGAAGAATAAATTTTTAGCAACCTTATTTCTTGCATGCTCCATCAGTACCGTGTCTGCACAGACACCGGTCTATATGGACGATGCACAACCTATTGAAGCACGTGTAAAGGATGCCCTCAGCCGGATGACGCTGGAAGAGAAGGTAGCCCTTTGCCATGCGCAGAGTAAATTCAGCAGTGCGGGTGTTCCGCGGCTCGGCATTCCCGAGCTTTGGATGAGCGACGGCCCTCACGGTGTCCGTGCCGAAATCAACTGGAATGACTGGGGATATGCCAACTGGACCAATGACAGCATTACCGCTTTCCCGGCTTTGACTTGTCTGGCCGCTACCTGGAATCCGGACATGTCTGCCAAGTATGGCAAGGCCATCGGTGAGGAAGCGCGCTATCGTGAAAAGGATGTGTTGCTGGGCCCCGGCGTCAACATCTACCGTACTCCGATGAACGGTCGTAATTTTGAATATATGGGCGAGGACCCTTATCTGGCCAGTGTGATGTGCGTACCTTACATCCAGGAGTTGCAGAAGAACGGAGTGGCAGCTTGTGTCAAGCACTATGCGCTGAACAACCAGGAACTGTGGCGCGGACATATTGATGTGAATCTTAGCGACCGTGCTTTGCATGAAATCTATCTGCCTGCATTCAAGGCTGCGGTAGAAGAAGGAGGTGCCTGGAGCATTATGGGCGCTTACAATAAGATTCGCGGCCAGCACGCCTGCCATAACGATTTCACACTGAACAAGATTCTGAAAGATGACTGGAAGTTCGACGGCTGTGTCATTACCGACTGGGGCGGTGCCCACGACACCTATGAAGCTGCCGTCAACGGTCTGGATATTGAAATGGGTTCTTACACCAACGGTCTGACGTCCGAGAGTGTATTTACCTATAACGATTATTACCTTGCCAACCCTTACCTCCAGATGTTGAAAGATGGCAAAGTGCCGATGTCTACAATAGATGACAAGGCTTCCCGCATTCTTCGCTTGATATTCCGTACGGCGATGAACCGTCAGAAACCCTATGGTTCGGTAGCTACGGAAGAGCATTATGCCGCTGCCCGCGAGATAGGCAATGAGGGCATTGTGCTGTTGAAGAATGCTCCGGTGATAAAGAAAGGTGCCCCGTTGCTGCCGATTGATGCAGCCAAGTATCAGAATATCCTGGTGGTGGGCGATAATGCCGTACGCTTGCTGAATCAGGGAGGAGGCTCTTCCGAACTGAAAGTGAAGGATATGGTATCTCCGCTGGATGGCTTGCGTGCCGTTTATGGTGATAAGGTAGCCTATGCGAAAGGCTATGCCGCCGGTCGTCCGATGTACGGCCGTGCAGATGAAATTCCGCAGAATGTGGTAGACTCACTCCGTGCAGAAGCCGTGGAAATGGCGAAAAAGGCAGACTTGGTGGTACTGGTAGGCGGATTGAACAAGAACCACTTCCAGGATTGTGAAGGCGGCGACCGTCTGGAATACGGCTTGCCTTTCGGGCAGGATGAACTGATTGAAGCTTTGCTGGGGGTAAACAAGAACCTGGTTCTGGTGCTTCTCAGTGGTAATGCGGTGGAAATGCCGTGGGTATCCCGGGTTCCTGCCATTGTGCAAGGTTGGTATTTAGGCTCCATGGGCGGCAAGTCTCTGGCTGACATCCTGAGTGGTGCGGTGAATCCAAGCGGAAAGTTGCCCTTTTCTTTCCCTGCCAAGTTGACGGATTGCGGTGCACATGCTTTCGATGAACTGAGTTATCCGGGTGACAGCATCAAGCAGGAGTACAAGGAAGACATTCTGGTGGGTTATCGTTGGCATGACACCAAGAAGATTCCGGCGCTCTTCCCCTTCGGTCATGGCTTGAGCTATACTACCTTTACATATGGCAAACCGGTGGCTTCTGCCAAGGTCATGGCTGCCGACGGTACGCTGACGGTGACAGTTGCCGTGAAGAATACGGGTAGCGTGGCCGGAAAAGAGATTGTACAGCTTTATATAGGCGATGATAAATGCAGTGTGCTTCGTCCTGTAAAGGAACTGAAACATTTTGCAAAAGTCGGTTTGGCGCCGGGCGAGGAGAAGAGCGTGACTTTCACCCTTACTCCGGATGATTTGAAGTTCTACGATGAGGCTTCCGCAGCTTGGAAGTACGAACCGGGTAAGTTCAAGGCATACGTTTGCGCTTCGTCTGCCGACGTCCGTGGTGTAGTTTTGTTCGAAATGCAATAATCTTGCAGCGCTACTGCAATTGCTTTGCAGCGTCACTGCAAAAGGTATGCAGCAATGCTGCAAAGTGTATGCAGTAAGTTTGCAGCCTGAAATCAGAATCAAAAAACAATATGAAGACACTTGCCACTCTATTTCTGCTTGCAGCCTCGTTGCTGCTTCGTGCAGCCGATGCGCCTGCCGACAGTTGTAATCATCAGTTGTATTATACGTCACCTGCCGCTATCTGGGAGGAGACTCTTCCTTTGGGCAACGGACGCTTGGGCATGATGCCCGACGGAGGCATTCTCCGTGAGCACATTGTGCTGAATGAAATATCATTATGGAGCGGAATGGAGGCGGATTATAGCAATCCGGATGCTTCGAAGAGTCTGCCTGCCATCCGGCAACTGTTGTTTGAGGGAAAGAACCGAGAGGCACAGGAGCTGATGTACAGCAGTTTCGTTCCGAAGAAGCAGGAGACTGACGGGAGATATGGAACCTATCAGGTATTGGGTGATTTGGATATAGATTTTACCTACAATTCTTCATTATCCATTCTCAACTCTCCATTAAACAACTATCGCCGTTGGCTCAACTTGCGCGATGCGGTGGCATATACGGCTTTCAGGCTGGAAGATGTCGATTATCGCCGTGAGTATTTTGTTTCCCGTGACCGTGATGTCATGCTGATTCATCTGGTTGCCGGACATGAAGGGGCTCTGAACTTCTCTGCCCGTTTGAGCCGTGCGGAACATAGCTCGGTGACTGTCCAAGGGAACACCCTTTTGATGGACGGCATGTTGGAAAGCGGTAAACCCGGTTTGGACGGTATGAAATACCGTGTGGCCATGCAACTCGTGCAGAACGGTGGTGAATCGTCTGTCAGCCCGGAAAACGGTATCCGCTTGAAGAACGGGCAGGAAGCCTGGCTGATACTTTCTGCCGCTACCTCCTATGCCGCTGCCGGTACCGACTTCCCGGGCGAACGCTATGCGGAAGTCTGCGACAGCTTGCTCCGTCCTTTCACCGCCCCCGCTAATTCTCCATGTTCCATTCTCCATTCTTCATTCTCCAGCCATGTCACTGCCCACCGTTTCCTCTACGACCGTGTTTCCTTGACGCTTCCTGCCACGCCGGATGATACGCTCCCGACGAACGAGCGCATCCTCCGCTTCACACAGCAGGAGTCGCCGGCATTGGCTGCTCTGTACTATAACTACGGACGCTATCTGCTCATCAGCAGTACCCGTCCCGGCAGCTTGCCGCCCAATCTGCAAGGACTCTGGGCAAATGGAGTATCGACTCCCTGGAACGGGGACTATCATACGAACATCAATATCCAGATGAACCACTGGCCCTTGGAGCAAGCCGGCCTCTCCGAACTCTATCAGCCGCTGACGACGCTGATGGAGCGCCTTATCCCTTCGGGAGAGGCAAGTGCGCGTACCTTCTATGGCGATGAGGCAGATGGCTGGGTGCTCCACATGATGACCAACGTATGGAATTATACCGCTCCCGGCGAACACCCCTCCTGGGGAGCTACCAATACCGGTGGCGCTTGGTTGTGTGCCCATTTGTGGGAACACTATCTGTATACGCAGGACAAGGATTATCTGCGCCGTATCTATCCCGTCTTGAAAGGTGCCGCCCGGTTCTTTAGTTCCACTACCGTGCAGGAGCCTTCGCATGGCTGGCTGGTAACTGCCCCCACTTCTTCTCCGGAAAACAGCTTCTATGTGCCGGGTGACAGCGTGACTCCCGTCAGCATTTGTATGGGTCCCACTATGGATGTGCAACTGCTCACCGAGCTTTATATTAATGTCATCGCCGCCGCTCGCCTGCTGGATTGTGATGCGGATTATGTGGCGAAGCTTGAGGCGGACCTGAAGAGATTCCCACCCATGCAAATCAGTAAGGAAGGATACTTGCAGGAATGGCTGGAAGATTATAAGGAAGTGGATGTGCACCACCGCCACGTTTCCCATCTCTACGGCCTGCATCCGGGAAACCTGATTTCGCCGGAGTCCACCCCCGAGCTTGCCGAAGCCTGCCGGATGACCTTGAACCGTCGTGGAGATGAGGGTACTGGTTGGAGCCGTGCTTGGAAGATAAACTTCTGGGCTCGTTTGGGTGACGGAAACCGTGCTTGGAAACTCTTCAAGAGTTTGCTGCATCCTGCTGTCGATGCTGCGACGGGAGGTCATGGTAGCGGCACTTTTCCTAATTTGTTCTGTTCGCATCCGCCTTTCCAGATTGATGGCAACTACGGTGGCGCGGCGGGAGTCGGCGAAATGCTGCTGCAAAGTCATGAAGGCTTTATCCATCTGCTTCCTGCCCTGCCGGATAGCTGGACTACCGGCAACTTCCGTGGAATGCGCGTACGCGGCGGTGCTTCCATAGACCTGGACTGGAAGGATGGACGGGCAACGAGGGCTGTTGTTACCGCTCTTGTTCCGGGGAAATTTACAGTAAAGATGCCCGCAAGTACTGTCCGTGCCGAGGTGAAGGTAGGAGGACATACGCATACTTACAAGAAACCGGCATTCTCGTTGGACTTGAACAAGGGAGAGGCGGCGACCATACATTTCTTATAAGAACGTTCCCTTCCGACAAAATTATCAAGTTATTTGTCTTTCGCGCCCGAATGCTGTACATTTGCAGCGCATGTAGAACAAATATCTTAGATAATTATGAAAAATAGAGTACGTTTTTTCTTCTTGTTTCTCGGCTTGCTGGGAGCGTTGGCAGCTCATGCACAAATCAATGAGTTGCCACGTTCCACACCCGAGGCAGAAGGAGTCCCTTCCAAGGCTGTCACTGCCTTGTTTGATTCACTGATGGCATTGCCGAAAACAGATATCCACAGCGTGGTGGTGGTGCGTCACGGCAAGGTCATCGGAGAAATCTATCCGGCTCCGTTCGCGCCGGAATATCGCCATACCATGTATTCCTGCTCCAAAACCTTTGTCGGGGCTGCCGTAGGACTTGCCATTGCAGACAACCGCTTGCGTTTGACAGACCGCGTCGCCGCTTTCTTCCCGGAACTTCTTCCTGATTCGGTTTCCGCTAATCTGGCAGACATGACTGTCCGTGACCTGCTTACCATGACGTCGGGTATCACTCCCGACTGGAATATGCGCAACCTCACTTCCGACTGGATACGTACCTTCCTTGCCAAACCGGTGAAAACTCCGGGCAAGAAGTTTGAATATGATTCGATTAGTACCTATATGCTTTCTGCCATTGTGCAGAAGGTGACGGGCATGACCTTGCTGGATTATCTGAAGCAGAAGCTTTTCATCCCGATGCATATCACGGACGTTGCGTGGGAGATAAGCCCCGAAGGCATCAATACCGGTGGCTGGGGACTGCATATCCAGAGCGAGTCGTTGGCAAAATTCGGATTGTTGCTGCTGAACCGGGGTGTTTGGGAAGGCAAGCAGTTGCTTCCGGCTTCCTGGGTGGAGCAGATGATGACCAGACAGATAGGAGATTATGGCTATCAGATGTGGCTTTGCGAATATCCGGGTGCTGTACGTGCTGACGGGGCTTTGGGACAATACATTCTGATTGTTCCGGATAAGGATATGGTAGTGGTCATTACCGAATGTACATTGATAGACGGTCGTCGGCAGCGTCGTCTGGTCTGGAACCGCTTGTTGCCGGAGGTCGGTGACCAGGTATTAGCGCCCGGTAAGGACTACAAGCGCCTGCAGAAGAAACAGCGTTCTTATCAACTGCCGTTAGTGCAAGGAAAGGCTGCTTCCTCCCTTTCACAGAAATACGCAGGCAAGCGCATCCTGCTCGGAGAGAACAAATACGGATGGCAATCCATCGAGCTGCAATTCAAGCAGCAAGAAGTAGTGATGACTGTGGTGGAGAAAGACGGAAAGACATACAGTCTTCCGTTTGGCTATAAGCAATGGTCGAAAGCGGCAATTGATGGCTATCCTCCGTATTCGGTTGCTGCAAAGGGGCGTTTTAAGGGTATAGAAGGCCCTTTCCAGGTGGCAGGCAGTTATGCGTGGGCGTCACCTGATGCTTTGCAACTGAAAGTACATTATGTCAACTGGATAAGCGCTCTTGGGCTTACGCTCTGCTTTGAGGATAACAAGGTACTCCTGACTGTTACGGAGAATTATTCTTCGGGTGAAGGGGTGACTTTCGAAGGTACATTAGCGCATTAAAATAATGAATCGTATTTTGCTTACTCTAAAACGGCCTTTTATCTGGCTGTACCGTTTCCGGCACCGTTGCGGCTACGGTGTACATTCTCCTTTTGCCTTTAACCTGATTACGCATGTAATTTACGAAAGTACGGCTTATTATAAATATGAAGAGCTGGCCAAGGCACAGAAGCAACTGGAGCTGGAGAAAGATAAACGTTGGAAGTACGAATCGAAGAAAGTAAAACGCCTTCTGTTCCGTCTGGTAAACTATACCCAGCCGGAGACCATTGTAGATGCCGGTACGCTTGCCGCTTCTGCCCTCTATTTGAAAGCGGGGAAGGAGGGGGCAGATTATACTTCGGCTTCCGACCTTTCCGAGCTCTTTCTGGAGAGTGGCGTTCCCGTTGATTTCCTTTATTTGCACGATTATCGTCATCCCGATTTTGTAGAGGAGGTCTTCCGCATCTGTTCCACCCGTACCAGGGGAAAGTCTGTTTTTGTGATTGAGGGTATCCGTTACACTCCGCAGATGTTTGCCCTCTGGAAGCGCATGAAGCAGGACGGACGGGTGGGCATTACG
>OHHO01000128.1_pt1 | contig 30404 bp, 29 predicted proteins | sample 1568071 | NCBI WGS metagenome assembly OHHO01 (sample SAMEA3879582, study PRJEB24766) | human gut metagenome | biome: human-associated habitat; feature: feces | place: USA | collected 1985/1987
GAGTCCGCACAGCAGCGATAAATCTCGGTCATCTGCTCTGGGGTGAAAAGCCGTTCCTTTTGAATCAGCCCGGAGCGGATGGCAAAGTCCTGTTTGGCTTCTGCATAGTTCTCCATGAAATAGTGGCCATGACATACACCTGCGCGCCCATAGGCCCAATCCCATGTGACGAAGTGGACTCCGTGTTTACTCTGAACTCCAGCCAGCACAGTGCCATTGAAATCGGCCAGCACCTTGTAGCCGTCCTCTAAACCATCGGCTTTCAAAACGGGCGCTGTCTCCATCTGGCGCATATATTCCGCTGTGTTTCTGACGATCTCATACACCTTGTCCTTGGCGGCGATTCGCTCCGGCTCGTCAATATCCTTATTGCGGTATGCAATACCGCCGCTCTCGGTCACTTCGCACAGTGGCGCACCGTCAAGCAGGATACACAGCCTGTCAGTGTGAACTTCGTCCAACTGGAAACCCTCCTTGGCAAGGACGATTGCTGCTTCTCTGAGGTAACAGACCTTTTCTTCTGCGCTGATGCTCATATAGCTCCTCCCATGCATAAAAAATAAGGCCGGAGCGATCATGCTCCGACCTACAAATGCAGGCGCTGCGACCAGCGCCCTTTTTGAAATGAAAAAGGGCACCGCTTTCTTAGTCCGTCAGGACCAACAAAACGACGCCCAAATCTTTGTGATTCTTTTTTGAGAAAAATACCGCTGCCAGCCAGAAAAATCGCCGCTGAAAAAGGGCGCTGGCTGAACGCATCTGCATGAAACAGGAAAACGCCCGGTTCGAATCGGGGCAGACGCCCTGAAACAGCGATTTGCATCTATGGTTTGAGAGAAGAAATCCGGGCTTGAAAAAGCCCGGAAACGGTTGATGCGCCTGACTTTTCGCCAGACGCATCTATACCGTTTCGTTAATATGGAGGTGACACCCAGATTTGAACTGGGGAATGAGGGTTTTGCAGACCCTTGCCTTACCACTTGGCTATGTCACCATATAAGAGAAACGGCTTTTCGGGGCCGTTTCTCTGTTTGGAGCGGGCGACGAGGCTCGAACTCGCTACCTCGACCTTGGCAAGGTCGCGCTCTACCAGATGAGCTACGCCCGCATATGGCGCCGGTATTCCAGCACCATGGTGCCTCCGGTCGGAGTCGAACCAACGACACGCGGATTTTCAGTCCGCTGCTCTACCAACTGAGCTACAGAGGCAAATGGCGACCAAGATGGGGCTCGAACCCACGACCTCCAGCGTGACAGGCTGGCGTTCTAACCAACTGAACTACTTGGCCAAATGAAATTTGGTGGGAACAACTGGACTCGAACCAGTGACCCCCTGCTTGTAAGGCAGGTGCTCTAACCAGCTGAGCTATGCTCCCGTCCTTGCCGCACACATTAGTACCGCGGCGACAAGAGAGATTATACTAAATATAAGCCAGACTGTCAACACCAAATTTCAATTTTTTTACTATTTTTTTCGGGCGTCCGCGGCCAGCTGCTCCAGCTGCTGGCGGTCGAAGTCATACACCGCGTCGCAGAACTGGCAGGTCATGTGGCAGGAGCCCTGCTCCCGCAGGATGCCCTCCAGCTCGTCGGCCCCCAGGGACAGCAGCGCCCGCTCCACCCGCTGGCGGCTGCAATAGCACTTGTAGCTTACCGGGCAGGTCTCCAGAATCTTCAGCTCAAAATCGGACATCACCGTCCGCAGCAGGTGCTCCGGGTCCGGATCCCGGTCCAGGATGGCGGACACCGGCCCGGCGGCCATGATGCCGCCCTCCACCTTGGCGATGGTATCCTCCCCGGCCCCGGGCATCAGCTGGATGAGATAGCCTCCGGCGGCCTTGACGCTGTGATCCCGGTCCACCAGCACCCCCAGGGCGCAGGCGGTGGGAATCTGCTCCGACTCCACGAAATAACCGGCAATATCCTCGGCGATCTCGCCGCCCATCAGGTCCACGGTGCCCACATAGGGCTCCTTCATGTGCAGGTCCTTGATGACGGTGATGGTGCCCTCGCCGCCCACGGCGCCGCCTACGTCCAGCTTGCCGTCGTCCCGCAGGGGCAGGTCCACCTGGGGATTGGCCACATAGCCCCGGACGTTGCCCTCGGCGTCGGACACCGCCAGCACCGTACCCAGAGGGCCGCCGCCCTTGATCTGCAGGGTCAGGCTGGCCCCCTGGCCCTTCAGGGCGTTGCCCATCATGGACGCGCCGGCCAGAGCCCGGCCCAGGGCCGCCGTGGCCACCGGGCTGGCGTGATGGATCTGCCGGGCCCGCTCGGTAAGCTCCCGGCTGCAGATAGCCGCAGCCTGCACCAGGCCGTCGGTGGAAATCGCTCTTACAATATAATCGCTCATGCTTACAAAACCTCTTTTATTTGCGAATGCAGGTGAAATACACCCGATCCTCACCGGGCACGGGGCGGCGCAGCTTCCCGTCGCCCCAGGTGCGCACGTCGGCAAAGCCCGCCTCCTCCAGCCACCGGGTCAGCTGCTCCACGGAGTAGCCCCGCTGGCGGTGCAGCTCGAAGCTGCGGTCCCAGGACCCGTCCTCCGCCAGGGTGAACAAGTCCATATAATAGGTACACAGCCCCCGGCGATACTCGGTGCGCCACACGCAGTAGGTGTCCTCCGTCTCGTCCAGGAACACCTGTCCGTCCAAGGCGGCCAGCCGCTCCGGCAGCCGCACGTCGAAGGCCAGCAGGCCCCCGGGGCTGATGAACAGGTGCAGCCGCTGAAAGGTCCGCTGCACATCCCGGGGATTTGTCAGATAGTTCAGGCTGTCCAGGCAGCAGATGGCGGCGTCCACGGTGCCGTACAGGTCCAGCCGGGGCATGGACTGGTGCAGGAACAGGGGCGGTACCTCCGCCGGGGCGCTTTTCTCCCGGGCGGCGGCCAGCATCTCCTGGGACCCGTCCACAGCGATGAGCTCATAGCCCCGCCCGGCCAGCAGCCAGGTCATGGACCCGGTGCCGCAGGCCAGGTCCAGCACCGTGTGCACCGGGATGCGGCTGCGGCGGAACAGCTTTTCCAGAAAGTCTGCCCGCTTTTCATATCCCACGTCCCAGGTCAGCTCGTCATAGGCCCCGGCCAGCTGCTGGTAGCTGCTCATTTGTCCTCCTGCTCCTTCATGCGCTCCAGCACGTTCTCATATCCCCCCGCGCCGTTGAGCAGGGACCGGTTCACCCGGCTGATGGTGGCGCTGGAGGCGCCGGTTTTCTCCAGAATATCGCTGTAGAGCATCCCGTCGTTGAGCAGGGTGGCCACCTCGTACCGCTGCTCCATGGACCGCAGCTCGGAAATGGTACACAGGTCCTGGAAGAAGCTATAGCACTCCTCCTCATTTTTCAGCGTCAGGATCGCCCGGTACAGCAGGTCGCTTTTTTCCTTCTGGGCAATCTTGGATTTCGCCGCTCTTACCATAATTGTTTTTCCTCCGTTTCCAAAAAACGTAGTATTTGTTTTCCTCGGGTAGTCATTTTACCATTTTAACCTATAAAAGTAAACCGTTTATGCAAAATTTTTTTGCAAATTTTACGGTTTGTTCACACTCTCCCCTGCCGCCGTCCGGCAACGCTCCCGGGAGCGTTACCGGACACTTTGCGTTTTAGCGTCCTAAATCCTACCAACCTACCATGCTGACGGTAACGGTTTTTGCGTGCTATTTCGTCCCGTCTTAAAAATTTCAACATATTGTCGACCCTTTTCGCGATAAATTCCGGTAAAATCGTCCGTTTTCGATTTTCCACACGGGAATCTTTACGCCATCGGGGGAAATCTTTATGAACTATTTATGAATGCAGACTATTCGTTGTCACCATTTTCACGAAATTTGTGCTATACTCACTGCGTAAACCAGAGCTGTCCGGGAGCTCTGAAAATCACAAAACGACTATAAAGGAGTGTGTGTTTGTGGCAACATTTATCATCGGTCTTGTGATCCTGTTCGGCGGCGCTGCGCTGTACGGACGCTTCTGCGAGAAAGTTTTCGGGCCTGACGACCGTCAGACCCCGGCCTACGCCAAACAGGACGGCGTGGACTATATCCCCATGAAGGGCTGGAGAAACAGCCTGATCAACCTGCTGAACATCGCCGGTACCGGCCCCATCCTGGGGCCCATCCAGGGCATTCTGTTCGGGCCCATCGCATTTATCACCATCCCCATCGGCAACGTCATCGGCGGCGCCATGCACGACTATTTCTCCGGCATGATCTGCCTGCGTGACGGCGGCACCCAGATGCCCCAGATGATCAAGCGCTATTCCAATAAGGGCATTTTCAACGTATACAACGTGTTCTGCTGTCTGCTTCTGCTGCTGGTGGGCGCTGTGTTCGTTTACACCCCCGGCGACATTGCCGCCACCTCCGTTTTCGGCTTCGACGGCAAGCCTACCTCCGTCTCCACCTGGATCATTTACGGCGTGATCTTCCTGTATTACCTGGTCGCTACCGTGTTCCCCATCGACGCCATCATCGGCCGCATTTATCCCATCTTCGGCGCCATCCTGCTGTTCTCCGCCGTGGGTGTGTTCATCGGCATCTTCGTCAAGGGCTATCCCCTGCTGAACGTGTGGGACGACTGGTCCTCTCCCATCCTGCAGCTCACCGGGGCTGACGGCGCGGTTAAGAGCTTCACCTATGCAGACTACTTCAAGGGCGGCCACTTCCTGCCGATCTTCTTCGTTACCGTGGCCTGCGGCATTCTGTCCGGCTTCCACTCCACCCAGACGGCTATCATCTCCCGCACGGTGAAGAACGAGCGTCAGGGCCGCATGACCTTCTACAACATGATGATCCTGGAAGGCTTCATCGCTATGGTGTGGGCCGCTGGCGCTATGGGCGTGTACAATCTGGCTCTGCAGGAGCCCAACGCCTCCCTGGCCACCGGCACCATCGGCGTGGTGTGCAAGGATATCCTGGGCCCCGTGGGCGGCATCATCGCCCTGGTCGGCGTTATTGTTCTGCCCATCACCTCCGGCGATACCGCTCTGCGTGCTCTGCGCCTGTCCCTGGCGGAGACGTTCCACCTGGACCAGTCCACCAACGGCAAGCGTATGCGTCTGGCCATCCCTGTGTTTGTCCTGGCTGCCGGCATCATCGTGTTCGCCAAGTTCAACAAGGACGGCTTCAACATTCTGTGGCGTTACTTCGCATGGTCCAACCAGACCCTGTCTCTGTTCGCCTTCCTGTGCATCACGGTGTGGATGTTTGAAAACGGCAAGGGTAAGTTCGCGTGGATGCCGCTGATTCCCGGCGCGTTCTACGCCTTCATCTGCTCCACCTACATCGCCAATGCGCACATCGGCTTCAACATCCCCTGGACCGCCTCCTACATCATCGGCGTGGTGTTCGCCATCGCCTATGTGGTGGCTCTGTGCCTGTATGGCAGAAAGCGCGGCGCGGCTGTGAAGCTGAAAATGAACAAGTAACTCTTTTTCTCCTGACAGCATATAGGCGTAAATCCCCCGGCACCTGCCGGGGGATTTGCGCTTTTTGTCCGGTGTTTTTTTAACGGTTTTTCGACGGGATTCTCATTTCAGGGATTGAGTCGGGCGGTTCGATATGTTATACTGGACTTACTTTTTCAGGAGGCATGCTGTATGACACTCAATGAACTGAAAGTCGGCCAGTCCGGGGTCATCACCGCCGTGGGCGGGGACGGGCCCCTGCGCTGCCGTCTGTTGGATATGGGACTTATTCCCCGGACCGCCGTCCGGCTGCAAAAGGTAGCCCCCATGGGGGACCCCATCGAGATCCGCGTCCGCGGGTACGAGCTGACCCTGCGGGTGGAGGATGCCATGAATATCCAGGTAAAGGGGGAGACGGTATGATCTTCGCCTTAGTCGGCAACCAGAATTGCGGCAAGACCACGCTTTTCAACGCCCTCACCGGCTCCAACCAGCATGTGGGCAATTTCCCCGGCGTCACCGTGGACCAAAAGACCGGCGAGATCCGGGGAGAAAAGGGCTGCTCCGTGGTGGATCTGCCTGGCATCTATTCCCTGCGGCCCTATACCCAGGAGGAGATCGTCTCCCGGGACTACATCCTTCAGCAGAAGCCCGACGGCATCATCAACATTGTGGACGCCACCAACATCGAGCGCAACCTCTATCTGACGCTGCAATTGCTGGAGCTGCGGGTGCCTATGGTGCTGGCCCTGAACATGATGGACGAGGTCCGCGCCAACGGCGGCACCGTGGACGTGCAGAAAATGAGCCGTGCGCTGGGCATTCCGGTGGTGCCCATTTCCGCCGCCAAGGGCGAGGGCGTGTCGGAGCTGGTGGACCAGGCACTCTCTGTGGCCCGGGGCCATGTGCTGCCCAAGGTCACGGACTTCTGCGCCGACGACTCCGCCGTTCACCGCTGCATCCACGCGGTGGTCCACCTGATCGCCGACCACGCCGACCGCATGGGCGTTCCGGCCCGGTTCTGCGCCGCCAAGCTCATCGAGGGCGGCGACGATCTGGCGGACCGGCTGGCCCTGGACCAGAACGAGCGGGAGCTGCTGGAGCACTGCATCGTCCAGATGGAGACGGAAACGGGCCTGGACCGCAACGCCGCCCTGGCGGACATGCGGTACACCTTCATTGAAAACGTGGTGGACGCCTCGGTGGTCAAGTGCCACGAAAGCCGGGAGCACGCCCGGTCCGTGCGGCTGGACCGTCTGCTGACGGGGCGATTCACAGCGGTGCCGGTGTTTTTGGGCATCATGCTGCTGACGTTCTGGCTGACCTTCGACGTCATCGGCCAGCGGCTGTCCGACTGGCTGTCTGTGGGGGTGGACGCCCTGACGGCGGTGGTGGACCGGGCGCTGACGGCCTACGGCATCAACCCGGTGGTCAAGAGCCTGATCGTGGACGGCATTTTTGCCGGTGTGGGCAGCGTGCTGGTGTTTCTGCCCATCATCGTGACGCTGTTTTTCTTCCTGTCCATTCTGGAGGACACCGGCTACATGGCCCGGGTGGCCTTCGTCATGGACAAGCCCCTGCGCAGGATCGGCCTGTCCGGCCGCAGCATCGTTCCCATGCTCATCGGCTTCGGCTGCTCCGTTCCCGCCATCATGGCCACCCGCACGGTATCCTCGGACCGGGACCGGAAAATGACCATTTTGCTGACGCCGTACATGAGCTGCTCGGCCAAGATCTCCATCTATGGCTTTTTTACGGCGGCGTTCTTTCCCCGCTACCGGGCTCTGGTGATGATCGGCCTGTATGTGCTGGGCATCGCCATCGGCATTGCGGCGGCACTGATCATGAATAAGACCGCCTTCCGCGGAAAGCCTGTGCCCTTTGTCATGGAGCTGCCCAACTACCGGCTGCCCAGCGCCAGAAGCGTGGCCCTGCTGCTGTGGGAAAAGGCCAAGGATTTCCTCCAGCGGGCGTTCACGGTGATCTTCTGGGCCACCATCGTCATCTGGTTCCTCCAGAGCTTCGACACCCGGCTCAACGTGGTGTCCGACAGCTCCGGCAGTCTGCTGGCCCTGATCGGCCAGGTCATCGCCCCGATCTTCGCACCCATGGGCTTCGGTGACTGGCGCTGCGCCACGTCGCTGATCTCCGGCTTCATTGCCAAGGAGTCCGTGGTCAGCACCCTGGGGGTGCTGCTGGGCGGCGGGGCCATCTCCGGCCTGTTCACCACCCGGTCCGCCCTGAGCTTCCTGGTGTTCACCCTGCTGTACACCCCCTGCGTGGCGGCGGTGGCCACCATCCGGCGGGAGCTGGATTCCTCGCTGAAAACGCTGGGTGTGGTGGCCATGCAGTGCGGCGTGGCCTGGCTGGCCTCCTTGGCCATGTACGCCATCGCGGGGCTATTCTAAGATTGTTCCAAAAGGTCAAAGACCTTTTGGAACAATAGGCTTACAGTCTGCTGCGCGCATAATTTGTTCGCTGAAAGCGAACAAATTCCACACTTGCAGACTGAGAAGTGTTTTTTGCGACGTACACGCCGCCGTAAAAAACGGATCAATCCTGCTTTGCCGCCTGCGGGCGGCAAACTCTGCGAGGCTTTTGTCCCAAAAGGGCATTGCCCTTTTGGGACAGCAAAAAAAATCCCCGGCTGCCAGGCAGCCGGGGATTTTTGCTATGCGGTTTTATGCGCCGAAGGGGTTCAGCACTTCTCGTAGATGGTGGCAACGCCCATGCCGCCGCCGATGCACAGAGTGGCCAGGCCGCGCTTGGCCTCGGGACGCTTCTGCATCTCGTGCAGCAGGGTGACGATGATACGAGCGCCGGAAGCGCCCACGGGGTGGCCCAGAGCGATGGCGCCGCCGTTGACGTTGACCTTGCTCATGTCGAAGTGCAGCTCGCGGGCCACGGCGATGGACTGGGCGGCAAAGGCCTCGTTGGCCTCCACCAGGTCGATGTCGTCGATGGTCAGACCGGCCTTCTTCAGAGCCTGACGGGAAGCGGGCACGGGGCCCACGCCCATGATCTTGGGATCCACGCCGCCCTGGCCCCAGCCGATGAGCTTGGCCATGGGCTTCAGACCGTACTTCTCCACGGCCTCGCCGGAAGCCAGCACGATGGCGGCAGCGCCGTCATTGATGCCGGAGGCGTTGGCAGCGGTGACCCGGGGCTGACCCTTGTCGGCGGCTTCCTGGATACCGGTGGGCTCAAAGGTGTTCACCACCTGGGGATTGGGGGACTCGGGGCTGACGGGGAACGCGCCGCGCAGCTTGGCAATGCCTTCCTTGGTGACGCCGGCCTTGGGATACTCATCCTTGGCGAAGGGGACCATTTCCTTCTTGACCTTGATCATCACGGGGACGATCTCGTCGTCGAAGCGGCCGGCCTTCTGGGCGGCCTCGGTCTTCTGCTGGGAAGCGGCGGCGAAGGCGTCCTGCTCCTCGCGGGTGATGCCCCAGATGTCGTTGATGTTCTCGGCGGTGGTGCCCATGTGATAGTTGTTATAAGCGTCCCACAGACCGTCCTTGATCATGGTGTCCACCAGCTTCTTGTCGCCCATGCGAGCGCCCCAGCGGGCGTCCAGGGAGGCGAAGGGAGCGGCGCTCATGTTCTCGGTGCCGCCGCAGACCACCACGTCGGAATCACCGGCCAGGATGGAGCGGGCGCCCTCGATGACGGACTTCATGCCGGAGCCGCAGACCATGCCCACGGTGTAAGCGGGAACGGAGTAGGGGATACCGGCCTTGATGGCCACCTGGCGGGCGACGTTCTGGCCCTGGGCGGCGGTCAGGATGCAGCCGAACATGACCTCATCCACGTTTTCGGGGGCGATATTGGCGCGCTTGAGGGCCTCCTTCACCACCACGGCGCCCATCTCGGCGGCGGGGGTGTTCTTCAGGGAACCGCCGAAGGAGCCGATAGCGGTACGGCAGCAATTGACGACATACAAATCTTTCATAGTGGTAATTTCCTCCTACATTTTGTTTTAGGGTTCTACTCTGTACCTATATCGTAGTCATTTTCGACCGAATAGTCAACCCCAGATTGCTCCGAATCGCAAAAATCGTGGAACTGAACAGGATTTGACTGGATTTCTTTGGTTGTTTGACTAAAAATTAACAAGCTGGTTAATTTTATGACAAGGCCGCCCGGGCCTCCTGGAGCTTGGTATAGAAGTCGCCCACGTTGAGCTTGTTATACAGGCGGCTGTTGTAGTCCACCTGGGCGTTTGCCACGGCGTCCTTGATCCGGGTTTCAAACAGGGCGTTTACCACGGCGGACCGGTTCAGCTCCCGGCCCACCGCCACATACAGGGCGTTATCGGTCTCGATGACGCCGCTGACCTGGCCCGGCTCCAGGGCCGCCACGGCTGCGGTCAGGGTCTCGCCCATGTCCCCGGCGGAGGCGGTGACTCCCTCCTCCGTCACGTTCTCCATGCCCAGCTGGGACGCCAGGTCCAGATAGGTGGCGGCAACGTCCTGGGAATCCCGCAGCTGCTGGGCGAAGCTCTCCGCCGCCAGGCGGGTGTTGTCATCGTCCTCGCCGTCCAGGGGCCAGTACAGCAGCAGACAGGTGGCGTAGCCGTTGTCCTTGGCCAGGGCGTCGATGTCCTCCTGGGCGGGATACAGGGCGCTTCCTTCGGTGCAGAAAGCCTGGCGCACCCCGGCGTACAGATAGTACCCCTGGTTGATGCTGTCGAACATGGTCTCCGACACGCCCATGCCCTGGATCTGCTTGAGATAGGCCTCCTGGCTGCCGTAGTAGTTGATATACTGCTGGCGCTGCTTTTCCAGGGCCTCCCGGTCGGAGTCGGTCAGGGTCACGTTCCCCTGCCTGGCCCACTGGCGGATCACGGCGTACAGCTTCACCGTCTCCAAGGCGTCCTGCTTGGCATAGGCCCCGTAGGTCATGCCGTCGGACAGCTCCGCATCAAAGTCCAGGTCCGACACGTTGGCCGACAGATACTCGCAGTCGTAGGCCACCCAGTACAGATACTCCTCGGCGTCGATGGTCTCGCCGTTGACGGTCAGCAGCTCCGCGTCCGGCCGGATGCCGGAGGCCTGGTAAAACAGGCCGTCGCTGCGGTGGCCGTTGGTAAGGATCCCGCTGGCGGAGATCACCGCCACCAGCGCCACGGACAGGACCACCGAGGCGGCCAGACGGATCAGGGATTTTTTCATGTTGCTCCTCCTTCATGGGCTTTGCCCAGTTCTTCTTTTTTCAGCCGCAGCTCCTCCGTCAGCTTCCCGGCGGCGGCCAGGGCGTCCTCCCCCGGGGAGAGGTGCAGCTGCAGCCGGGGCGGCTCTCCGGCGGACAGCCGCAGGCGGCTGCGATAGCCCGGCATGGTGCACACGGCCATGAGGCTGGGCACATCCACCCGGCTGTCAAAGGTGAAGGCCACCACACCGGCCTTCTGGGTGATATCGGTGATGAACACCTCCGCCGCCGCAGCCCGCAGCAGGGCCACGTCCAGCAGGGCCATCACCGCCTTGGGCGGGTCGCCGTAACGGTCCGTCAGCTCGTCCACCAGGTCCGAGGCCTCCTCCGTGGTGCGGATGGCCGCCATCCGGCGGTACAGGTCCATCCGCTGCCGGGGGGAGGACACATATTTTTCCGGAATGTGGGCCGAGGTGGCCAGGTCCGCCGAGCAGTCGGGGCGGATGTCCTTTCCCCTCCCCTGCTGCTCCAGCACCGCGTCGTTCAGCAGCTTCAGATACATGTCATAGCCCACGCTCATGAGATAGCCGGACTGCTCCGGCCCCAGCAGGTTGCCCGCCCCCCGGATCTCCAGGTCCCGCATGGCGATGCGGAAGCCGGAGCCGAAGGTGACGTACTCCCGGATGGCGGACAGCCGCTTGGAGGCCACCTCCGTCAGCACCTTCCCGGGGCGGTAGGTCAGATACGCATAGGCCCGGCGGGCGCTGCGGCCGATGCGGCCCCGGATCTGGTGCAGCTGGGACAGGCCCAGCCGGTCCGCGTCCTCGATGATCAGGGTGTTCACGTTGGGGATGTCGATGCCGGTTTCGATGATGGTGGTGCACACCAGCACCTGAATCTCGCCGTCGGCCATCTGCTGCATCACGGAGCTGAGCTCCCGCTCGGCCATTTTCCCGTGGGCAATGCCGATGGCCACGTCCTCCCCCAGCCACTGGCGCAGCCGCCCGGCGGTGGACTCGATGTTCTCCACCCGGTTGTGCAGGTAGTACACCTGCCCGCCCCGGCTCAGCTCCCGGCGGATGGCCTCGGCGATGACGGGCCACTCATGCTCCACCACATAGGTCTGCACCGGCTGGCGGTCGTGGGGCGGCTCCTCGATGGTGCTCATGTCCCGGATGCCGGACAGAGCCATGTTCAGGGTCCGGGGAATGGGGGTGGCGGACAGGGTCAGGGTGTCCACCTGTTTGGCCCGCTCCCGGAGCTTTTCCTTGTGGGTCACGCCGAAGCGCTGCTCCTCATCGATGACCAGCAGGCCCAGGTCGTGAAACTGCAGGTCCTTCTGCAATAGCTTGTGGGTGCCGATCAGCAGGTCCACCTTTCCCGCCTGGGTCCGGGCCAGAATGTCCCGCACCTGGGCCGGGGTCCGGAACCGGGACAGCACCTCGATGTTCACCGGGAAGGAGCGGAAGCGGTTCACCGCCGTGGCATAGTGCTGCTGGGCCAGAACGGTGGTGGGCACCAGAATGGCGGCCTGCTTGCCGTCCATGATGCACTTCATCACCGCCCGCAGGGCCACCTCGGTTTTGCCGTAGCCCACGTCGCCGCACAGCAGCCGGTCCATGGGCCGGGGCTGCTCCATGTCGGCCTTGATGTCCCGGATGGCCTGGAGCTGGTCGTCGGTTTCCGTATAGGGGAAGGCGTCCTCAAACTCCTGCTGCCAGGGGCTGTCCGGGGAGAAGGCGTGGCCCGCCAGCCGCTGCCGCTGGGCATACAGCCGGATCAGCCCCTCCGCCAGGTCCTTGGCGGCGGCCTTGGCCTTCCGGGTGGTCTTGGCCCACTCGGTGCCCCCCAGCTTGTTGAGCTTGGTGCGCTCGTTGTCCTCGCCGGGGCCGATATACTTGCTGACCAGGTCCAGGGACGTGGCCGGGACGTACAGCACGTCCTGCCCGGCGTAGGCGATCTTGATATAGTCCTTCTCCACCCCGTCCACCGGCAGGCGCAGCATGGCCACGAACCGGCCGATGCCATGGTGGGCGTGGACCACCAGGTCTCCGGGGGTCAGGTCCGTATAGGAGTGGAGCTTCTGCTGATTGCTGTCCCGCTTGGGCCGGGGCTTTTTGGCCCGGCCGGACAGGGGCGTGGTCAGCTGCCCCTCCGTCAGCACCGCCAGCCGCCCCTCCGGGTATTCGCACCCGGCGGAGAGGGCGCCCACGGCGATGAGCACCGTGCCCTTCTCCGGGGACTTTTCCCCGGTCAGGTCCACCGTGGCGGGGATCTTCCGCTCTGCCAGCATCTGGCGAAGGTTCCTGGCCCGAACCTCTCCGCCGCACAGCACCATCACCCGGTAGCCTGCGGTGAGATAGTGGGTCAGGTCCGTGCAGGCCAGCTCCAGGGACCCGCCGTAGCTGGACAGCTGCTTGGCCGTCAGCTGTAACAGGTCCTTGGGAGCCAGCAGCTGCCGGCCGGTGGTGAGGCTGTCCAGCTGCACCGTGGGGCGCTTTTCCAGCCGGGCCGCCAGCTCCTGCTCCGAGGCGGCGAAATCCGCCAGCTCCCCGGCCAGAAAGCCCGCCTCCATTCCGGCGGACACGTCCTCCTTCAGCTGCCACAGCCAGCCCCGCAGGGCCTCCGCCGTCCGGCCGCTTTCCTCCACGCATACCAGGGCGTTTTCGGGCAGATAGTCCAGAGCCGTGGTCTTTTCCGGATACACCGCCGCCAGGCACCGGTCCGGGCCGTTGGGGGCCATGCCCTGGCGCAGACGGGCGGCGTCGGCGGTCAGCAGCTCCCGCAGGGCCTGGGTGCCCTGCCTCCGGGCAAGGCGCTTCACCGCGGCCTCCAGCCGCAGGGCCGCCTGCTCCGCCTGGCCCTCCTGCCAGGCCGGCAGCACCTCCGCCGCCGGAAGCAGAAGGGCCTCCCGGCGGTTTTCCACCCGCCGCTGGCGGTGTCGAAAATGCCCAGGGAGTCGATCTCGTCGTCGAAAAATTCGCAGCGCACCGGCTGCTCCATCCCCGGGGAGAACACGTCCAGGATGCCGCCCCGCAGGGCGAACTGTCCCGGGCCCTCCACCTGGTCGCACCGGGTGTATCCGGCTCCGGCCAGCCGCCGGGCCAGGTCCCCCAGGTCCCACCGCTGGCCCACGGCCAGGGTCAGGACCGTCCGCTCCAGCACCCGGGGCGGGATGCACCGCTGCACCAGGGCCTCCGGGGTGGTCACCACCACGGGGCTGCTTCCCAGGCGGTACAGAGCCGCCAGCCGCCGGTTTTCCCATTGGCGGCTGGCCTCCATGGGCCGCCACTGCAGCTCCCGGGCTGGCAGCACCAGCGGCTCCTCCCCGGTGAGCACCCGCAGGTCACCGGCCTGCCGCCGGGCCTCCCGCTCGTCGGGACACAGCACCACCAGCGGCCGCCGGGTCTTCAGATGCAGGGCCGCCTCCACCTGGGCCCGGTGCACCGGGCTTACGCCGGTGATCAGCACCGGGCTTACGCCGTTTTCTACGTCCTCTGTCAGCTGCCGCACCTCCGTCAGGCGCAGCAGCTCCTTCATCAGCGCCTTCACCGGGCACCTCCCTTCCTCCGCAGCGCGCTCGGGGGCGTATACGACTGTAGTATACGCCCCGAAGCTGTAACAGAACTTAAAATGGTCAATTGAACCGGTTCATGGCCCGGTCGATGCCCTCTGTGATCAGGGTCTTGGCCGCCTCGCCTGCCCGGTCCAGGGCATCCTCCGCCGCCGTCCGGTCCTCACCCATGGGCTTGCCCATGACCCAGTCCACCATGTCGTGCTCTCCGGGCCGGGGGGAGCCGACTCCCACCTTGATGCGGGGGAACTTGTCGGTGCCCAGGTGCTGGATGATATTCTTCAGGCCGTTGTGCCCTCCGGCGCTGCCGCCGCCCCGGATCCGCAGCTTCCCGGCAGGCAGGGACACGTCGTCGCTGATGACCAGCACATGGTCCGCCGGGATCTTATAAAACCGGGCCGCCTCGCCCACAGACTCGCCGGACAGGTTCATATAGGTCTGGGGCTTCATCACCAGCACCTGCTGGTCCCCCACCTTCCACTGGCCGGTCCAGGCCCGGAAGCGCAGCTTATTGAAGCGGAAGCCCTCCCGGTCCGCCAGACGGTCCAGGGCCATAAAGCCCATGTTGTGCCGGGTGGCGGCGTACTGGTTCCCGGGATTCCCCAGGCCAACCAGCAGCCAGCTGATCCCGCCGCCGCTGCGATGAAAAAACATAGCGTCACATCCCCCTGTATCGGAAAACTGCCGGTAAAAATAACCGGGCGAAAAAATCGCCCGGTTATTATATCACAAAAATGCTCAGTTGAACAGCTTGGCAATGGAAATTTCCTGATAAATCCGCTCGATGGCCTCGCCGAACATGGGGGCCACGGACAGATACTTGATCTTGCTGCACCCGGCGCCCTGGGTCTCCGGAATGGTGTTCAGCAGGGCCAGCTCCGTGATGTTGCTGCCCTCCAGCCGCTCCAGAGCCGGGCCGGACAGCACGCCGTGGCTGGCGCAGGCATACACGTTCCTGGCGCCGCCCACCTCCACGATGGCCTTGGCGGCGTTGCACAGGGAACCGGCGGTATCCACCATGTCGTCAAACAGGATGCAGTCCTTGCCGGCCACGTCGCCGATGACGTTCATAACCTCGCACTGGTTGGCCTTCTGGCGGCGCTTATCCACGATGGCCAGGTTCATGTGCAGCTTCTGGGCGAAGGTCCGGGCCCGGGCCACGGAGCCCACATCGGGGGACACCACCACCATGTCCTCGGCCCGCTCGCCGAACTTCTTGGCGTAGTAGTCCACAAAGACGGGGTTGCCCAGCAGGTTGTCCACGGGGATGTCGAAGAAGCCCTGGATCTGGCTGGCGTGCAGGTCCATGGTCAGCACCCGGTCCGCGCCTGCGGCCACGATCATGTTGGCCACCAGCTTGGCGGAGATGGGATCGCGGCTCTTGGCCTTGCGGTCCTGGCGGGCATAGCCGAAATAGGGGATCACGGCGGTGATGCGCCCGGCGGAGGCCCGGCGGCAGGCGTCGATCATGATCAGCAGCTCCATGAGGCTGTCATTGACGGGCTTGCAGGTGGAGTTGATGAGAAACACGTCGCTGCCGCGGACGGTTTCGTACAGGGAGACGGACACCTCGCCGTCGGCGAAGGTCTTTACCTCAGACTCGCCCAGCTTGGTGCCGATGATCTGGCAGATCTCCTTTGCCAGAGCGGGATTGGAGTTACCGGTGAACACCTTGATGTCCTTGCCATGAGAAATCATTTCTTTACACACTCGCTTTCTATCTTACTCAAAAAAATCTCTCTTGGTACTGATCTATCTGAGACGGCTGACGCCGATACTCACTTCAAATTTTCAAAAAACTTTTTTGAAAATTTGCGTGCGGTTTTTCAGAACTTTTTAAGTTCTGAAAAACCTGTGATTGCAAACGAAAGACACCCCTGATGGGTTTCTTTCGTAACTATCTTCCTTTCCGATGGCGGAAGATTTCCGGGCTTTTCGACAGCCTCACTTGTCCTTTTTCCACAGGCTGTGCAGGCGGTCGGCCCAGCCGGGCTTGTTGGTCTGCCGGGTCCGGGCGATGGCCAGCGCCCCATCGGGCACGTCGTCGGTAACGGTGGACCCGGCGGCGGTATAGGCCCGGTCCCCCACGGTAACCGGCGCGATGAGGTTGGTGTTGCAGCCCAGGAACACGTCGTCGCCGATGGTGCAGCGGAACTTTTTGTGGCCGTCGTAGTTGGTGGTGACGGTGCCGCAGCCGAAATTCACCCGCTGGCCCACGTCGCTGTCGCCCACATAGGTCAGGTGGCTGATCTTGGTGCCGTCGCCGATGACGGAGTTCTTCACCTCCACAAAGTCCCCCACCCGGCAGTGGTCGCCGATGGTGCACCCCGGGCGCACATAGGTGAAGGGCCCCACGGTGGTGTCGCTTCCCACGGTGCTCTCATTGAGCTGGGAGGCATTCACGGTGGTGCGCTGGCCGATCCGGCAGTCCCGGAGCATGGAGTTGGGACCGATCTCGCTGTCCCGGTCCACGGCGGTGTGTCCCCGCAGGATGGTCCCCGGCAGCAGGGTGACGCCCGGGGCCACGGAGCACCGGGGGTCCACATAGGTGGCGGCGGGGTCCACCACGGTGACGCCGTTTTCCGCCAGCCGCCGCAGGATCAGCTCCCGGGCGTCCGGCATGGCCGCCGCCAGCGCCGCCGCCGAGTCAAAGGGCCGGAAGGCCGGGGCCAGGGCCTGGGGCCTCCACAGGGAGCGGACGCCTGCCGCCTCCGCCGGGCAGTCGGTCAGAGGGGTCCCAGCCCGCAGCCGGGCCAGCAGCACCTGGCTGTCGGCGGCATACACGCTGCGTCCGTCCTCCGGGCCGTATACCGGCACCACCGGCCCGGGGACCATTACCACGTCCCCGCCGGCGGCGGAAAGGGCCGCCTCCGCATGGTCAAAAAACGTCACATCACAGCCCGGCAGGTCGTCCAGGACCTCCTGACGCCACTTCTCCGGGCAGACAATAAAATACCGCTGCACGCCGCAGTCCATAAGCTCCTGCGCCGCCCAGGTCAGCACCGGGCAGAACAGAACAGGCTGCAGCATCAGCGGCTTATCCTGGGGGGCCAGAGCACCCTTCAGGTCGAAAATCGCAATTTCACAATTCACGGGAACCATCCCCCTTTCTATAATCCATCCCATTATATCATGCTCTGCGGGAAAATCCAGTATTTTTGCGTTTTTTTCTGGCAATAATTTTTCCGGTCTGCAAAATCTGCTGCAAAATCCGGAAATCCCATACAATTCACAGATGGTTTTTTGTCGTTTTAAGAAAAAATGCCCAAAATTTACAATTTCCGGTTGCATTCTTTAGGGAATTGCATTACAATAGGCTGGTCATGTCAGGCAAAGGCCGAAGGGAGGGACGGGAAAATGGTGCATATTGTTCTGGTTGAGCCGGAAATCCCCCAGAATTGCGGGAATATCGCCCGCACCTGTGCCGCCACCGGCTGCGACCTGCACCTGATCCGCCCTCTGGGCTTCGACATATCCGACCGGGCCGTGAAGCGGGCCGGACTGGACTACTGGCGCCTGGTGTCCGTGTATGACTACGAAAGCCTGGAGGATTTCTTCCGGCGGCGCCCGGAGGCGGCGGAAGACCTGTGGCTGGCCACCACCAAGGCCCCCCAGGACTACTGCCAGGCCCGGTTCCGGGAGGGGTGCTGGCTGTTTTTCGGCAAGGAGACGGCGGGCCTGCCGGAGGCGTTCCGCCTGGCCCACTATGACCGCTGCATCCGCCTGCCTATGGTTTCCCCGGCCCGGAGCCTGAACCTCAGCAACTCCGTGGCGGTGCTGACCTATGAGGCTCTGCGCCAGCAGGGCTTCCCCGGTCTGCTGCACTGCGGCGAAATGGCCGATTGATCCCGCGTATTATTTTCATAAAGGAGCGACCGATATGAATTACAATAAGAAAACCATCATGGACGTGGACGTGGCAGGGAAGAAGATCCTGCTGCGCTGCGACTTCAACGTGCCCCAGGACAAGGAGACCCACGCCATCACCAGCGACAAGCGCATCGTGGCCAGCCTTCCCACCATCCGGTATCTGCTGGAGCGGGGGGCGGCGGTGATCGCCTGCTCCCACCTGGGCAAGCCCAAGGGCCAGTGGAAGGACAGCCTGACCCTCCGCCCGGTGGCGGAGCGTCTGAGCCAGCTGCTGGGCCAGGAGGTCATCTTCGCCCGGGACATCGTGGGCGAGGACGCCAAGGCCAAGGCGGCGGCCCTGCAGGGCGGCCAGATCATGCTGCTGGAGAACCTGCGCTTTGACCCCCGGGAGGAGAAGAACGACCCGGAGTTTGCCCGGGAGCTTGCCTCCATGGCGGAGCTGTACGTCTCCGACGCCTTCGGCACCGTGCACCGGGCCCACGCCTCCACCGCCGGTGTGGCGGCGTTCCTGCCTGCCGTGTCCGGCCTGCTGGTGGCCCGGGAGCTGGAGATCATGGGCGGCGCTCTGGAGAACCCCAAGCGCCCCTTCGTGGCGGTGCTGGGCGGAGCCAAGGTGTCCGACAAGATCGGCGTCATCAACAACCTGCTGGAAAAGGCCGACACCATCATCATCGGCGGCGGCATGGCCTATACCTTCGCCCGGGCCCAGGGCGGCTCCATCGGCAAGAGCCTGTGCGAGCCGGATAAGCTGGACTATGCCCTTCAGATGATCCAGAAGGCCAAGGACCGGGGCGTGCAGCTGCTGCTGCCCACCGACACCGTGGCCGCGGCGGAGTTCTCCGCCGACGCCGACAGCCTGGTGGTGCCCACCGACGCCATCCCCGACGACATGGAGGGCCTGGACATCGGCCCCGAGACCATCCGCACCTTCTGCGCCGCCGTCCGGGGCGCAGGCACCGTGGTGTGGAACGGCCCCATGGGCGTGTTCGAGTTTGAGAAGTTCGCCGCCGGTACCCGGGCCATGGCCCAGGCCCTGGCCGGCAGCGGGGCCATCACCATCGTGGGCGGCGGCGACAGCGCCGCGGCCGTGGAGCAGATGGGCTTCGCCGATAAGATCACCCACATTTCCACCGGCGGCGGCGCCTCCCTGGAGTTCCTGGAGGGCATCGAGCTGCCGGGCGTGGCCTGCCTGCTGGATAAATGACACCAAAGGGGAAACTTTTCACCCTTTTGAAATATAGATAAGAGGAGTAAGAATCGCTATGAATCGCAGATACCGCAAGACCATCATCGCCGGCAACTGGAAAATGAACATGACCGCCAGCGATACCAAGAAATTTGCCGACGACATCAAGGCCATCATGCCCCGCGCCAAGTGGTGCGACGTGGTGGTGTGCGTCCCCTTCGTGAATATCCCCGCCGCCCTGAAGGCCTTCAAGGACCTGCGCATCTCCGTGGGCGCGCAGAACATGTTCTATGAAAAGTCCGGCGCCTACACCGGCGAGGTTTCCGCCGATATGCTCAAGGACCTGGGCGTCAAATACGTCATCATCGGCCACTCCGAGCGCCGCCAGTATTTCGGCGAAACGGATTTCACCGTCAACAAGAAGGTCCTGGCCGCTCTGGAGGCGGGGCTGCATCCCATCATCTGCGTGGGCGAGAGCCTGGAGCAGCGGGAGCTGGGCATCACCATGGAGCTCATCGCCCTGCAGGTGAAGTCCGCCCTGGCCGGCGTCCCCGCCGAGAAGCTGCGCAAGTGCGTCATCGCCTATGAGCCCATCTGGGCCATCGGCACCGGCAAGACCGCCACCGCCGAGCAGGCCGCCGAGGTCTGCACCTCCATCCGCACCACCGTGCGGCATCTGTACGGGGCCCGCATCGCCCGCTCCATCACCATTCAGTACGGCGGCTCCATGAAGCCCGGCAACGCGGCGGAGTTGCTGGCCCAGCCCGATATCGACGGCGGCCTCATCGGCGGCGCGGCCCTGAAGCCCGCCGACTTTGTGGAGATCATCAACGCCGCCAACCAGGACTAAGCGAATCGACAGGAGGTTCCGCAATGAACAAGGCGCCTACTACCCTGATCATCATGGACGGCTTCGGCCTCACCGGCCCCGGCCCCGGCAATGCCGTGAGCCTGGCCCAAACGCCCCAGCTGGACCGGCTGTTTGCCGAATATGCCCATACCACCCTGTCCGCCAGCGGCCTGGACGTGGGTCTGCCCGCCGGGCAGATGGGCAACAGCGAGGTGGGCCACACCAACATCGGCGGCGGCCGGGTGGTGTTCCAGGATCTGCCCCGGATCTCCCGGGCCATCGACGACGGCAGCTTCTTTGAAAACGCCGCCTACAACAAGGCCATGGACGACTGCCTGGAAAAGGGCTCCAGCCTGCACCTGTACGGGCTTCTGTCCGACGGCGGCGTCCACTCCCACATCCAGCATCTGTACGCCCTGCTGCAAATGGCCAAGAACAGGGGCCTGACCCGGGTGTATGTCCACGCCTTCCTGGACGGTCGGGACGTGTCCCCCACCAGCGGCAGGGACTTCGTCTCCGCCTGCCGGGATAAGTGCCAGGCCCTGGGCGTGGGCAAAATCGCCACCGTTATGGGCCGGTATTACGCCATGGACCGGGACAACCGCTGGGAGCGGGTGCAGCTGGCCTATGACGCCATGGTCTATGGCGAGGGCATCCAGAATCCCGACCCGGTGGACGCCGTGGCCCAGTCCTATGCCAACGACGTCACCGACGAGTTTATGGAGCCTGTGGTCTGTGACCCGGAGGGCACCATCTCCGACAACGACAGCATCATTTTCTTCAACTACCGTCCCGACCGGGCCCGGGAGATCACCCGGGCCATTGTGGACCCGGATTTCGACGGCTTCCAGCGGGAGTATTTCCCCACCACCTACGTCTGCAACACCGAGTACGACGCCTCCATGCCCAACGTACTGGTGGCCTGGCCCCGGATCCCGGTAAAAAACGGCCTGGGCGAGTATCTCAGCTCCATGGGCATGACCCAGCTGCGCATCGCCGAAACGGAGAAGTACGCCCATGTCACCTTCTTCTTCAATGGCGGCGTGGAAAAGCAGTACCCCGGCGAGGACCGGGTGCTGGTGCCCTCCCCCAAGGTGGCCACCTACGACCTCCAGCCCGAGATGAGCGCCCGGGAGGTCTGCGACAAGTGCGTGGAGCGCATCAACTCCGGCGCGTATGACGTGATCATCCTGAACTTCGCCAACTGCGACATGGTGGGCCACACCGGCGTCCTCCAGGCCGCCGTCAAGGCCGTGGAGACGGTGGACGAGTGCGTGGGCCGGGTGGTGGAGGCCACCCTGAAGATGGGCGGCATCGCCATGGTCACCGCTGACCACGGCAACGCCGAGGTCATGCTCCAGCCCGACGGCAGCCCCATGACCGCCCACACCACCAACCTGGTGCCCTTCATCCTCTGCGGTGCAGGCACCCAGCTGCGCCCGGGCCGCCTGGCGGACATCGCCCCCACCATCCTGGATGTGATGGGCCTGGCCGCCCCCCAGGAGATGGACGGCCAGACGCTGATCGTGAAGTAAATCATCGTTAAAATAACACACTCCCGGCCACCGGCCGGGAGTGTGTTATTTTGGCGTTTGGTGTGTATTGGCGGTGATCCTCCAACAATATATCCCGCAGGGCGGGGCCTTACCCCTGGTTCAGCGATGCAAACAGGGTCTCCAGGGCGTCCTGGGTATAGACATAGGGTTCAAGGAAACTGTTCTGCCGCTCCCCGAAGGAAAGACTCTCCGCCAGCAGGGGGTCCGTCTTTTCCAGGTCTGCCCGCAGCTCCTTCACGGTGCTCTCCTGCATCCGGGACAACGGCTGCCCCAGTGTCGCGGAGCCTGGATTATTCATCAGCTCCTCATAAGTCATCAGGCCGAAGCGGTCCACAAAGTAGCGGCTGCCGTCGTCTGCGTTCGCCACGTACATCATGGTGATAAAGGAGCAAACATTCACATAGGCGCCCGGATATTGTATATATGCTTCGCCCCAGTCTGTCTGAGTTTGATCCAGAAACAGCAGCAGCTGGTTGCCATAGGTATATAGTGGGTAGTCCTCATAAGTTGACGTGGATGCACCGGACTGCATCAGTGTAAAATGGGCGGGGATATCGCCCTTGTAGCATTCTAACGCATCGGCTTCGTAATAGGTATAGGGGAACCCCTCCGTCTTTTCCCCCAGCCAGTTCCCTACCTGGACCAATGCCACAACGTCAGCCTCCTCAAAGGCCTCCGTCAGGGAAAACGACCTGTTAAAGCAGGCATTCCCAGTGCCTTCCCCGATACGGACAGGAGGACGTACCACGCCCCGGCCAGAGCAGGCGGTCAGCAGCACCAGCGCCGCCGCCAGCAGAAAAGTGAAAATCCTGCGTTTCATCGTCTGGTTCTCCTTTCCTGTTCCCTGTGGTTTACTTCGTATGATATGCTGTTTTCAGCATACCATACCCGCAGCGGTTTTGTCAATTGAGGTGGCCGTTTTTTTGCATCTGACTAATTTTATGCACGATTTTAAGTAAATTGCATTCTCTCCCAGCCGGGTCAGTACACGTTTCTTTCCGCCTGGAAACCGTTCCAGGCGGGGACCACCCGCACCACCGGCCAGGGCGCGGTGTCCCGGCTTGTCTCGGGAACATCCCGGGGCCGTCCCAGGGTCAGCGCAGCCAGCAGCAGCCCGCACAAGGCCAACCCCGCCGCCACGATCCATTGCTTTCTCTTGTGCATAGAATTCCTCCTTTTCCTCCTTGGGCCCGCCTTATATCAGGTCCCGGCGGATGCCCTCCGTGATCCGGTACATATCCTCCAGCGTGTTCATGCGCACGATCTGCTCCTTGTAATATCCCGCGTGGGGCACGCCCTTGAGATACCAGGCGTACTGCTTCCGGGCCTCCAGAATGGCAATGTGCTCCCCCTTGTCCCGGGCCGCCAGCTCGATCTGCCGCACGGCGGTATCGCACCGCTGGGCCAGGGGCGGCAGCGGCGGGATGGGCTGCCCCTCCAGCGCCGCCTGAGCCTGCTGAAACAGCCAGGGATTGCCCAGACAGCCCCGGCCGATCATCACGGCGTCGGCCCCGGTGAAGTGCAGGATTTTCACGGCGTCCTCCGCCGAAAACACGTCGCCGTTGGCCATCACCGGAATGGACACCGCCGCCTTCACCTGGCGGATGGTGACCCAGTCCGCCTGCCCGGCGTACATCTGGGCCCGGGTGCGGCCATGGACCGCCAGGGCCGACACCCCCGCCTGCTCCAGCATCTGCGAAAGCTCCACGGCGTTGATGCTGCCCTTGTCCCAGCCCCGGCGCATTTTCACCGTCACCGGCACCGGCGAGGCCTCCACCACCGCCTGGGCGATCCGGGCAGCCTTCTCCGGGTCCCGCATCAGGGCGCTGCCGTCGCCGTTGGAGACGATCTTCCCCACCGGGCAGCCCATGTTGATGTCGATCAGGTCCGCCCCGGAGATCTCCGCCGCGATGCACGCGGCCTCCGCCATGCACACGGGGTCGCTGCCGAAAATCTGGGCGCTGGCCGGGTGCTCCCCGGGGGACAGCTTCAGCAGGCCCCGGCTTTTTTTGTCCTGATAGCACAGGGCCTTGGCGCTGACCATCTCCGTGACCGTCAGGCCCGCCCCCAGCTCCCGGCAAATCAGCCGGAAGGCCAGGTCCGTTACCCCCGCCATGGGGGCCAGCACCAGCTGCGAGGGCACCTCCACCGTTCCGATTTTCATCCCGCATCCCTCCCTTTTCGGGTATTTTTCGCCCAGTATATCACAGATTGCTTCAAAAAGGAAGCCTTTCTTGCTTTTTCCCCGGTTTTATGCTACAATCTCGCCAATCTGATGATTATGGAGGTGTCTCTATGCCGATGAAATGTCCCTTCTGCGGGGAAGAAATGACCCCGGGCGTCATCCAGAGCCGGGACGGCGTATACTGGTCCCGGGAAGCCGGTGCTGTGGCTGCGCTGGCCGGGCTGAAGAAGGATGCCATCACGCTGGCGGATTCCGGTTCGTCCGTTTTCGGCGGCGCAGCTGCGGAAGCATTCAACTGCCCTCGCTGCAAAAAAATCATCCTGGACTACTCCGTTCGCCATCTCCCGCTATAAAATTCCAAATTTCCCCTTGCAAAACCCGAAAATTGGTGTTATCATACCCTACGTCAACAGGGGAGCTCGCCGCAGCGGGCTGAGAGTGGGCTGTCATCGCCCAGACCCTTCAACCTGATTTGGATAATGCCAACGTAGGGACATACCGACGCACACGCTCCAAGCCATGCGGATATGCCTTTTTTGGCATGTCCGTATTTTTTGCTGTAAGGAGTGTATTTCTATGCTGGGAATCTGCCTGGACAACGTGCGCAAAACCGTGCCTCTGGTCCACAACATCACCAATTATGTCACCGTCAACGACGTGGCCAACATTCTGCTGGCCTGCGGCGGCAGTCCCATTATGTCCGATGAGCCGGAGGACGTGGAGGACATCACCTCCATCTGCGGCGGCCTGAACATCAACATCGGCACCCTGAACCAGCGGAGCATCCAGGCCATGTTCCGGGCCGGGGAAAAAGCCGCGTCCCTGGGTCATGTGCTGCTGCTGGACCCCGTAGGCGCGGGTGCCTCCGCCCTGCGGACCAACACCGCCGTGGAGCTGATGGAAAAGCTGCCCTTCACCGTGATTCGCGGCAACATCTCCGAGATCAAGACCCTGGCCCTGGGCAGCGGCAAAACCCGTGGCGTGGACGCCGACGTGTCCGACGCCGTATCCGACGAGAATCTGGATTCCGCCGTGGCCTTTGTCAAGGACTTCGCCCAGCGCAGCCATGCCATCGTGGCCGTCACCGGGGCCATCGACCTGGTCAGCGACGGCCAGCGCTGCTTTGTCATCCGCAACGGCCGGCCGGAGATGGGTAAAATCACCGGCACCGGCTGCCAGCTGTCCGGCATGATGACCGCCTTTGTGGTGGCCAACCCCGACCGGCGTCTGGAAGCCGCCGCCGCTGCCGTGTGCGCCATGGGCCTGGCCGGTGAGACCGGCTGGAGCCGCATGGCCCCGGGGGACGGCAACTCCACCTACCGTAACCGCATCATCGACGCCATCTACAACATGGACGGCGCCGCGCTGGACAAGGGGGCCAAGTATGAAGTGCGCTGAGCAGGATCTGCTGCTGTACGCCGTAACGGACCGCCACTGGCTCAATGGCCGCAGCCTCCGGGACGTGGTGGAGGAGAGCCTGCAGGGCGGCGTCACCATGCTGCAGCTGCGGGAAAAGTCCCTGGCGGAGCCCGCCTTCCTGGCGGAGGCCCGGGAGCTTCAGGCCCTGTGCCGGGACTATCACGTTCCCTTCATCGTCAATGACAACGTGGACATCGCTCTGGCCATGGACGCCGACGGCGTCCACGTGGGCCAGAGCGACATGGAGGCCCTGGACGTCCGGCGGAAGCTGGGGCCGGACAAGATCATCGGCGTATCCGCCCAGACGGTGGAGCAGGCCCTGCTGGCGGAAAAGCACGGGGCCGACTATCTGGGGGTGGGGGCGGTGTTCCCCACCGGCTCCAAGGACGACGCCGACGACGTGTCCTACGACACCCTGCAGGCCATCTGCCGGGCCGTGTCCATCCCCGTGGTGGCCATCGGCGGCATCAGCCTCGGCAATGTGTCTCAGCTTTCCGGCAGCGGCATCTGCGGCATCGCCGTTATCAGCGCCATCTACGGCGCGGCGGACATCCGCCGGGCGAGCCTTGACCTGAAGGCCGCCACGGAGGAGATGCTGCGCTCATGATCCGCGCCGCCATATTCGACCTGGACGGCGTGGTGCTGGACTCCATGTCCATCTGGAAGGACCTGGGAGCCCGGTATCTGCTGCGCCGGGGCCTGACGCCGGAGCCGGGCCTGGGGGAGCTTCTGTTCTCCATGAGCATGGAGCAGGGGGCGGACTATCTCCGGACCCACTATCCCCTGCCGCCGGAGGAGGACGTGCTGGCGGGCCTTTCCGCCATGCTGCGGGACTTTTATTACAACGAGGTCCCCGAAAAGGACGGAGCCCACGAGGCTCTGGCGTTTTTACAGGACCGGGGCGTAGCCGTCACCGCCGCCACCTCCAGTCCCCGGACCCATGTGACCCGGGCCCTGGAGCGGCTGGGCCTTCTGCCGTATTTCCGGGCCATTTACACCACCGGCGAGCTGGGCGTCAGCAAGCACAGGCCGGATATCTATCACCTGGCGGCCCAGGGCGTGCCGCCCCGGCAGTGCCTGGTGGCGGAGGACTCCCTCTATGCCCTGCAAACCGCCGCCGCAGCGGGCTATCGCACCGTGGGCATTTTCGATGCCAACGGCGAGGCGGATCAGCAGGGCCTGCGGAATGCGGCGGAGGTATATCTCACCTCCCTGGCCCGGCTCCCCGCCCACTGGGAGCGGCTGAATAACGAAAGCTGAATCAAAATGTGTTCCTTCGCGGTGCATTGGGGGCACCACCTTGCATCGCGCTATAAAACTGTGCTGTGTTAACATCGAAAGGAGAAATGAGCATGAAAACAGCATTGACCATTGCCGGAAGCGATTCCAGCGGAGGCGCCGGGATTCAGGCCGATATCAAAACCATGACCGCCAACGGCGTATTCGCCACCTGCGCGGTCACGGCCCTGACGGCCCAGAACACCACCGGCGTCACGGATATTCTGGAGTCCACCCCCCATTTCCTGGCGGAGCAGCTGGACGCCGTATTCACGGATATCGTCCCCGACGCGGTGAAAATCGGCATGGTCTCCTCTGCGGCGCTGATTGCCGTCATCGCGGAAAAGCTCCGGCAGTACGGCGCGGAGCGGGTGGTGGTGGACCCCGTCATGGTGGCCACCTCCGGCGCAAAGCTCCTGCGGGACGACGCCATCCAGGCCCTGACCTCTCAGCTGCTGCCTCTGGCCACGGTCCTGACGCCCAACATCCCCGAGGCGGAGATCCTCTCCGGCCTCACCATCACCGACGCCGCCGGCATGGAGGCCGCCGCCCGGACCATCAGCCAGCGCTATGGCTGCGCCGTGCTGTGCAAGGGCGGCCACCAGATCAACGACGCCGACGACCTGCTGTGGCGGGACGGCAGCGGCAAGTGGTTCCGGGGCCGGCGCATCCCCAACCCCAACACCCACGGCACCGGCTGCACCCTGTCCAGCGCCATCGCCGCCAACCTGGCCAAGGGCTATGACCTGGACCGGTCCGTGGAGCGGGCCAAGGCCTATATCTCCGGGGCTCTGGCCGCCATGCTGGACCTGGGCCGCGGCTCCGGCCCCATGAACCACATGTTTGACCTGAAGGGAGGCTTTGCGGAATGAAAAAGACCTCCACCTTTCAGAACGCCCTGATCTGGTTCGGGGCAGGCGTCTCCCTGGCGGAGATCCTTACCGGCACGGCCTTCGCCCCTCTGGGCATGGGCAAGGGCCTGCTGGCCATCCTCATCGGCCACGTCATCGGCTGCGGCATGATGCTGCTGGCGGGCCTCATCGGCGGCCGCACCGGCCGCAGCGCCATGGAAACCGTGAAAATGAGCTTCGGTCAGAAGGGCGGCCTGCTGTTCGCCCTGCTGAACGTGCTGCAATTGGTGGGCTGGACCGCCATCATGATCTATGACGGCGCCCTGGCCATCGGCGGCATTTTCGATGTTGGCCGCTGGGTGTGGTGCCTGGTCATCGGCGGGCTCATCATCCTGTGGATCGTGGTGGGCGTCACCGACCTGGGCTGGATCAACAAGATCACCATGGCCGCCCTGTTTGTGCTGACCCTGGTGCTGTGCAAGGTGATCTTCTTCTCCGGCAGCGCCATGGCCGCCCCCAGCGGCGAGGGCCTGACCTTCGGCGCGGCGGTGGAGCTGGCGGTGGCCATGCCCCTGTCCTGGCTGCCCCTGATCAGCGACTATACCCGCCAGGCCCAGAAGCCCGTCCGGGCCACCGTGGCCAGCGTGGTCACCTATGGCCTGGTGTCCTGCTGGATGTACGTCATCGGCATGGGCGCGGCCATCTTCACCGGCGAGTATGACATCGCTGTCATCATGGTGAAGGCCGGTCTGGGCATCGCCGCCCTGGTGATCCTGGTGTTCTCCACCGTCACCACCACCTTCCTGGACGCCTGGTCCGCCGGCATCTCCGCCGAGTCCCTGTCCGGGAAGCTCAGCGGCAAAACCGTGGCCATCGTCACCACCCTGGTGGGCGTGGCCGGGGCCATCCTGTTCCCCATGGACGATATCACCAACTTCCTGTACCTGATTGGCTCCGTGTTCGCCCCCATGATCGCCGTCCAGATCGCCGACCACTTCCTTCTGCGCCGGGACCGCTTCGCCGTGGCCGCCGACGCCCGGAACCTGGTGATCTGGCTCATCGGCTTCGTGGCCTATCGCCTGCTGATGGGTGTGGACACCCCCGTGGGCTATACCCTGCCGGACATGGTCCTGACCATTCTTCTGTGCGTCATCGCGGAGAAGCTGAAGCCCTCCGTGAAGCAGTCATAACACCCTTTTCCCCCAGCGCAAAAGCAGGAGACGCCGCCCGGATGGGCGGCGTCTCCTGCTTTTGTCAGCTCATCAAAGAAGCCTCGCAGAGTTTGCCGCCTGTAGGCGGCAAATCGAATGGAATCATTTTCGTCCGGGGCGTGTACCTGGACGAAAATACTTCTCAGTCTGCAAGTGTGGAATTTGTTCGCCACCGGCGAACAAATTCTGCGCGCAGCAGACTGCAAGTCTTTTGTTCCAAAAGGGCAACACCCTTTTGGAACAGTTTCAGGAGACGCCGCCCGGGTGGGCGGCGTCTCCTGCGTTTTTCTATCAATAGTTCTCCGCGTGAATTTCGAAATAGCTCTGGGGATGGTTACAGGTGGGGCAGACCTCCGGGGCCTTCTCCCCTACCACGATGTGGCCGCAGTTGCGGCACTCCCACACCTTCACCTGGCTCTTGGCAAACACCTCCGCCATCTCCACGTTGCGCAGCAGCGCCCGATAGCGCTCCTCATGGTGCTTCTCAATGGCCCCCACCAGGCGGAACCGCTGGGCCAGCTCGTGGAAGCCCTCCTCCTCGGCGGTTTTGGCGAAGCCCTCATACATGTCCGTCCACTCATAGTTTTCGCCCTCGGCGGCAGACAGCAGATTCTCGGCGGTGGAGCCGATGCCCTCCAGCTCCTTGAACCACAGCTTGGCGTGCTCCTTCTCGTTTTCCGCCGTTTTCAGAAACAGGGCTGCGATCTGCTCAAAGCCGTCCTTTTTAGCCTTGGAGGCGAAGTAGGTGTACTTGTTCCGGGCCTCGGATTCCCCGGCAAAGGCCGCCATCAGGTTCTTCTCCGTCTGGGTCCCGGCGTATTTGGTGGTTTTGTTCATATTTGTTTCCTTCCCTTTCGTTTTGCTCTTCTTATTATATGGATGTTTTCCCGCCGCATTCCGGGCACACGCCACGAAACAGCAGGTCGTATCCGCTGACCGCGAAGCCGTGGGTATCCCCCAGCAGCTTCTCCAGCTGCGGCGGCTGCCGCAGCTCCACGTCGAAAACCCGGCCGCAGCGCAGGCATCCGGCGTGATAGTGGGCGTCGCACCGGTGATCGAAGTGATCCGCCCCGTCTGTGGTGTTGATTTTCAGCAGCAGGCCGCTTTCCGCCAGCTGCCGCAGATTGCGGTAAACCGTGGCCCGGCTGACGCTGGGGTGCTCCGCCGCCACCTGCCGGTATACCTCCTCCGCCGTTGGGTGCGCGTGCAGCCTCCGCACCGCCTCCAGTGTCATGGCCCGCTGGACCGTGTTCCGGTAGATCATCTCTTCACCTCTTAATAGGATCATATATCAATTAAGATGGATTGTCAACAACCATTTTCGCCGGTGCACCCGTCATAGAGGCGTGGGCTCTCCCCGGCCCGCTGTGAGCAGCGGGCCCTACGAACTTGGCTCTCCCTCTGGGAGAGCTGTCACCGAAGGTGACTGAAAGGGTCTGCAAGCGCTCCGGCGATTCTTTGCCCACCGCGATAAGGAGCAATCTCCTTGCCGTGTCATTGCGAGCCAGCCGCAGGCTGGCGCAGCAATCCGCATCCTCATCCCCCGGCCCGCTGAGGGCAGCGGGCCCTACAGGGCGCTTCGGTGATTTCTCTGTGCCGCAGGCCGAACTCCTATTGGTCAAGTCTGCCCTCTTTGCCGCGCAATTCACCAGACATGCCCGATATACGACAAAAAAGGAGAGGCACTTAGATGGGTGTTCATAAAACAGTCAATGGAGCGTATCGATACAGATACGCTCCATTTCTCATATCAACATACTATGTAATGGGGTGCAGCCCCTTGGCTCTCCCTTTGGGAGAGCTGTCACCGTAGGTGACTGAGAGGGTCTTGCAGCCTTTTTCGAATGATAAGATCAATTTGTGTGC